>VOFK01000728.1_pt1 | contig 27392 bp, 33 predicted proteins | sample 5384121 | NCBI WGS metagenome assembly VOFK01 (sample SAMN12384730, study PRJNA508395) | human gut metagenome | isolation source: healthy gut J | host: Homo sapiens | reverse complement strand
CTCGGTAGCCTTTCGTTCAGTTGCATTGCTGATATTTAGGTACAGTATAGATTTCATCACTAATTAGTGGCAAGCCTTCTTTTAAGTCTTTTTCTATCTTCTCGTATACTTCAGCTACAGTGTTGCGTTCATATTTCGGGTCAAGTTCTGTTTCAGGTACCTCCATGTAAGTAATTCCCCAAATCTGTTGCGGCATTTGCTTTTTGTGTAATGCTGAGCAAATGTGTTGACGAGGATGAAGTGAGAATAGGCACGGCATATTAATGCTTCGCCTTTTGCCGCTTTTAAGGCTGACGTTTCTTCCATCTCAGCGATAGACGCCAGTGCTTGATTGGCTACAGCTATAGCATTGTAGCAGCCTTCCCAGATCCGGGAAGGGTCTTCGTTGTCTGCTTCAGTAATCACCTGCCAATTGTAAATCTGTTCCATAAAACGGTCGCCATAGGGATTTGATTCTCCGAAATCATCCACGTTATCTGTTCCTAGTTCCGTACAGAAAATATAGTCAGTTTCCGGATAGGCAGATACTAATAAACTGATGATTTTTGATTCGCTGTCCAGTTCGGCACGGTTATCAGGCATTTCGTCCAAGTAATCCTTGCACGAAGTAGCGGTCAGCATACCTGCCACAGCTAAAAATGTCAGTAATATATTTTTTTTTTCATAACTTTTTTTGTTTTTTACAGCAATCTATCTATTAAAAAATCCAACTCTCAATGTCAGCGTGAATTGTTTAGGTACGGGAGCTGCTACACCACCGGTGTTAAAGAATTCTGGGTCTTGTCCGTTCAGCTTCTTGTCGGCATAAAGCAGGAAGAGGGGTTGGTAGCCTGTAGTTTTAGTGAAAGGTTGGCTAAGTTCCATTTGTTTATCAAATCTTTAGGAAAGTCGTATGCTAGAGATTTCCTTCATACGGATAAAGTCACCTTTTGCTATACGTGCCGTTGAATAGTTATAAGAGTTGTATGCCACAGATAGATTGCGGTCATTCTTCTCTTGACGTACACTGGCAATTACAGGTATATCAGTATATTTCTCATCGCCTGGTACTACCCAGCGGTTACGAAATTCTTTTGGCATTGCGGTAAGGTCAGTATATTTTTTCTTGAATACCGGGTCAAGGCGGATTACGTTTCCAAACGAATATGTAATGAACAGGTTCAGACGGAAGTTTTGTAGGTAAATGTATTACCTAAACTACCAATATCTGTCGGGTCTGCTGAACCGGAATATTGAAGAAAGTCTGTATGTTCACGATCTTGGAAGTATATATCAGATACACTGATGTTTCCATTCTGATCTTGGAAGGTTGGAAGTCCTTCTTCATTTAGTCCCATAAAAAGGAATAGAAAAAAATGGAACGTACAGGATAACCTTCAACAGCAAATCCATTACCGGAAACGAGATCAATAATACGTTTTTTTCCGCCCTGCAATTCGGTGACCTCATTTTTGTTGTGTGAATAGATGAAGTCTGTAGACCAGGTGAAATCTTTGGTCACAATATTTCGGGTAGAAATAGAGAGCTCAAATCCACTGGATTTCATGGAAGCTACGTTTCCATATTTTTCGATTTCTCCACCTAGGCCTTGTGTTGTGATAATACCTATTAAATCATAGTTATTACGTTTATACCAGTCGGCAGTCACATTGATGCGGTTATCAAGGAAACCGAGGTCAGCACCAATATTAAGCTCATGCTTTTTTCGTAGGTTAATGCACCGTTTTCAAGGTTCTTGATATAGAGAGCTGATTCTGTAACACCGCTTGATGGACGCCATGGGTTTCGGGAACTAATAACTACGCGTGAGTTGGTTACATTGCTTGGTCCACGGTCTGCAGTAAGGCTATATGATGCCTTTAGTGTGAGGTGGGACATGGCTGGTTGCAGTGCTTTAAAGAACTCTTTTTCTTCATGTGTGCATTCCATGCGCCAGACACATTCCATGTAGGTAACCAGCGGGAAGAAGTGCTTTCGCCCTAGTTTATTGGAACCTTCGTATCGAATTGTTCCATTAAGTGTATAACGTCCTTTATAAGAATAGGTACCGTTAGCGAAAAAATGCGACATCGCGTGCATGGGTGTTATCCATCGTGAAATAATCTGAGTTTTTTCTTTACTTTTACTCTTTTTGAATACTTCATATGCGTAAAAAGGTATTTCCCCCATTGTATATTGCATACCCCAGCCACGGTTCCATGTTTTACGGCGGTCAATAGAATCGACTTCCATACCACCATAGAGGTTCATGATATGAATTTCATTAAATACTGTGTTATAAGCAGCTGATGCACGGAAGTCATAAGCCAACATTCGGTAGTCGGTACGCTCGTAGATACCCCCTTGTGGCAATACTGTAATGGGGACTGCATACGGATTGTCCGGGATCTGATAAAGGAAAGGGTTATTATCACGTATATGTGTAGTGGGCATTGCACGATAAGCCAGCGCTTGATTGGAATAATCAGTGATGGTGTGCTCCTGTGAGGTGGCCTGATATTTCACTGCTCCCCAAAGCTGCCAGTTCCAGTCCTTTGACGGGTTTCCATTTCATTTCTCCTTGAAATTTCAAGTCAACTACATTGATGTCCAGGTAATTGTTTTCCAATTCATTGAAAATATTGAAATCAGCATAATTACGTGTGTGTAGATTTCTGTCGGATCAAGTGCGTGAAGTGTTTAGTGCATAAGAATATGGGTTGATGTCAAAGTCACGTTTTACTTCTCCGTTCACGGCATCGATTTCTGATGAGAGTGTTCCCGGTGCCCGCTGTTTGCGATAAGAAGCACTGGAAATTAAGTTCATCGATAGGTTTTTTAGGATATTGTAAGTAGCATTCAGGTTGGCTGTGTAACGATTTACTTCACTTTTGACGTGACCATCCCGGATCGACCAATGCACTAAGAGAAGCATAGTAATTTGCTTTCTCATTACCAGAAGTAATGCTGACTGAGTGTGTTTGCATTACGTTGCTTTGGAAGAGCTCGTCAAACCAGTTTGTATTACGATATTCTGCATCACGGAGATAAGCGTTACGACTAGCTTCTGTATTCAGCAATGTACTATTAGATATTTTCTGATACATTTTCCCGTATACACCGCTTTCACTGGCATTAGCCAGATCGGCGTAAGTAAGCCATCCTTTCTGTTGCATTTCTTGATAAACAGCCATCTGGTCTTGCGAATTCATAATGTTGAATTCTGAATAATGGGGTTTCATGCGGTAGGTGAATTCTCCAGTGTAGCTGATGCGATTCATTCCTGCCTTCCCTTTTTTAGTGGTGACTACGATCACACCTGCCATAGCGCGTGCGCCATAGATTGAGGTGGCTGAACCGTCTTTTAATATCTGAAAGCTTTCAATATCGTCCGAGTTTAGTCCTGCAATGGCAGAACTGATTAGTGTAGTGGCATCTCCTGACGAAAGTTGATCGGCACTAACGTCTACAACATCTTCCATGATTACGCCATCTACTACCCATAGGGGTTTGGAGCTACCGTAGATGGAGGTAGCACCACGGACACGAATTTTGGGAGCGGTACCAAATGTACCGGAAACGTTCTGTACAGATACTCCGGCTGCACGGCCTTCAAGTCCACGGCTGATTTCGGGAAGTCCGTCTAACTTTACATTATCTGCGGTTAAGTTGGCAGCTGCACCCGTGAAGAGACGTTTATCTACTTTTGTCATACCGGTAACAACAACTTCCTCAAGCACTTCCGAATCTGCTTTCATAACAATTTTCATCAGATCAGGTTTGATAGCGACCTCTTGGGTTTGCATACCAATAAATGATATTTTCAAAGTTCTAGAAGAACTTGGTACTTTATCTATGGTGAACTTACCATCAATATCGGTAACTGTTCCCATCGTTGTACCTTTCACTCAACACGGATGCTCCCACAACAGGCTGATCATCTTCCTCAGAAATGACGACACCTGTCACCTTTTTAGGTGTTTGGGCAATCACTAGGCCTATGCTTGCCAGCAGGCAGGCCAATAACAGCATTAATTTTCCTTTTTTTCATAAACACGCTTTATTATTAATAATTAATAATCCGCTTATTTTATAAGTGCGATTTTTACAAATATAAGCATATATTTATAAACGCAAAAACAATATATCAAAAAATATTTGAAATTACTTGTATATTCATATTGATAGCAGTGATTCTAGTTTATGTATAAAGATATATCATTAAGGCAATTTTATTCATATTTTATTGAATAACAAGCGGTAATATTATCAATATGTCACTTTATTCGTCTATTATTAATTGTTTAAGACTGTCAATGATAGAAAAAATATACTATTTCCGGACAATTTGTATAAAAAACGTTTATTACACAGTATGTACATATTTATTTGTTATATCGAAAGGGTGAAAATATATAAAGTTCTTCTAGAACTTTTGAAAGTTAGCTACATTGGAATGAAAACTCAAGAAATTCCTATTAAATCTGGAACAATAAGAATCATATTAAAACCTGATGCCGAGGTCTTGGAAGAAGTTGTAGTGACCGGTATGCAGAAGATGGATAAACGTCTCTTTACAGGAGCGGCTACGAAAATATCTGCAGAGAATGCAAAAATGGATGGTTTGGCTGACGTTAGTCGTGCGCTTGAGGGGCGTGCTGCTGGCGTAAGCGTACAGAATGTCTCCGGTACATTTGGTACAGCTCCTAAAATTCGTGTTCGTGGTGCTACCTCTATCTATGGTAGTTCCAAGCCTCTGTGGGTAGTAGATGGCGTAATCATGGAAGATGTGACAGAAGTAGGTGCAGATCAACTTTCTTCCGGAGATGCGCAAACTTTGATTAGTTCTGCTATTGCGGGTTTGAATGCGGATGATATCGAAAGCTTCCAGATATTGAAAGACGGTTCTGCTACCTCTATCTATGGCGCACGTGCGATGGCAGGGGTAATCGTTGTTACAACCAAGAAAGGAAAATCTGGCACAAATAAGATTAATTATACCGGAGAGTTTACTATGCGCATGAAGCCGAGCTATAGTAATTTCAATATTATGAACTCTCAAAGAGCAAATGAGGCGTGTATCGAGATTTAGAGGCGGCAGGCTATCTGAATTTTTTCTGATTTATATCGCGCTTCTAAAAGTGGTGTATACGGGAAAATGTATCATTTGATTAATCAATATGATGCGACGAGCGGAACTTTCGGGTTGGAAAATACGCTCGAGGCACGAAACGGGTTTTTACAGCAGGCCGAATATAATAATACAGATTGGTTTGATTTGTTATTTAGTAATAGCATCTCTCAAACTCATGCTGTCAGTATGTCGACGGGTACAGAAAAGGCATCGTACTATACTTCATTGAGTGTTATGAGTGATCCGGGATGGAGTAAAAGAAGTAAGGTGTCAAGATACACAGCAAACGTCAATGCTTTATATAATATTTCCAAGCAGGTCTCATTGAATCTGATAGGTAATGCCTCTTATCGTAAACAGGAGGCGCCGGGAACCTTGGGCTCGCAATCTGACCCTGTGAACGGAGAGGTAAAGCGTGATTTTGATATTAATCCATATTCTTATGCATTGAACAGTTCGCGTACATTGGACCCTACTGAATATTATGTACGTAATTATGCACCATTCAATATATTTAATGAACTGGATAATAATTATATGGTTTGCATGTAGTTGATTTGAAGTTTCAGGGGGAACTGAAATGGAAACCCATTAAAAAGTTGGAGCTTTCAGCTTTTAGGTGCCTATAAATATTCTACTACTACACAAAACCATTATGTAAAAAGACTACTCTAACCAGGCATGGGCATACAGAGCGATGGATGATGCAACCATGCAAAAAGCTAATCCGTGGTTGTATACTGATCCGGATAAAATAAATACTTTGCCGGAATCAGTTCTGCCGGTAGGAGGTTTTTATCGTGAAACAAAATATGGTATGAACAGCTACGATTTTCGTGGAACTGCAAGTTACAATGATGTTTTTTAACGAAGATCACATCTTAAATATATTTTGCTGGTATGGAGTTGAACGCTACGGATCGTGTAGTAAAAACGTGGTTTAATGGTGTGGGAACACAATATGGGATGGGAACATTGGCAGCTTATGATTATCTTTACTTTAAACAAGGGAATGAAGAAAACACAGCTTATTATACTATCGATGAGACCCGCTCTCGTGAAATAGCCTTTTTGAACTGCCACTTATTCTTATCAGGGGAAATATACATTGAATGGTACTCTCCGTTATGAAGGTTCTAATAAACTGGGTAAAGTCGTTCTGCACGTTGGTTGCCAACATGGAATATTTCCGGTGCATGGAATGCGCATGAGGAAAAAATGGTTTGAAGGGTTGCAACCTACACTTTCTCATGCTACATTAAAAGCCTCCTATTCATTGACTGCCGATAGAGGCCCTGCTAACGTCAGTAATTCTTATGTGATTATCAATAGTTATAATCCGTGGCGACCTAGTTCTGGGGTACAGGAATCGGATTACAGATTAAAAGAAATTCAGAATAATAACCTGACTTATGAGAAAAAGCATGAATTGAATCTGGGGAATCGACTTAGGTTTTTGGGACAACCGTGTTAATGTCGCTTTTAGACTGGTATAAACGTAATAACTACGATTTGATAGGCATTACCAATACTCAGGGCGTAGGAGGTCAGATTGCAAAGTATGCTAATCTTGCCAGCATGAGATCTCATGGAGTTGAGTTTACTTTGTCTACTCGCAATATTGTTGGTAAGGACTTCAAGTGGAATACAGACTTCATTTTCTCTAAAGCAAAAAATAAAGTGACGGATCTTCAATCTAACTCTACTGTTATGGAATTGATTTCGGGCAATGGTTTTGCCATGGAAGGATATCCGGTTAGAGGTCTTTTCTCTATGGATTTTAGAGGTTTGAACGAGGAAGGTGTTCCGACTTTTTATCAATGAGAATGGGGAGCTGACTACAAGTGATATTGAATTTCAGGAGCGTGATAAGAAGTCACACCTGGTTTATGAAGGACCTACAGATCCAACGATTACAGGTAGTTTTGGCAATATATTCACCTATAAGAGTCTGAAACTGAATGTATTCATTACTTATTCGTTTGGAAACGTAGTTCGTCTTGACCCGGCATTCCACAATAAGTATTCGGACTTGGATGCTACCCCAAAGAGTTTAAAAATCGCTGGGTGAATTCTGGTGAAGAAAAAATACACAACTATTCCGGTTATAGCAGATAAGCGTCATGAATACGCAAGATACTCATTTAAGCCGTGCTTATAATGCATATAATTTTTCCTCCGAACGTGTAGCAAAAGGAGACTTTATTAGAATGAAGGAAATTTCATTATCATATGATTTTCCCGAAACAATGGATGAGCCATTTAGGATTATCGACCGCTTCATTAAAGTTGCAGGCTACCAAACTTATTTTTGATTTATTCGGATGATAAGTTGAATGGTCAGGACCCCGAATTTTTTAATACAGGTGGTGTGGCCGTACCTATGCCTAAGCAGTTTACTTTGACATTAAGATTAGGAATTTAATAGAATATGCATTATGAAAAAGAATATAATAACACTAACCTTTATAACTTCGCTTTTCGCGCTTGCGTCCTGTAGCGATTTTTTTTGGATACGGTGCCTGATAATCATGTATTGATATTGATGGTGCTGATAAGTTTGCTCCTCTGTTGGTTTCCGCTTATCCGACCAAAAGTTACCTATGCTGATGGGTGAAATGTCTTCGGATAATGTTATGGATAATGGAGCGCAGTTTGATGATATGTTATTGCAGGAGCAGCTCTATTTGTGGGAAGATCCCACAGGCAATGACGATGATTCTCCTTATGGGCTGTGGGAAGCATGTTATAATGCTATTGCTTCTGCCAATCAGGCATTGGAAGGTATGGATGCTCTGGGTAATCCTGATAATGTCAAGGCCCAGCGTGGTGAGGCATTAATATGCAGGGCTTATTCGCATTTTCTGCTAGCCAATATCTTCTGTATGCCTTATAATCCCCAGACTGCAGATCAGCATTTGGGAATTCCTTATTGCAAAACGACAGAGAAAGAAGTTTTTGTTAATTATGAGAGAGGTACATTAGCTCAAACTTACGAACAGATAGCAGCCGATATTGAAGAAGGTTGCCATTAATTAGTGACGCTTCATATAGTGTGCTTAAGTACCATTTTAATAAAAAGGCGGCAAATGCATTCGCTGCGCGTTTTTATCTTTACTATCAGAAATGGGATCAGGTAATAGAATGTGCAGACCGGGTCATTGGAAATAATCCCGGAACTTCCTTGCGTCATTGGGAAGAAGATTTTGGAGAATTGTCTTTAGTCTCTGATGTCGTTTCACAATATACGTCAGAAAAGAAAGTTGCAAAACTTATTAATCTCTACGGCCTTCTCGGAATCAGGATATGTGACTGGTCCTTGGGATATATATAAGCGTTATGGTCATGGGCAAGAAATCTATAAACATCAGACAATAGATACTTATGGTCCTTGGAGTGTAAGAGGCGGATTGATCATGGCGAATTTTATCATATCAGTTCTTCAAAAAAACTCCGTTCCCTAAAATTACTACATTCTTTGAATATACAGATAAGGCGAATAATATTGGTTATGCCCATACAGTTGTTGTTCCTTTTTACCACAGATGAAACTATTTTTTATGCCGTGCAGAGGCCTATGTATTGAGTTCGCAGCACAATTACGAAAAAGCCTTGGAGGATATCAATAATTGGATTGTGTATCATAGTGTAATCAGTGAGGATGAAGGTGCTGACTTAACTCTTGAAGCTCTGAACAGTTTTTATGATGCTCTTCCATATGAACCGGCTTTAGTAAATACTGTTGCTGACAGAAGTTTGAAGAAGAAATTAAATCCTGAAGGTTTTACAGTCAATGCTGGAACAGAGGAGAATCTCATCCAGTTAATACTTCAATTGCGTCGTTTGGAGGGGCTGCAGGAAGGGCTTCGATGGTATGATTTGAAGAGATATGGAATTGAATTCTCTCATAATCGTGCTGGAAATGTTCCCATTGTTCTGACTAAAGATGATCCAAGACGCGCTATTCAGTTGCCGCCGGATGTGATTAATGCCGGAATGAAAGCTAATCCCTAGAAACTAGTAAAAATAGAAAGTATGAAATATATAAAATACATTGCGTTAGCAGCCTTCTTCGCGTGTGGAGTGTGCTCCTGTAGTGAAGATAGTTTGGATGATCAGAGTGTATTTAGCACCGAGGCTCCACAAAGAAATGAATTTGATATATGGTTATTGAACAACTATGTATATCCTTATAATATCGACTTCAAAATACCGTATGGAGGATAAAGAATCAGATCATGATTATAACCTGACTCCTGCGGATTATGATAAGTCTGTAGCCATGGCCAAATTGGTTAAATTTTTATGGATTGATGCATATACAGAAGTAATGGGAGATCGTACTTTTATATGTACCCTTGGTCCCAAAATGATTCATTTGGTAGGTTCTCCTGCTTACGATGAGGGGCAGATTACATTAGGTACGGCAGAAGGAGGATTGAAGGTGACTTTGTATAATGTAAATACGCTTGATCCTCATAACCCGGATATTGAAGTTCTGAACTTTTGGTACTTCAAGACCATGCATCATGAATTTACTCACATTCTGCATCAGACCGTTGAGTTTCCTAAAAAGAATTCTATGAAGTCTCAACAGGAAGATATACAGGAGCAGGTTGGGTAAATATTACGGATGAGAAAGCCTTTTGAAAAGAGGGTTTATAACAAATTATGCAAGTACTGAAGTTCATGAAGATTTTGCAGAAACCGTAGCTAATTATGTTACTCATGATGAGGCCTGGTGGCAACAGCAACTGAGTATTGCAGGTGACGGTGCTTCTTATATCGATCAGAAACTGGAACTAGCCAAATCTTATATGACAGAAACCTGGAATATTGATTTGGAAAGTTCTGCGTGATATTGTACAACGCCGTTCTTCTGAGGTGGTGAGACTGGATTTGACAAACTTAAATGATTAGAGTTATGAGAAAAATATATAGTATTTGGTTTTTGGCTCTGCTGGCTTTTTTGCGGCATGTTCCCCGGAGGAAGACGATTTGTTTGATAAATCAGCGGCTGAACGAATAGATGAGGCTATTAAGCAAAAGATTTGTCCGTGTTGCGTGGAGCAAAGAACGGATGGGTAATGGAATATTATCCTTCTCCGACAAAGATGTATGGTGGATATACATTCTTGGTTTCTTTCGGTGAAGATGGGAAAGCGAATGTGATGTGTGATTTCTTTGCGGATGGCGAAGGAGTAAAAAGTGAATATGAAGTAAAGACAAAGTGCCGGTGTAATGCTGACTTTTGATACTTACAATGAAATCTTTCATTTCTTTTCTGAACCTTCCAATTATTTGGGTATAGGCGAACAAGGCGAGGGGATGGAAGGCGATTATGAATTCTTGATTCTGGAATGTACGCCTGAGAAAGTCGTACTTAAAGGTAAGAAAACAGGTAATAAAATGCTAATGACCCCATTGCCGGAGAATGAGGAATGGGCACACTATATGGGAACTGTGAAGCAAATAGCTAAAGAGGCTTATCCTGCTTTGTATGATGTCAAAGTTGGAGAGAATGTTGAGTATGCTGTGACGCAACGATATCATAAGTTTGTATTAGTCAATAAAGATGGCAGTGAGAAGGATCTTCCTTTTGTATATACAGTGGAAGGTATCAAATTCTCCGAACCTGTGACGATCGGCGGACAAGATGTGCAATCTTTGGTTTGGGACAGTGAAACGATGGCTTATGCTAATAATAATATCCGTATTGTAGCGCAGGAGCTTCCGGCTGGTTACAAAAAGTATGAGGAACTCTTGGGAGGAAATATATCTTTGTATATGGTGACGAAATGATTCGGCTCCTGTACTTCTTCGGGAGGAATTATTTAATCATAGTTTTATAATGGAAGGCTTTCCGATGGACATCCGGATTGTTTTCAAAGCAGATAAAGGAGTTATAGGCATAGAGTCACAGCCTTTGGAAGGTAGTGTGTATTTATGCCCTTGGGCTCTTGGCGCATCAGGTTCTGGTCCTTTGACTAATATGTCAGGGACAGGTATGGTAGAGGCAAAACTTGTCAAATGGTAGCATTTTACTAAAAGATAATGGAGTATGGGGGAAATGTGGCTGACTCTTTCATTGCTTATGATTTAGCCTCTGATCATCTATATTCCAAATTGCTTATGTAGTAGGAATGATAAAACAGTAAATCGGTGATTATGAATAAGATATTGTATACTTTGTTGGCTATACTCTGTATTGGGGTATCAGCTTGTAGTGACGACGACGCTGTTGAAGTTGCTTCATTGAATATTGTGCAGTCCACTGTTGATTTTAGTTGCAGCGGGGGGAGAGGGCTTTATAACGTTAGAAAATGGAAATGATAATTTGGAAGTCTTATCTAATATGGAGTGGTGCAGTATTAAAAAGTGTGACAAGTGATAAGATCACATTTAATGTTGCTTTTTAAATAATGATCTTGTTACAAGAGCTGCTGCAATAACTGTGAAATTGGGTGGAGAGATGAAGAGAGTTAGCATTACTCAATCTGGGGTAATTGCTAAATATGCTTCAGATACCTTCTATCGTTATTCTGAGAATGTAGCTTTTCAAGAACCATAAATTTCACCAGTACTTTGCCGGTATCTGTGTCCATTAATTCTGATGCTCAGGATTGGCTGTCATACACAAATGCTGAGGGTGGCTATGTATTTACCGGTACGGCAAATGATACCGGGAGTGCACGTTTGGGTAAGGCTACTATTTCATCCGGTAGCACTTCGGTAGACTATTATTTCTATCAATATGGTATAGATGATCTGTTGGGGCAATATGCAGGAGCTATTCAAGTCTATTCGGATGTTTTTGGCCTTGATGGTGCTCTTCCGCTTGAAGATAACACTTTAATTACTAGTAGTGTAACTGGTGATGGGACCTATTTGATACAGTTGCCGATGTTGAATTTGTTGGGTGCAGTCTTAAAGATGACTGCCACTTATCGAAATGGCGCATTCGTTATAACGACTCCACAGCAGCAAGCTTATCAGATATCGGCTGGGTATGGTTCTATTATAGCTAAATCGGATGATGGACTATATTTGCAGGCATCTATTTTAATTGCTCCCACATTATTGTCTAATGGGCGAATAGGACTGGTTTATGGGTCCGATGTCTATCCAATTCTGGGATTGTTTAAGAATAGAGTACCTACGGCTAATAATTATACGGGATATTCTATCGATTTCCCTGTTCTTTTAATGCAAAAAGGTTGTCCAATAATATAAGATATCAAACATACATGGATAGCTGATTGAGCTTAGCTATTCATTAATTAATAAGAGTTGCTTTCTTCGGGGAGGCAACTCTTGTTAGTTTAGCAGATTTACCTCAGAATCTTACTGTATTTTAATGTTGGGAATGGGTATTTTCTCTGCTGGAGACAAATGGGCAGAATATAAGTATTTTAATTTGAGTGTACGGGAATAGTCTTTCTCCTGTCACAGAACGCTTGATAAGTTCCATTTCATTAGAGGATAACTTGTTTTTTTCTTTAATGCTAAACTTGTTTTTTATTTAATGTAATCTATAAACGCAAGTTCCGTTTTTATAATTGCAAGCTTCAATTATAAAAACAAAAGCTTTCATTTTTATAAATGAAGCTTGCAATTATAGATTGGTTTTATGTAAGAACCACTTTGTTATTAGGGAAAAGGAAGTTAGTATCGGAAGGAAAACAACTTTTCTATTAATAGATGACAGGGGGAAAGAGCAGCCAATGTGATATAAACGAGTAACAGGTGAATGTTTACGGTAGCTTTTATACCTTTGGATCGATGATGATTTGGGAATGTTTGTGCTCCCCAAAGTACTTAAATTGCGGGCTCACTTTTTTGGGAAAGTGAAGAAACTTGGTGTTCTTATTGTTGGAAGAATGCTGTTGGCATCTCCTAAATGTTTGAAAATTAATAGAGTGTAAAGTCTGTGTTTTTTCTTGAAGTATAAGTGGCAGTGTGAGGAAAGATATAATGATGATGTAAATTAAAATGGGTTTCTACCAATAAGTTCTTGCAGAACTCTGCAAATCAGTTATATTGGTATGCGGACTCAGGAGGTTGCTATTAAATCTACTCCTTTGCGAGTGATATTGAAACCGGATGCAGAAGTTTTGCAGGAAGTTGTTGTAACAGGTATGCAGAAGATGGACAAACGTCTCTTTACAGGAGCAGCGGATCAGTTAGCGGCAGCTAATGTTAAGATCGACGGAATGCCAGAAATTAGCCGTGCATTGGAAGGACGCTCTGCCGGTGTGTCTGTGCAGAATGTATCACGGTACGTTCTGGTACTGCTCCGAAGATTCGCGTTCGTGGAGCTACTTCCATTTACGGTAGCTCAAAGCCGTTGTGGGTCGTAGGTGGGGGTCATCATGGAAGATGTGACGGAAATCAGTGCTGATGCATTATCTTCCGGTAATGCCGAAACTTTGATATCCTCTGCTGTTGCGGGATTGAACTCTGATGATATTGAGAGCTGTCAGATTCTGAAAGATGGTTCGGCAACCTCTATCTATGGTACGCGTGCCATGGCTGGTGTGATTGTAGTAACCACTAAAAAAGGTAAAAGCGGGAACAAGTCGTATTAACTATACCGGTGAATTTACGATGCGTATGGAGCCTAAATACAATGACTTCAACATTATGAATTCTCAGGAACAAATGGGTGTTTATAAAGAGATGGAGGCCAATGGCTATCTGACTCTTGCTGGTACTTTCCGGGCAGCCAACAGTGGTGTATATGGGAAAATGTATCACTTAATTAATGATTATAACCCAGTTACAGGTGGCTATGGATTGCTCAATACGGAAGAAGCACGCAATGCTTACCTACGTGAAGCCGAATACCGTAATACGGACTGGTTTGACGAACTGTTCAATACGAATGTAATGCAGAATCATGCAGTCAGCCTGTCTACAGGTACAGAAAAAGGCATCGTATTATGCTTCACTTAGCTTTTATGAATGATCCGGGGTGGACCAGGCAAAGTTCTGTGCAGCGTTATACGGCAAATGTGAACGCATTCTATCATTTGAGTAAAAAGTTTGAATTGAATCTGATTGGGAATGCGGCTTATCGTAAACAGAAAGCGCCTGGAACATTAGGATCGGGCATTGATGTGGTTAGCGGTGAGGTGAAACGTGATTTTGATATCAATCCTTATTCATATGCATTGAATACTTCCCGTACGCTTGAATATTATGTCAGAAACTACGCTCCGTTTAATATCACGAATGAGTTGGTGAACAATTATATGGACTTGAATGTGCTTGACAGTAAGTTTCAGGCAGAACTGAAATACCGACCGATTTCAAAGGTGGAATTAGCTGTTTTGGGAGCTTATAAGTATTCTACAACTACTCAGTCGCACTATATCAAGGATTACTCCAATCAGGCATGGGCGTACCGTGCAATGGATGATGCGACGATGCGTGACGCTAATCCGTGGCTTTATACAGACCCGGATAAAAGCAAAATCGTTACCGGTAAGCGTACTTCCGTAGGAGGGTTCTTTAAAGAAACCAAATACTCTATGAATAGCTGGGACTTCCGTGCCACGGGTAGTTACAATGATGTATACAATGAAGATCATATTTTCTACATCTTCGGAGGTATGGAAGCAAACTCTGTTGACCGCTCGGAAACGTGGTATAATGGAGCCGGTATGCAGTACGATATGGGTATGCTGACGGCTTATGACTATCTTTTCTTTAAACAGGGAAGTGAAGAGAATGCCCAATATTATACAGTGAAGTCTACCTCTACACGTTCGGTTGCTTTCTTTGGTACAGCTACTTACTCCTACCAGAGACGATATATGCTAAGCCGTACGGTGCGTTATGAGGGAACCAATAAACTGGGTAGATCGACCAGCGCCCGTTGGTTGCCGACATGGAATATCTCCGGTGCGTGGAATGCCCATGAAGAAAAAAATTCTGGCAGACTTTGGAGCCTACGCTTTCTAACTTTACATTGAAGGCTTCTTATTTGCTGACAGCCGATCGTGGTCCGGCTGACGTGTCAAACTCACTTGTTATCATTCAGAGTTATAACCCGTGGCGTCCTTTCACGAATGTGAAGGAGAGCGGACTTCTTCTTAAAGATGTAGAAAATAGTGCTCTGACTTACGAGAAGAAGCATGAGTTGAATATCGGAGCTGAAATCGGATTTATAGACAACCGTATTAACTTCGCAATCGACTGGTACAAACGTGACAACTATGATTTGATCGGATTGGTTAATTCTGCCGGTACAGGTGTCAAGATAACCAAGTTTGCTAATGTAGCAAGCATGAAGAGTCATGGTGTGGAATTGACGTTGTCTACTAAGAACATCAGAACGAAAGATTTCAGTTGGAACACCGACTTCATCTTCTCGCATGCGAAGAATGAAGTGACCGACCTTCAGTCCAATGCCCGGGTGATTGAAATGATTACAGGTACTGGATTTACGATGGCAGGCTATCCGGTTCGTTCTTTGTTCTCCATTGATTTTCAGGGATTGAACGAGTACGGTTTACCCACTTTCATCAACGAAAACGGTGAGTTGACCGTCAGTGGCCTCAACTTCCAGAAAACGATGAAGAAAAAGCTCACCTGGTTTACGAAGAACCTACAGATCCTACTATTACGGGTAGCTTCGATAACACCTTCCGTTATAAAGGTTTTAATCTGAATTTGTCCATCACTTATTCATTTGGTAAATGTGGTTCGTCTCGATCCGGTATTTAAGAACACATATACGGACTTGACATCTATGCCTCGTGAATTTAAGAATCGTTGGACATTGCCGGGTGACGAGCAACATACCAGTATTCCGGTGATTGCAGATAAGCGGTTGAACCAACAGGATTCTCAGCTTAACTATGCTTACAATGCCTACAATTATTCAACAGCACGTGTTGCGAAGGGTGACTTTATCCGTATGAAAGAGATATCATTCGGATATGATTTTCGAAAAAGTGGATAGAGCCATGGAAGTTGAATAACCTTTCGTTGAAATTGCAGGCTACCAATCTTTTCCTGATTTATGCGGATAAAAAACTGAACGCTCAGGACCCTGAATTCTTTAACGCCGGTGGTGTGGCAGCCCCTGTGTCTAAGCAGTTTACTTTAACATTACGTGTCGGACTTTAAAAGCAATTAGAAAATTATGAAGAAAAAATAAATCTATTATATACCGCCGTTATAGGAGTGACAATCGCACTTTCTTCCTGCAACGATTTTCTGGATAAAATGCCGGATAGTCGTACAGAGGTGAATAATGAGAAAAAAAGATTACTGCGATACTGGTGTCAGCTTATCCGCAGACCTATCCCATCATGTCTTATGAGCTTGCTTCGGACAATACGATGGACAATGGCTCCAACTATGATCCTTACTGGAAGTCAATTACCCAGATGTATCGTTGGGAAGATGTGAATGAAATAGATGATGACGATCCTAAGGGTATCTGGGAGGGATGTTATAGCGCTATTGCTTGCGAACATTGCCTTGCAGGCCATTGAAGAGTTGGGAAGTCCTGCCAGCCTGATGCGCAAAGGGGGCGAAGCGCTGGTTTGCCGTGCTTTTTGCCATTTTGTATTGGCTAATACCTTCTGTATGCCTTATAATCCGCAGACTGCAAAAAACAGATGTAGGAGTTCCATATGTATTTGTATCGGAAACGAAACCTATGGAATTACCAGATCGTGGTACGATGGCCGAACTTTATGCAAATATTGAAAAAAGACCTTGTAGAAGCGCTGCCGCTTATCAATGAAGATATTTATACTGTACCTAAATATCATTATTTCAACCGGAAAGCCGCTTATGCTTTCGCAACCCGTTTTTATCTGTTCTATACACATGCTGATAAGTCCAATTACACGAAAGCCATAAACTGTGCCAATGTAGTGCTTGGAGAAGGTGATCCTGCCAACTTACTGCTTAGTCCGATTCTGTCAGTATGGGGTTATGCACACGGACCTTATTCAGGACGTAACAGACGCTATGGTAATGCGAATACGCTTTTTGCTAGAGAAGGGCCACAGGCTGCCGGGTCATGGGGTACCTATTCTAATTTGTGTACGGTAGGAAAACTGTTCGGATTGTCTCAGAAGCACGGCTCTTTCATTTAAGCTTAGATAAAGGCACATAATTCCCCCCACCCACTTCTTATGGAAAGCAGGGATTTTGTTATGATTGATACCCAAAACGTTACGAATCCTCTGAGATTACAAATTATCTCATTTTTGATCCAGCATATGTATCATTGCGGTAAAGTCCAAGGAAAGTTCTCTGATAAGTTCGAAGGCCGTTCCCTTAGCCTTGTCGGAGAGCTTTTTCCTTTTACCTTTCCATATCGAAAGTATTGCCAGTACCATCCTCTGTATCGTGTCAAGGTTTCTGGCGGACCTTGCACTATTCCGCCTGATGAAGTCCTGCCTCAGGTTGCGGTCAAGGTCCCAGTGCATGCTTTCTATTGCCCAATGCATTCTGGCTATTGTGCCCAGCCGCCTGGCACTTCCGTGAAAACTGGAGACATAGAACCTCCTCTCGGAAGATTTCTGACCATCAGATTTTCTTTCCGTTGCAGTCCGTATTTCGACAACCGTCAGATTTCCATTCCACTTTTCCCTGTCCGTAATCAGGTCATTTCCACGAAAGATACGGCATACTCTGGTCTCTATTCTGCCATGTTCAAGAAAAAGGGCCTTCCGAATATACATCCACAGGCTCTGCAAGTTCGACATTGTCCTCAACCCCATATCGCAGAGTCCTCTGGTTTGCCTTCAGCTCGATAAGGAAATCACCGCCTTTTTCCCGGATTTTATCTATGATGGCTTTCTGGAAGGACATGGCGTCTGCCGTAACTATGCATCCTGACACATCCACCTTGTCCAACAGTTTGGGTACGGAGGTTATCTCGTTGCTTTTTTCTTCACACATGTCCGTGGCAAGGGTGAAACCTCCTTCAAGGGAATAGGCGGATACGATGTCGGGGGTGCGTCCGTTTTCAAGTACCGTCCCTCTCATTGCCTTGCCGTCAATACAAAGGATGTCCCCGGCACAACCGACAAGCTCATCATGGAAGGTGGAGGTAAATTCAGACATCCCGCTCAGACATGGCTTCATCATCAATATGTTTGAATATACGGCAGAGCGTAGGTTCAGAAGGCACGCCGTCCAACAAAATTCCTAAAGAGCGGAAGCGTTTCAGATTACGCTCGCCGAATCTGATTATATCCGGTCTTGTTATACACTTGCCCAGCCGCCCGAGTATTACAAGGAGAAGAATATCTTCCAGCTTGTATTTGTAGTTTCCCTTGTCTGTCCTGCGGTAATCCGGTACTGATTTCACAAATTCTTTCAGATGTTTCATTATGCTGCCACGACGGCAGAATGCATGTTTCTTTTTTTTATATATTAGACATGCAAAATGTTGCATATCAGCAAAATAAATCGTATTTTCGCATAGCGAAAATTAAGGCGGAAATCAAAAACGACCTCTGTCGCATTTGATTTCCGCCTACAAAAAATAATTTTATATGAACGATAAAAGAAACACCGGAAGCGGTGCTTCCTGCATCGCTGTGCGCAAAAATAATGGTTTTTCGGAGAATAACAAGGATTATAGAGGTTGTTTTAAATGAAAGAGCCGTGTCTCAGAAGTCGTTTGTGCCGAAGATGAATGCTTATTTCGAATACGGTGATAAGGCAGCCGGTATCGGGTCTCTTCACTTGGTAGTTCCAATGTTTACCACAGACGAAATATCGCTTTTGCCGTGCTAAGGCTTATATCTTAAATGGAAATCTGGATGCCGGAGTGCGAGATATCAATTACTGGCTGAAAAACCACACCGTGACGTATCAGGCGAAAAGTCGTACTGATCTGGTTGACTTCTATTCCAAAATAGCTTATATGCCTACTGTTCCTGAGAATATGGGCCAGCGTACAATTAAGAAGTAACTGAATCCTGTAGGTATCAGTGTTGAAGATGGCGATCAGGAGAATCTGATACAATGTGTGCTGCATTTACGTCGTGTTGAGACTGTGCACGAAGGATTGCGTTGGCTTGACATCAAGCGCTATGGTATTGAGATTTCGCACAACCGCGATGGTGAAACGCCGGATGTTCTGACTAAAGATGACCTGCGTCGTGCATGGCAACTTCCGCAGGATGTAATTTCTGCCGGTGTTCCGGGAAATCCGCGTAAGTAATACGAACTATTAACGAAATTAAAAAAGAGCATGAATATGAATAAGATATATTATTTAGTAATAGCTGTCGCAGCTCTCGTTTCGTTCGTTTCCTGCAACAACGATACAGATCTCGATCACAAAAGTATTTTCCCCGATGGCGTGGATAAGACTACGCAGAATGAGTTTGACCTGTGGGTAGATGCATATAATGAACTGATGGGACGGGATTTTTTGCGTCAATATTCTCCTCGTATGATTCAGCTGATCGGTTCGGCAGAGTACAAAGGAAGACAGTTCTGAGGTGTTGGGTACTGCCGAAGGTGGTATGAAGATTTTTCCTTAACAAGGTGAATTTGCTTGATCTTAAGAAACCTGATATGTCTGTTATCAGATTCTATTATATTAAGACCATGTATCATGAGTTTGGTCATATCCTCCAGCAAACCAAGAATTATTCGACGGATCTCAATACGATTTCTACCGATTATCAGGGTCCTAGCAGGGGGTGAATGTAGGCGATTATGAGAATGGTCGTGATACGGAAGCGCTCGAAATGGGTTTCATCAGCGCCTATGCTTCTTCGGAACCGGGTGAGGACTTTGTTGAGATACTATCTTTCTATGTCGTTTATGGGTAAAGAAATATTGGGGAAAAGAATGCTGACTCTTGTCGGTGAAGACGGTGCGGAGAAGATGCTTCGGAAATATGCTTTGATCAAAAACTATTTGAAAACGAAGTGGGAGATTGATATTGAGAAACTGGAGCAGATTGTTCAACGACGTATGGAAGAAGTGCCGGATTTGGAATTGACTGCACTGGATTAAGCAACGTAATTAATAAGAAACATTATGAGAAAACAGAAGATATATACTATGATTGGTTTGCTGACACTTTTACTATTGGGTGCCTGCTCGCTGCATGAAGAGAACTTTTTCAATGACTCTTCAGCTAATCGTATGAGTGAAGCGTTGAAAAAGTTATAAGGGGAGATACTTGTTGCACCGGAGAACGGCTGGCTTATGCAATACTATCCGGGCAATAATCAGGCTTTTGGAGGATACAACCTGCTGGTTTCATTCGATGAAAAACGGAAGTGCGACCATAGCCGATGAACTTACTGATGCTGATAAGTCTGTAACGAGTCTCTATACGTTGAAACAGAGTGCAGGCCCTGCGCTACATTCGATAGTTATAATGCATCTGCTCAGTGAACCTGTTGGTGGCTTGGGAGGTGATTTTGAGTTTACTATCATGAGTGCTGCTCCGGATAAAGTGGTGATGAGCGGAACAAAAACGCGGAATATGATTACGCTTACCCCGATGCCAAAAAAGAGCGGACATGGACTAGTTATTTGGAAGGTGTTCTTGCAAATCAGGACGCTATTTTTCTGGGAACGTTCAAATTAATGGTGAACGGAAAAGAAGTCGGGTCGGTTGTGCAAGATTATAATGTGTTTACTCTTACTTATAATGGTGCAGACGAGCGTGACCCTAAGGTGGAAATTCCTTTTTTATATACTGATGAAGGTATTAAATTGTATGAACCGATAATTATAAACGGAGTAGCGATGTCTGCTTTTAAGTCTGATGTTGCAAGCGTTTCATTTGTTTGTGCGGATGCAGGTGTAGACGCCCAAACTCGAAGACTTTATCCTGGAGGCTATCGTTTCTACGATCAACTGGTTGGTATCTATAAAATGGGAACTAAGACGGTTACGGTGACTGCAAATGCTGATAGAAATACTTATACACTTACCGGCTTTTATAGTCTTTCCAGAGTTCAGGCGGAATATGCGCGTTCAATAGGTACGCTTTCCATCAAAGCTCAATCTGTAGGTATGGCGTATGGTTACTATGCACAGTTGTGTGCATGGAATACTTCTAGTGGAAATTTGAACTGGATGGAAGGATTCGGCATGATGGGCGTAAATAGTACAGACGATCCATTGACTATTTCTTTCGTCGATAATGGTGTATGGGGGAATCTGATTCATTCATTGTATATGCTTTCAGTGGGCTGCCGCCTGTAAATGGAAATGCTGTTGGATCAATCGAAAGAATAATTGGACCAGTATTGGTAAAAACAAGATTAGTGGAAACATGAAAAAGTAAGTAAATTATGAAGAAATTATATAGTTTATTCCTCCTGTTAATGGGCCTTCTTTGCTTAACTTCGTGTGGCGATGACGACTATACGTATACTGCACCCGAAACATTGAATGTAACGAAAGCCGATTTATATTTCACATCAAGTGGTGGCACAGGAATCATTGAGATAAAAAGCAATAATGGGTTACAGGCAACATCATCTGTCGATTGGTGCACAGTCAGTGTGTCTGGTGGTGTAATCGCTGCCAAAGTTGCAGAAAATACTTCAATAGAGAGCCGTGCGGGTACAATAACTGTGAGTGACGGTGTCTTGACTTCTTTGGTAGCTGTTTATCAGGAAGGACTTGCCTGTACTATTGATACATCAACCTTGAAAATCGTTAATGACAATGGTGTGAATTCATCATATATTACTATAGATAGTTCATCGTCTTATGCCATTAACATTCCGTCCTATGCTACTTCCTGGCTAAGCTGTATAGACGAAGCAGGAAAGGTGACTTTCAATCTTACGGCTAATGAAACGGAAGTGCCCCGTGCGGCCAATGTTATCATAACAAGCGGCGAAAGAAAGGTTACCCTGACAATTGCTCAATATGAATTTGTGCAGGAACATGGACGGCTGATTTTCTGAACTCTAAAAGGAGTTTCTACTACCGAGCAAGTAGAAATTGCAGACCTTGGCAATAATAAATTTGAGCTTAAGTTTAAAGCGCCTTATGCTAATGCACCAAATCCTGTATTCCAATGTACATACGCTAACGGAACTTATAAAATAGCGAATGGAACTGCAATGGGACAATATGCTGTTTATTATCTCTTTGGTATTTTCTCCTCTGAGGATGGCTATTTTTCCTGGGATACTAGTTATACTTACTCCAGTTCTTTTGATGTGGCAGAAGATTGCATTATCTCTTCCGTTTGGAGATGATGGTAGTTGGTCTGGTAAAGTGACTATAGGTATGGGAGTGGTTGCTTTTTACTTCTGCTACTCCTTCTGGTTTAACGGCTGCTGCTTATTATGCAGTTTATGACAACTTGGTTTTTGTGTAAATGACACCTTAACGACGTTCCGATATAAGTATGTATTATAATTCTGAAACAAGAAATACGACTTATACGGAGTGAGACTTTCCATAAATTCGACTCTTAAAGAGACAGGGGCAAAGTGATTTACTCCTGTCTCTGTTTTTATATTATATAGTTAAACTTATAATTATACGTATAAGTATGGTCTTGCATGCATGGCTTAAAAACGTTTATTGTAGCAATATTTTCTATAGTGGTATACCTCCTATATCTAAGACTTTATTTTCCTCTTCTATTTTTATTAATGTATAATAACTTGGATATTTGGCAATTTGTATGCCATTTGAATTTAGTATGGAAATGGTTCCATCTTGGTTTATGTAATATGCGGAATTCAAAAAAGTTCTGGAATCCTCGTCATCGATTTGAAAGTAATTATTGTTTTCTAATGGCATTATTTGAATGCTTTGTCCTGATACAAGAATATTGTAGAGTTTGGAAACCGGTAAGGCTATGCTATCATCTGTCCCAGAATTAACAAAAGGATCGCCTTTGACTAGTTTGAGAGTAACGTTAATTCTATATGTTACTATTGAATAATATAAAAACCTCCACTACAGACAGGTTTTTGTCCACTCTGTTTTATAAGTTACAATATGAAAAGTACCCTTATCAACTTCTAATACACCTTTTGTGAAGATAGCTGAAGAAGGATCTATATGGAAATACATTTGTCATCTTTGATGATGTAGAAAACGGTGCTTTCTGTTGTTTCTTCTTGGCCTTCTGCAGGATTGAAATTACCAATTTGTCATTTGAATACTTTTATTTTATCAGCCCTCTCCAGTTCAAGCTTTTTCATAATTACAAAATCAGACCTTTTCGCATTATAAAAATATCTGAATACTGATTTCTGTCAAAGTACTGTTCCGTTTGCTCCTCTTCACCTGTTTCGAATCTGATAGGCATTCCAGTAGCATTGTGGTAATATGGTAGGAGAAGGGGAGGATATAATATTTTTTGTTTTCACCAGTAACATAAATGTCTAATATATAATTCAGAGTTTGCTCTGTTGGCGGAGTAGATTCTGCAGGTAAGGGAAAGGCGATGGTACCTGTTCCTTTATTACTGTTCCTGCTTCCACCAAGCTCACCACCTGAAGTACCTCCAAATAGAAGTGCATAGGCATCACTAGGGAGGTAAATTAGAATAAATCGTCCTGTAGCATTATCGAAATGAATGTGATATAGAATGTCTCTAGAGTTAGAAGTACTGCCTGAATTTTTGCAACTAGTGCTTTATCGGCTATTTCATTTTCTAATTTTTTGAGTTTCCTCCTAATGAGGACAAAGATGAATCCTGTTTCAATTTCACAACTCCATATTATAAATACAGAGCATAGAGTTAATAAAAATGTTTTTTGTTTTCATGATGTTATGATTTAAATTTAAGAAAAGATTATTACCTTAAATATAATCATAATTATCGGGAATGTATATTTGTTTCCATGTATGTTTTATGACATGTAATTTGGACGTATATTTAGAGGTAACAAAAAAATATCAGCTGTTAACTTTACTAAAGTATTATTCTTGATAAAGTATATTATATTAGTAATCCTTGATGAGGTTTTGAAATAATACTGGCATCTAAGAGATCAAATTAATTTGTGCTATTGTTGCGTGTGGATTTTGAATGAATCGCCTGAATATTACGCATCAGTCCATTATACTTGGCTCTTTTCACCGCACTACCCTTGGAAAAAAACGTTTTTATATTGCTCTTCGCTCAGCGAATGCCAGTCGTCCTTTCTCATACTCAACAAAGAAGGGGACGGTTGAAATTCCGCCGTCCTGCAAGGACGGGCGAAGCGATTCCAGGGACAAGCTTTCAGACACTCGTCACAGCCATATATCTTATTCCCCATTTTTTTGCCCGTTTCGGGCTTTAAATCCCCGCGGTATTCTGGATGGAGATACGAAAGCATTATCTTTCGAATTGAGTCCTGAAAGGTCCTTCTAATGCTTTTGTCGGGCAAGCCCAGACAACGTGTACACGAGCCGCATTGGTTGCGGGAGAGTCATAGCTGTCAGCTTCCAGATCAATGATAATTTCTCCCAAAAAGAAGAAGGAACCGGAGCGGGGGATGATGTAGCTGGGTATTCTTTCCATCTCAGCCTAAGCCGGAGCGCCATGCCCAATAACGTTCCAGTATAGAGCTGTATCGCAGTGAATATACGACCTTGAACCGGTGGTGTGGTAATCTCAGCTTCGGAGGATGAAACTTCTTTCTGTATAAACTCGAAAAGTTCCTTCAGTTTAACCTTCATGACATCGTGATAATCTTTTCCATATGCGTACCATGCTATCTGATACTCGCCTTCGGGAATCTTCGTTGCGGATAATAATTAAGCGCAACGCTGATAACCGTAGCGTGCCCCTTCCACCAACAAGCGCGGATCGAGCCGTTTATCCTCATAATTCTGCATATCTCTGCCTGGCAGCCGTCCGCCAGCCATTGGCGGAAGGCGGTAGCCACAGTTTCATCCACAGCTTCGGCAGGCGCCAGTCCACAGGCGGAAAAGCCGAGACGTAGTGCTTCGGCTTTAATTCGGTCTGAGGAGAGGCTTTTTCATAATGGATATGAACGAAAACCTTATCGGTAATTAAAAAATACTTTTGAACGTATACCCTTCCGCTTTCAGAAACTCGATGGCACGGGGGAGGGCATATTGCAGGTTCCCGTTGTTCCATGATTTCAAGGAGTCGTGGAAAGTGATGATAGAGCCGTTGCGTACGTAACGTTTTTACGTTGTTCAGTACCTGTTCCGGGCGCATTCGCTTACTGTAATCACGGGTTACGAGATCCCACATGATGATACGGTAATGGTGGCGAAGGGTGTAATATTGCCGGAATCCCATGTGCCCGTGTGGTGGACGGAACAGGTCTGAGTGGATCATTTCGTCTACTTTTCTGGTGTTTGCCAGATAATCCGGATTCGAGTATTCAAAGCCGCGGATGTGGTTGAAGGTATGGTTGCCGATGCGGTGTCCGTGTTCTACCACCATCCGGTATTCGTCCGGGTGTTTGCGGATATTGTCACCTACCATAAAGAAAGTAGCTTTAATATCGTGTTTCTTCAGTAGCTCCAGTACCCAAGGGGTAACTTCCGGTATAGGGCCGTCGTCAAAAGTCAGGTAGACTGCCCGTTCGTTCGGAGGTCCATCCGGAAGATGGCTTGTGGATACAGCGCTCGGAAAAGAACAAGGTGGTTGTTCTATAAACATGCTGTTGATAGATAGTTAATTATAAATATGTTGAGAACTTTTTAAACACGGATGACGCGGATAACGCGGACTTTTTCTGATGTAAATCCGTGTTATCCGCGTCATTCGCGATTAAGAGATGGGCATAGACTTCTGATACATGCTTATCCTCAACGTTAGTTATTTCCCTTTCATTCTCGCAACGTACTCGCTGTATAGCTGGTCGAGTTGTTCCGAGTAATGTTTTGCCAGATCTTCTGATTTGTATTTCTCCATCAGGCGTACTTCCGCGTCGAGCAATCCTGCGTTGTACATGAAGTTTTCGCTGGCGATGGAAAGCTGATAATCAGTCAGGCTGAGATACCAGACCATGTATTCGAGAGAACTTGTTGGCAAGCTCGTCGATGCTTTTTGTTCGCTTTCTCGTTTGTCTAGCTGGTAGTAGGCTTCCGCCATTTGGAAAGCGCCGTTTGCCCAGTCGTATGGTACGTTGTATGACGGAATCATCTTCTCGGCGTAGTCGAGGGCGGCGAGTGCCTTGTCCTTCTTGCCTTCCTTGATGAGTTGTCCAACAAGTTGTGTGAAGATGCGGCGGTGTGTGTAGCACATACGCATCACGTTTTCGTCGATATAGATGCCCGGTTTCTCGATGCCGCCAAACTTGAACTTGTTCATCAGGTTGTCGTACATCTTTTCGCTGTTGATCTTGCTGTTCAGCTTATCCGTATCGAACGGGTGAAGCGGTATGCCAGTCGCTTCCTGCATGAAGTGGTTGTCCATGCCGAGATGGTTTTCGCTGCCTACGGTGATGGCCATAGTAGATAGGACGTTCCCAGTTGGCATTGGCAAGCATTTTCGAGCATCATCAGTTCGCTCTTGTAGAGGGGGCGCGTTTCGGGCTGCCGTTGGCGTCTCTCAGCAAGATAGTCATGTATTCGGGGATGGAGTCGCCTGCTTCCGGTCTTTTCATGCCGGAACGGCGGACAGCTTCCTTGTCGATCTTCATTACGATGCTGTCAGTAGGGATGACACGCAATCGCTTCCTTATCCGAGCGTACCCAGTATTTGAGGATATTCTTCAGTTCGTACGGGTTTTCTCCGAACTGTTCTTTCAGTTCGTTCATTACTTCCGGATTTCCGTTTTCGAGCGCGCTGTCTGCTTGCGCATACATTTGGTCGATGTTCTTTTTTACTTCCGGACGGATGGGGATGTATTCGTTCTGTCCCTCCACGTATTCCACACGATCCCAAGTGATCGGGAGCGAAGGAGTCGTAGGCCGGACGTTTCATCTGGTCGATGTACCAGTCGGTCTGCAAGTAACTGAGGTTACAGGTACGTGCGTCGGTACGGAAACCTTCTGTTTCCTGATTGCACCACAACGGAAAGTATCGTTGTCACCGTTGGTGAAGATGATCGGATTCCCTTCTTCCTGCAATGTCATCAGGTAGTTCTGACCGAAGTCACGGGCTACGAAGCGACCGCTGCGGTCGTGATCGTCCCATTTGTCCTGCCATTTGAATGGGAACAAGCAGGCAGAGTACTGATGCGAGTGCGGCAGCGGAACCTCTTCATCTTGCAGTAATCCTGCAGCAGACGGATGATACCCGCGACTCCCATACCGACGAATGGCGAAGGCATAGAACGAGCCAGCATATGCCGTGAAAGTCACGTTCGCGCGGCTGTGCAGG
>VOFK01002096.1_pt1 | contig 27403 bp, 40 predicted proteins | sample 5384121 | NCBI WGS metagenome assembly VOFK01 (sample SAMN12384730, study PRJNA508395) | human gut metagenome | isolation source: healthy gut J | host: Homo sapiens | reverse complement strand
TGTTACGTATTGCTGAACTGGCTGAATCAGCAGCGCCCACTCATTTCCTCAGATGCAAAAAATCCACTTCGAAGAATTTGAAAAAGACTGCGAAGAAATCAATCAAACGCTTTATGTATCAGGAAGCGAAAGGATAACATCTCCTTTGAACAAGACAAATTGCATTTGAACATACAACAAAAAACGGTGAACAGGCCCAAAGCTCTGTCCACTCCCGTTTTCTTTCTAACCCAACCAACTTTATTTTCAACCTGCTATCCTTCAACAATCTTCACCTCGTTTCCTCTAAAGCGGTATAAACGAAACAGCCTTTTTTCGCCATCGGCATAGATAATAACAGTTCAGAAAAAGAAGAAACACTTAAATGTATGCCATTTTTCTTTCTTCAGATGCAAAAAAAGTATCTTTGCATCTAAACAATGTAGATTTATGGCAAAGATACTATTAGCAGAAGATGAAGTCAATATCGCCTCCCTTTATCGAACGGGGACTAAAAAGAATTCGACATTCGGTAACTGTCTCGTCACAATGGAAATACGGGATGGAAAGTCCTTCAGGGAAGAACCTTTCGATCTCGTTATTCTGGATATTATCATGCCGAAAATAAACGGACTCGAACTTTGCCATCTTTACCGCCAGAGGTTCGGTTATCAGACACCGGTCATTATGCTGACAGCTTTGGGAACGACGGAAGATATTGTAAAGGGACTGGATGCAGGAGCAGATGATTATCTCGTCAAGCCTTTCAGCTTTCAAGAACTGGAGGCACGTATCAAGGCTTTGCTGCGACGAAATAAAGAGACGGTAGCCAACCAGCTGACTTGCGACAATCTGGTATTGACTGTAACATTAGGCGGGCAAAAAGAGGAGACGTGGATATCGATCTCACTGTAAAAGAATACCGCCTGCTCGAATATTTCATGACGCATCAGGGAGTAGCGCTATCACGCATTACACTGCTCAAAGACGTATGGGACAAGAACTTTGATACGAATACCAACATTGTAGACGTATACGTCAATTATCTACGGGTGAAGATAGATCGCGACTTCGATAAAAAGCTGATTCATACAGTAGTAGGATTAGGATATATCATGAACGCCTGAACATTATCCACTCTATCAATCCGGACATGAAAATAGGTTCTAAAAATAGCTCTCTTCTATACGTTGCTCAGTGTACTGACGACTATCATCATTATTGCCGTATTTCTATCTTTTCAGTACGCAGTTTATCAATAAGCTCTACGCCTCCTATCTCCGCGAGAAAGCATATCTGACTGCACACAAGCCTTGGGAAAAAAGATGAAGTAGACGAACAGAGCTATCAGATTATCCAACGCAAATATGACGAACTCCCTGCCCGAAGCCCATGAGATTCTTTTTTAAACATGGACAGCCTCTCCGAAGTGCGGGACACGCTGAATAAATATCTTACTCAACATCAGCAGGCACTCCTCATAGCCGGTGAAAGACAGCATACCTTTTTCTTTTTAAATACAAAGATCAGTTGGGAGCTGCCCTTTATTATCCCGATAATGAGGGAAATTTCATCGTTCTCGTTATGTCTCGAAATGTATACGGAGCGGAAATTAAAAAGAACACTTGCTGCTCCTTTCCATCTTTTCTGGTCTTATTCAGTTCCATCTTGATTTATCTAGTCGGAAAAAATCTATTCCGGTCGTATCCTTTGTTCCCTTGCAGCATATACTGAAAGAATTGAAGAGGATACGGGCTAACAGCTGAACCGCCGGTTAAACAACCGGTAATAACGATGAACTGGAAGACATGATAAAAAACCCTGAATAGCATGCTCGACCGTCTGGATAGCGCTTTCAAAAGCCGAGAAGTCCTTTGTCAGCCATGCCTCCCATGAACTGAACAATCCGATAACCGCCATACAGGGAGAATGCGAAATCAGCCTGCTGAAAGAAAGAAGTACCGGAGAATATATGGAAGCTCTGCAACGAATTTTCGTCAGAAAGCAAGCGGCTCTCCAACTTAATCCGCCATCTTCTTTTCCTTTCAATGTCAGGACGAGGAACTTCTAAAAAAGCAATATAGAAGAACTGTCTCTGCCGGATATGTTGAAAGGCCTGACAGGAACTAACGAAAGAATCCGGCTCCATGACGGAGAAATGAATAAAGCTGCCACTGTAAAAGCAAATCCCTATCTGCTAAAGATAGCTTTTGAAAAATATCATTGATAACGCCTGCAAATATTCTGAAAAAGAAGTAGACATCACTCTCCGACAGGAAGACCGGCACCTCGTTCTTGAAGTAAAAAGATCAGGGTATCGGCATTCCCCCGGAAGAAATAGAACATATATATTCCAGTCTTTCTATCGGGGCAGCAATACCCATGACTACGCAGGTCAGGGCATCGGCCTTAGTCTGACTCAGAAAAATAATATCAGCTTACAATGCCAGGCTGGAAATATCTTCGGAAATAGAAAAAGGAACAAAAGTACGGGATTGATCTTCTGATTCAACCTACTTTTTGTCCCTTCCTCACTTCTACCTACTGAAAACAAAATTAAAATTTAATTTATGACCGTTTTTCTTTCATAGAAAGAATAGAAAATGAATTAGATACGTCTTTTTGCAATAATTTTCCATTCTTATCATACAGCATTCGTTCGTATACCACTTCCACAATCAATCAGCGGAAAGATAAACAAGGCGAAGAAGGTCGCCCCTATCAATCCTCCGATAATGACAATCGCCAGCGGACGCTGTGATTCCGAACCGATGCCATGGCTCATAGCCGCCGGCATCAGGCCGATAGCTGCCATAGCCGCCGTCATAATCACGGGACGGATGCGTGAACGGACTCCTTCTTTGGTAGCATCGGGCAAGGGGGAACCTAATTTCAGATTTGCCTTGATATCGGAAATCATGATAACTCCATTCTGTATACAGATACCGAACAGGGCAATAAAACCGATACCTGCCGATATAGAAAAATTGCTGAACCCCTGTTATCAGAAGGGCTACGATACCTCCCACAGCAGCAAACGGCACATTGAGCAATACCAGTCCCGCATCCGTCGCATTAGAGAAGAGAATAAACAGGATAATAAAAATAATGGCGATACTGATAGGGGACTACTTGTGCCAAAACGTTTCGTTGCACGCTGCTGATTCTCAAAGTCACCCGTCCATTTCAACGAATATCCTGCCGGCAAATGTACGGAAGCATTTACTTTTTTCTGCGCTTCGGCAACCGCCGTACCCATGTCACGTCCTCTCACCGAGAACTTGACGGCACAGAAACGGGCATGATTCTCCCGAAAAATCAACAATGGTCCTGTAATCGTCGTGATATCTGCCAACTCTTTGATAGGCACCATCGTTCCGTCCATCGCAGGAACCAGTATTTTACCGATTTCCTCTTCATTCTGACGAAACTCTTCGCTATATCTTACCACGATATTAAATTTCCGTTCATCCTCATACAACAGCGAAGCTGACTTTTCCGCCAATAGCCATTTCAATGATGGACTGAACATCTTCCTTAGCAACTCCATAACGTGCCAACTGTCGTTCATTCAACTCAATACGAAGTTCCGGCTGACCGATATTCCGGATCACTCCGAGATCTTCTATTCCTTGAACCGTAGCCAGAATCTTATCAATCTGAACAGCGAACGGCTCCGATTCGTAAAGATCTTTACCAAACACTTTCACCGCAATAGAACCTTTCACACCGGAGGCCGCTTCTTCCACATTATCTGTAATCGGCTGTGAGAAGTTAAAGTCAATTCCCGGATAAATGGATAAGTCATCCTGCATTTTATCAATCAGTTCCAACTTGGTGAGTTTGCTCTCCCAGTCTTTTTCGGGATAAATATCGACGTGGAATTCTATATTATGGAATCCGGTTGCATCCGTACCATCATTCGGGCGTCCGGTTTGCGACAATACTTGTCTGACTTCGGGAAAAGTCAGTAATTTATGTCTCATCTTATTTTGCAAGAGTGACAGATTCATCCAGTGATATGCTCTGCGGAAGAGTGGCACGGATATAAATAGAACCTTCGTTCAACTGCGGCAGGAACTCCGTTCCAAGAAAGGGAAAAAGCCACAGACCTCCCCTGCTATGACAGTTGCCAGCCCGACTGTTAGTTTCCGATGGGCATAAAAAGTGTCGAAAGGGCTGTACACCCGGTATTGATAAAATGGACAAAACGATTGTTTTTTCCCGTACATTCTTCTTCAGCAACATGGAGGACATGACCGGTACCAATGTCAACGTGAAAATAAGCGCTCCCAGCAAAGCAAAACCCAACGTATATGCCAAAGGTGAAAACATTTTTCCTTCTACTTTCTGAAAAGAGAAAATAGGAATCAAGGCGGTAATAATAATCAGTTTGGAGAAGAACACCGCTTTCGCCTTATCTTTGGCGGTATGCCGGATCAATCCCATTTTGGACATTACGTTAAAAGCCGGCATTCCTACTTGTCGGGCTTTCTTGTCCAAGGCGACAAATACCCCTTCTACCATCACTACTGCCCCGTCAATGATTATACCAAAGTCAATGGCACCCATAGAAAGCAGATTGGCGGACATTCCCATTACACGCAAGCAGATAAACGCGAATAACAGGGATAATGGGATAATCACCGCAACAATCACGGTCGTCCGCCAATCTGCCATGAAAAATTAAAACAATAAACGTAACCAGTAATATACCTTCAATCAAGTTATGTGTTACTGTTTTTCACAGCCAGGTTTACCAAGTCCTCACGATCGTAAAACGGTACGATCTGTACATCTTTCGGCAGTACGTTCTGATTCAAATCAGCTATCTTATCTTTCAGATTCGCAATCACTTCTCCCGGATTCTCTCCCTTTCTCATCACCACAAATGCCTTGAACAACATCATTCTCATCCATTCGCCCCACTTGTCCGAGACGGGGCAGGCAGGATTCATGAACTTCCGCCAGGTTCTTTACCAGAATCGGAGTTCCATTGATATTCTTAACCACGATATTTCTCAGCTCATCCAAGTCATTAATCAGACCGATGCCACGAACCACATAGGCTTGCGAGCTTTTCGTGATCACATCTCCGCCAACATTAATATTACTTTTGGCTATCGCATCATACAGTTCAAGGAAGTAATTCCATAATTAATCAACTGGTGAGGATTTACACTTACCTCAAAGGTCTTCACCTCGCCACCGAAGCTCACAATATCGGCAACACCCGATACCGAACGGAGATTCCTTTCAATCACCCAGTCCTGAATCGTTTTTAATTCACGGACACTGCGTTTGTCGCTGCGCAATGTATAACGGAATAAATTTCCCCGTAGGCCCGTACAAAGGTTGCACTTCCGGAGTTACCCTTCGGGCAGATCAGCATCGTTCAGTAAGTTATAGACTTGCTGACGGCAGTAAAGTCGTCCACACGGTCTTCGAACATCACATTGATTACAGAAAGCCCGAAAAGAGTGGTGGAACGAATATCCGTTTTCTTCTGAACGGGATTCATCGCAATCTCAACAGGAATTGTGATAAACTTCTCTACTTCTTCCGCACTACGTCCCGGCCATTGCGTGATAATCGTGACTTTCGTATTCGTCACATCCGGGAAAGCGTCTATCGGAGTATGTTTAAAGGAGACAGCTCCGGCTATAACGGCAATCGCTGTACAGAAGAAAATAAAGAACTTATTCTTCAGCGAGAAAGCTACTATATTATCTATGAATTTATGCATACTTTTCTCTTGTTTTTAATCTACATTCAAGGCATTATATACCAACAATACATTCTTATTCAACACTCTGTCGTTCCCTCGGAAAGTCCCGAACGGATATAGCACTCCTTGCTCAACTGCTTGTACACATCCACCTCTTTCACCTGCAAACGCTGATCCGGCTCCACCACGACCACATAATTCTTTCCTCCCTCAAACACCAGTGCATGAGAGTCAATGCGCGGCATGGAAGTTCCATCCCGCTTTACATTTCACACTTACATTCGTAAACATACCCGGCTTCAGCAAATATTCTTCATTCATTTTTCAATTTGATGCGGACATTCATCGTTTTACTTTCACTATTCAACAAATGATACACCTTATCAATCAATCGTACCGGCAAACATCTTATCCGGATAAGCCAACGTAGAAATGCGTACGGAGGCACCTTCGGAAACCTTACTGATATCGCTTTCATACACATCCGCCATCAACCCATACGTCTGACAACCCCGAAATCGTAAACAGCGCTTCACCTTGATCCGGAGCGCAACTGCATATCCCTGCTGATCTGCTTCTCAACAATAAAGCCCGACACGGGAGACTTAAGCTGATAATAAGCATCTCCGGAGAAATGATAAATAGAGAAAACATCCTTTATTCTTCTTTCTTCGGCTTCGGCACTTGTCAACTCCTGCTTCGCCTGAAGTACATCTTTATCCGAAGCCATGCCGGAATTATACATATCCTGCGTAGCATCCATGTTTCTGCGTGCCAGCAATAAGTGCTGTTCCGCTTCTTTCAATTGCTTCTCATAATCTGCCACTTCCCCGCTACGGATGACCGCTAATACTTCTCCTTTATGCACAAAGTCTCCTATTTCAGCTTTCAATTCCGTCACCGTACCTCCGAACATCGGATACACATTCGCTACCTGATTTTCATTAAAAGTAACCCGCCCGTTCAATGTCAGTTCGTCAATCACATCTTGCACATGTACGGTGTCGACGGATACGATTCTCAGTAAGCTATCCGTCAGGCATAAGGCAGCCGGTTCAACATTCGGTTGTTCTCCTTTACCGGAGCATGCTCCCAATACGGTAGTAAGCAATATGCAAGGAAGGAATTTATTCCAGTTCATAGTCTTTGATAATTTATGAATATTAGTAGTTCAATATAGTTTTGTCCGATAGCTTGTATTCAGGTTTTCCATCGCCAAAAACATCTTTCTTTATTTCATGCAACTGAATACAGGTTTCCTTATAGCTGTCATAGTAATCGATAAACTCCAATAAACTGATATTTCGTTTCTTAAAGTTTTCATTCACTCCCGCAATCAATTTTTCAAAGTTACGTTCCAGTTCCATATTGGTAGATTGATAAAGCTGAACTGGCTTTTTCCAGTGAGGTATAAGCAGTAAAAAGCTCCATATCTGCACGATTGGCAGCGTGTTCCTGTTCCGCTCCCGCCTGTTGAATACTAAAACGGGCTGCCTTCACATTTCCCTGGTTGCGATTGAAAATAGGTACTGACAAGCCTCACTCCTATTGCAAAATAGTTATTGATAAAGTTTCTGGCACGGTCATAGTTACCTTTCACCGAGAATTCCGGAAATGCCATCGATTTCTGCAATTTCAGATTGGCACGGGAAGCACTTACCGTACTTCTAATCTTCAAGTCCGGCCGTTCATTTACCATCGCTTTCAAGTCAGCAAACGATAATTGAGACAAATCCAATTGCTTCAACACCTCTTCGAATCCAGTGATAACTTAACCGTAGTATCTCCCCCCGGAAGATTTAACAAGACATTCAGTTCTCCCTAAGAGTCAGCAACTCGTTTTCCCGTTCGTTCTTCTCTTTCTTCAGCGAAAATAGCATAGATTCCAAACGAGACATTTCCATCAATGAAATATTTCCTTTCTCCTGTTGCAGTTTCATTCCGGCAAGTAACTCTTGCAGAGAATTCACTTCCTTCTCATAAATGGATATGGATTTCGAGAGAAAATAGACTTGTACAAACTTCTCATTCAGCTCCTGACGAAGTGTTCTCATCACCTCTTCAAACTGATATTCTGCTATTTCCTTATTGATTTTTTCCAGCTTCACCTGCTTATTCCGTTGTCCGGCAAGACGAATTACCTGTTCAATTCCCACAACCATTTCGCCCTCCTTACCAAAGTCAAAATACTTTCCGTTCAGGCGGTTATAAACATTCTGTTCCAACGAAATGACCGGATTATCAAATAATTTGGCTTGTAATACCTGCGCCTGTGCCATGTCGATATTATACCGCTCGGCTATCAGCGATAAGTTACGTTCCTGGAAACGTTGTTCCGCCTCTTTCAGCGTTAATGTTCCTGTGGTAGCCTGTTGCGCACATATTCCTCCTGTCAGCAGAAGAAAAAAAGAAATTAGAAATACTCTGTTCATTACTATATTTATCTTTATTACCTTATTGTAGTTGTCGCAGCAAAATTACAATTCTGCAACCGGAGAAACGGGAAAAAGCGATTATAAGCCTCTCATATCAGATTAGAATTTGATTAGAAAACAGCCATAGAAGGAAGAATTGTAAACACAACAGGAAAAATGGCTATCCTTCTTTTATCCCAACTCCCCTATCTTTGCAGTAGAGAAAATGAAATGAACCATTAAAAATAGAATATATGAAAATAATAGATTTAACCAAAGATAGTTTTGTAGAGAAGGTAGCTGATTATCAATCTTATCCTGATAACTGGAACTTCAAAGGGAATAAACCTTGCCTGGTCGATTTTCATGCACCGTGGTGCGTCTATTGCAAAGCATTATCGCCTATATTAGACCAATTGGCAAAAGAATACGAAGGTAAATTAGATATTTATAAAGTAGATGTCGATCAGGAGCCGGAATTGGAAAGTGCATTTAAAATCCGCACCATTCCCAACCTGCTACTTTGCCCGCTGAACGGCAAACCGACAATGAAATTAGGTACAATGAATAAAAACCAATTGAAAGAACTGATAGAAACCAGTTTACTTTCAGAATAAAAATACATTAAAAAGTCCGGGATACTTCTGATGATGATAAACTGCCGGACTTTTGATATCATACAGAACATTGGCTTTTATAATAGGGAGTGTGTCAAAACGCAGATTAACGCGAATTATCGCAGAAATAATTTTATAAGTCATTGATTAATATATCAATATAAATGAAATAATCTGCGATAATTTGCGTTAATCTGCGTTTTATTATTCATTATGACCCTCCTCTTTGGAGATTATTTCAACTATTCTTTATGCAACAGAATATCAGTACCCGGAACAATCTTTCCCATTGACCACACACATCGTACATTCAACTCCTTATCGAGAATCACAATATCTGCATCCAGCCCTTTCCCTTTGCCAACGCCCCTTTCCGGTCACTCACTCCAATTAAACGGGCGGGAGTCTCAGAAGCCATGCGCACAGCATCCTCCAAAGGAATATTTGCTTTCTTTACCATGGTACGCACCAATACATCCATTGTAGCCAGGCTACCGGCTAATGCAGAATGATCTGCCATCTTACATACGCCGTCCTCTATGATATAGCGAGGATCAATCGGCTCATTCCCTTCATCAGCAGCATAGGCCAACGCATCAGTAACCAGACAGGTATTCTCCACGCCTTTCAACTTATAAACCAGTTTCAGAATAGTAGCAGGCAGATGAATACCGTCTGCAATAACTTCTACCGTCATTCCGTCTGTCAGATACACACTTTCTACTGTCCTCATATTTATATTCACGACGTTTGTGAAAACCGGGCATTGCATTATAGAAATGAGCAGCATGCGAGAATCCTACCGCATACGCAGCCTTAATCTCATCATATTCAGCTTCCGTATGAGTAACAGCTGTCATAATCCCTTTTGAACGAGTATATTTCGCAAAATCATGCGCACCATGCAGTTCGGGACTGATATCCCAACGTTGATACAAGAAGTATGCTCCAACAACGGAATATATTCATTCTCATCAGGAGTTTTCAGAAAGCCTTCATACTGTGTTCCTGCCATCTTCGGATTCAAATAAGGACCTTCGATATGCAGGCCAAGAACAGGAGAATCCTTCTCTTTCATCAGGTTTTCACAGACATCAACTGCCTGGTAGATTCTTTCGAACGAGGTAGATGATAATGTAGGAAACATACTGGTGGCGCCATGCTTCAGATGCGCGGTAGTTGCCATGCGGAATGCTTCTTCCGTAGCTTCGGTATAATCATGTCCGCCGCCTCCGTGCGCGTGCATACTGACGAATCCCGGGCACGATTGTCATTCCCCGGGCGTCAATAACCGTTGCACCGATAACTGCCAGGTCACTGTTGGTCACCTCTAATATTTTTCCGTCACAAATCAATACCGAACCGTCTTTCAGCCAGCCTTGCGGGGTAAGTATTCTACCGTTAATTATCTGAGTTAACATAGTCTTCTTTATTTATTAGATTTAAAACAGTTTATTGGTACCTTCCACTAATTGCCCCATTGCCCATACGGCTCTCACATTCAAGTCTCTGTCGAGGCAATAATATCGGCATCCTTGCCACGCTCCAGCGTTCCTTTACGGTCGAGTACTCCCATAATCCGGGCAGGCGTTTCGGAGGCCATTCTCACGGCATCCTCCAAAGGTATTTCCGCCTTCTGCACCATGGTACGAATCAGTCGATCCATCGTTGCAATACTTCCCGCCAGTGCTGAATGGTCTGCCAGCTTACATACTCCGTCCTCGATAATCACACGCGGATCAAAAGCCACCTGACTATCACTGGCGGCACAAGCCAATGCATCCGTTATCAGACAAGTGCGTTCCACTCCTTTTATCTTGTAAACAAGGCGCAAGATTGTTGGAGGCACATGAATACCGTCAGCCACCACTTCGACCGTCATGTCGTCAATCAGGTAAATACTTTCTACCGTACCTTCGTATTTATATTCTTTCCGTTTATGGAATCCCGGCATTGCATTATAGAAATGAGTAGCATGGGTATATCCGGCTTCATAGGCAGTCTGTATGTCCTCAAACTCCGCCTGCGTATGTCCTACGGAAGCCAACACTCCTTTCGCCGTGATGTATTTACCGAATTGCATGGCTCCCGGAAGCTCCGGCGCAGCATCCCAACGCTTGATACAACGAGTTTCCTCCAGTAACGGGATATATTCTTCCGGATCGGGGTTTTTGATATTTTCCGGAATCTGTCCGCCTGCCATAGCCATATTGAAATAATGTCCTTCCAGATGAAGTCCTAATACAGGGCTATTAGGTTCCGCCATCATCTTTTCGGTAGTCGCTGCAGCTGCACGAATCATAGGAATGGTAGAAGAAGAAAGAGTGGGGAAAATACTGGTCGTACCATGCTGCATGTGAGCTTTGACAGCTACCCGGAAAGCTTCTTCCGTGCCTTCCATGAAGTCTCTTCCACCGCCGCCGTGAACGTGGATTTCTACTCCTCCGGGAACGATATACATTCCTTTGGCGTCGATAAGTTTAGCTCCAATAATTGCAAGGTCACAATTGGTTACTTCCAGAATTTTGTTATCGCGAATAAGCACTGATCCATCTTTCAGCCAACCTTGAGGCGTCAGGATGCGTGCATTAATGATCTGTGTTAACATATCGCTATTATTAAATTAATTATAGGCCTGTGTGAATCAATGACGCTCTTTTTGGGGGAGTACACTGATTTTTTCAATTGCAAAATTACGCTTTTCTATTCAATCTATCGATAAAATAGTCCGGTAAACTTCCAATATAAATACAAAACGGGGAAAAAAAGGTTGCCAATCTTATCGACTGACAACCTCATGTCTATATGGAGCGGAAAACGAGACTCGAACTCGCGACCCTAACCTTGGCAAGGTTATGCTCTACCAACTGAGCTATTTCCGCAAACTAAATTTCTTCATCCAGTAGTAATCTGAAAGATTGGTGCCCAGAACAGGACTCGAACCTGCATGCCTCTCGACACACGCACCTGAAACGTGCGCGTCTACCAATTCCGCCACCTGGGCAAAACTTAGTTCCATTACTTCAAAGAAACAAGAGCGGAAAACGAGACTCGAACTCGCGACCCTAACCTTGGCAAGGTTATGCTCTACCAACTGAGCTATTTCCGCAAATCACTTTAATAAACTGTGAAGAGAAGGAGACTCGAACTCCCACGACATAACTGTCACTACCCCCTCAAAGTAGCGCGTCTACCAATTCCGCCACCTCTCCATAATTCTAAAGTATAATCTCTGTGCCCAGAACAGGACTCGAACCTGCATGCCTCTCGACACACGCACCTGAAACGTGCGCGTCTACCAATTCCGCCACCTGGGCAAAGATTATATTTCCAACATTTCAAAGAAACATGAGCGGAAAACGAGACTCGAACTCGCGACCCTAACCTTGGCAAGGTTATGCTCTACCAACTGAGCTATTTCCGCATTTTTTCGTTTGCGGTTGCAAAGGTAGGGATTTTCCGTAAACATGCAAACATTCTGCCCACTTTTTTCACAGAAATCTCTGCACTTTGCCTCTACCGCCAAACAATCTTTTTGATTATCAACTCATTCGGTCACGATAATCTTCATAAGAAAATTGCTTGTATATTTCAGCCTTCCCCTCTTTCGTGTCCACAAAGCAATGGCAGGATGATGAATTCCGTTAAACATATTCGTCTTTACCATCGTGTAATGAATCATATCTTCAAACACGATCCGTTCTCCGATTTGCAGTTCATGATCGAAACTCCACAGCCCCATATAGTCACCGCTCAAACAGGAGTTTCCTCCTAAACGATAAATATATTTTCCTTCGTTTCCCATTTCCGCACCGCGAACGGCAGGCTGATAAGGCATTTCCAGACAGTCGGGCATGTGACAGGTGAAGCTGACATTCAATATGCCGTTTTAATTCCACGGCTTTCTACAATATCCACGACTTCAGAAGTCAGCACACCCGTCTGCCATGTAAAGGCCGAACCGGGCTCCAGGATAATCCGCAAATGGGGATAGCGCACTTTTAATCCTTGCAATAGTTTAATCAGATGTTCGGTATCATAATCCTTACGGGTCATCAGGTGTCCGCCGCCCAGATTCAACCATTTCAGTTGCGGAAACCAACGGGAAAATTTAGCTTCGAGATGTTCCAATGTACGTTCCAACTCATAGGAAGAAGATTCGCAGTGACAATGGCAATGGAAGCCTTCAATACCTTGTGGTAATGCTTCCCCGGGCAACAAATCGGCTGTTATCCCAAAACGTGTGCCGGGAGCGCAAGGATTGTAAAGTTCCGTTTCTACCTCCGAATATTCAGGATTCACACGGATACCACAAGAGATACCGCCTCCTTTTGCTACGGTCATCGGATAGAAGCGTTCGAACTGTGCATAGAGTTAATGTAATATGGCTACTGCAACGCATTATTTCAGGAAAATCCTGTTCTGTATATGCTGGCGAATATGTATGCGCCTTACTGCCGAATTCTTCCAGTGCCAGACGTGCCTCATACACCGAACTTGCCGTAGAATGATCTACATATTCGCGGAATATCGGGAAAGAGCGCCACATAGCGAACGACTTGAAAGCGAGAATAATCTCCACTCCTGCCCTGTCGGCTACACTTTTTATCAAACTCAAGTTCTTTCGCAAGAGTTCTTCTTCCATGATATAGCAGGGAGAAGGGAACTGGGTAAAATCTATCATATATAAATTATTATCTAAAATAACGCCTTACGAACGTGGATGCAAAAATACAAATTCAAAAGCAAAGAGGGATTGTTTTATTTTTAATTAAGATATTGCTTTTCGCGAACTTTTTCTTATTTTTACACCTTTATAATCTATAAGTAGTTATATCATCCCAAATACTTGACTGATTATGAATAAAGACTTAAGAAAAGTAGTGATTCTGCTGGCGCACCCCAACATCAAAGAATCACAGGCAAACAAGGCATTAATCGATGCTGTCAGTGACATTGAAGGAGTGGCGGTGTTCAACCTTTACGAACTGTCAGAGGACATTGCTTTCAATGTGGACGAATGGAGTAAAATCATCTCCGACGCTTCGGCCGTTATCTACCAGTTTCCTTTCTATTGGATGTCTGCCCCGTCATTACTAAAAAAATGGCAGGACGAAGTCTTTACTTTCCTATCCAAGACTCCGGCAGTCGCCGGTAAACCGCTGACAGTGGTAACAACTACCGGATCTGAATTCGATGCTTTACCGCAGCGGAGGAAGGAATGGTTTCACTATGGACGAACTTTTACGCCCTTATCAGGGCAGTGCTATCCATTCAGGTATGGTGTGGCAGACTCCTATCGTTGTTTATGGAATGGGAACAGCGGATGCGGGAAAGAATATCGCTGAAGGAGCAAATACATACAGACAGCGGGTAGAGATGCTGGTCAATAGCAGTAACGCCGGGAATAATTGGTAAAACAATGAAAAAGCGTAGCTTTAGATTAGATAAAGCTACGCTTTACAGATGCTAAAGCATAGCTTTAGGTTTCACCAAACACTTGTATGCCGCCCTGAAATAGAGGTTACTTCTAATCATGACTTCAAACATTGGCTGTGCAAACAAAATGATTATATAAGATAGTGACGCTATCCCACCAACATAGTGACGGTAGAGTATGCAGGATAGCGTCACTATTCCAGGCATATACCGTCACTATATTTAAACCGGATATTCAGGCTTTTATTTCTAGTTTCCGCGCTGTGTAGGCAAGGTAAATTCCTGCGAATCACAAATCACTCCATTCTCGTCCGCCACTGCGACACGGAATGTCACTTCACCGTCTTTCAATTTTTCACCTGCGTGAATGGAAGCGGTATAACGGATGCCTTCACCCGGAAGAATTTCCTCCACCATCACAGAAGGAGAAATGCCGAGATGCTTCACCTTCCCCACCGTTTCTACCACAGGAACTACATTATAAACAGGCTTTCTCCCCTTCATTCATAATCTCAAAAATAATCTTGCTATTTTCTCCCGCATCAATCACATGACTACGATTATCATCAATGAAACGGATTTTGCGCAACTTCAGTTGAGAAATGGGCGGCTGCACTTGCGGCTGCTTCTTATATTTTTGCACACGGACTTCCCTCACTTCAGGAATATACGCATCTTCCTCTATTTGCTCTTGTCTCGGCGCCGTCAACGCGTTTCCAATAGCCGCACCGGCAATGGTTCCCACAATATTCCCAATAGCAGAACCACGGTAACCGCCCCTCCAGCCATGATTATTATCTCCGATAAGTCCGCCTATCGAACTTCCCAGACTACCTCCAATAGAAGCACCTGCCATGATAGCTCCCGGATTTCCCATACGCCCCGACGCACATCCACTCAAAATCAAAGCGGAAAGCAAAATTACTGTTAGTTGTTTCTTCATGAGTCTCTCTATTTAGTGTTATTATTTATTCTACCACTTTAAAACGTGCAAAACGCAACAATAGTTGCTTGTCCCCTGCATTTTTAAAATGAATCGTTGCTTTTGCGCATTATCACCCGTTCCTTCTACTTTGATCACTTCACCCAAGCCGAAACGTTCGTGCTCTATCATCTGTCCTGCCTGTACTCCCCTGCTACCGATGCTGAACCGAAAGAGGTTGCCTCTGCGCACCGCTACTTGGGCTAACAGTACTAACTTTCTTCAAATTCCTCGGTACGCTGGGAGCAATGATCTGTGCTTTCGGACGTTCACGCTGTTCGGGAAGATGTACTTCCGAAAGGCGCACGCGACGGAGAAGCTGAACGGGTGAATCCTCCTTCAATCTCTCTACGGAAACGTCCTGCACCTTCATCGACAGCACGGCTCACTCCTGCCTCATGCGGCAGTTGCAAGATAATGAACATCAATATCACGCAAAAAACGACTGGGACTTCCAAACTCCATCTTTCCATAACGGAAACGGGTCTTGGCAAAGGAAATATAGCAATGTTCCTCCGCACGGGTAATAGCCACGTAGAACAAACGGCGCTCTTCTTCCAACGCACGGGGAGAATCGCCCGCCATGCCACTGGGGAAACAGATTTTCTTCCAGACCAACCACAAATACATTCTTAAAACTCCAATCCTTTGGCCGAATGGACGGTCATCAGCGTGACCTTTTCTCCATCATCAGCCTTGTCCGAGTCCTGATCGGTAAGCAAAGCGATCTCCGAAAGAAAATCAGTAAGAGACACATTCGGATTACCTTCCTCCTGCCGCAAAAAGCGCAGAAGTCATTCATTCCATTCACCAGTTCCTCTATGTTTTTTCCTTACGGCTCAGGTTCTCGGGGGAAGTGTCCTGGCAGACATCATTGATAATGCCGGACTGACGGATGATATTCGTTCCTATTTCATAAGCGTTCTTATCTGCCTGATCGACAATGAAACCTTCTATCAATTCACGAAAGCCTTGCAGTTTTGCATGCGTTCCTTTATTTATATCCAGTCCGTAACTCAAGGGTTCGCAGAGTGCCGCCCAAAGACTTACGCCATGATTGGTAGCCGCCGATATAATCTTCCCGACTGTCGTATCTCCAATACCACGAGCCGGATAATTAATGATTCGCTTGAATGCTTCTTCATCATTCGGGTTCACCACCAAACGGAAATAAGCAATCACATCTTTTATCTCTTTCCGCTGATAGAACGAGAGTCCTCCGTAAATCTTATAAGGTATACTCCGTTTCCGAAGAGCCTCTTCAAAAATACGGCTTTGTGCATTCGTACGATACAGGATGGCAAAATCAGCATATCCGTAGCGATACTCCCGTCGTAGCTCTGCAATCTTATTAGCTACAATATCTCCCTCTTCCACATCGCTATACGCCTGAAATACGCCGATAGGTTCCCCCCTTTTCTTTCTCCGAAAACACGGCTTTCCGTATCTGGCGTTCATTCTTCTCAATCAAGCTATTGGCAGCACAAACAATGGTTTGTGTGGAACGATAATTCTGCTCCAGTTTAAAAACTTTCGTATTGGGGTAGATTTTTGTAAAATAGAGAATATTGTCAATATCCGCCCCACGGAAAGAATAGATACTTTGCGCATCGTCTCCCACTACACAGACCCGTTGATTCTCTTTCAGTCAGTTGCAGAACAATGCTGTGCTGCGCATAGTTCGTATCCTGATACTCATCCACCAACACATAACGGAACTGCTCCCGGTAGCGGACCAGCACCTCCGGAAAGTCACGGAACAGAATATAAGTATACCAGCAAATCGTCGAAATCCATCGCTCCCGCCTGCCGGCACCTTTCCCAGTAACGGGTATATATATCACGGAGAGCTGGCATCTTGGCAGCCATATCTCCTTCGTAAGCCTCTTTATTGGCGGCGTACCCCGTAGGAGTGACCAAATGGTTTTTTGCATTGGAGATGCGTGCCTGCACTACTCCCGGCTTATAAGTTTTCTCGTCCAACCCCATCTCTTTGATGATGGAACGGAGCAGGCTCTTACTATCAGCCGTATCATAAATGGTAAACTGGGAAGTAAATCCGATATATTGTGCTTCGGCACGAAGAATACGGGAAAAGACGGAATGGAAAGTGCCCATCCACAGATAACGTGCCCGTTCCATACCTACCTGCCGGGCGATACGCTCTTTCATCTCGCGCGCCGCCTTATTCGTAAAGGTCAGTGCAAGGATATTCCACGGATTGTAGCCGTTCTCCTGTTCCACAAGTAAGCGATTTTATAAGTCAAGACACGTGTCTTCCCCGAACCTGCACCGGCTATCACCAGCGAAGGACCGTCGTTATAAGTCACTGCAGCACACTGACTCTCATTTAATTCCTCTATATAGTTGGTATTCATAACAGCATTATAAAAACAATGTGGATTTTTAACAAACCCTTGGCATTCAAATTTGTTCTCAATACAAAAGTATAACATTCATTTGACAATGAAGATATTTTTATGATTTTTCATCACTAACTATTTTAACCTAACCCCTCAAAGCAATGAAAAGGAAGTATATTTTTATCAATTATTTTGAGTTTGTTTCTGGTCGCCTGCATTCCACAGGCAATGGCACAAAAAGAAGAGCCGCCTGGAAAAGCTGCTAAGGTATCTGAACGATAATGACGCCGACAAATGGCAGAAAAACCGTGATAAGATAGATGACGAGACGCAAACCTATTATGCCGAAGAACTGGCATTGTTGGACGTTCTCAACGAATTGTGGAACAAACAAAGTGAGCAAGCCGCCACCAACTATTTCGGATGCTACGAAAGGGCAACGAAAAGCTTATTTTCCCAATATCTGTGAAGAAGAGAAAATACAACTTTCCAACGTACAGAACAAAGCAGAACTGGCCGTTATCTCCATTCTGGATGCTTCGAAAGATCAAATTCCTTTTTAGCAAGACGTTGATGGACAGTATCCAGTCAAGCGGTTATCCGGGAGATTCTGCCATCTTGCAAAAAGGTGCGGGACATCCGTGAAATGGCTTTACTGGAAGGTATGCTGAAAACACCTGCGCTGAATATTTATCAAACGTACATCTCGGAATATCCGAACGGCAAGTTTATCTCTCAAATCAACACTGCGGAAAACAAACGGCTTTACCAGATTGTAAAGAGTAATCCGACATCTGCGAATTTCAAAGGCATTTTTTTTTGATAACGCCAACATGCAGAAATTCTTCACTGATAAAGACACACGTCCCTTCCTTTCGGAAGTCCGCACGTTATACGATGATTTTCTGTTTCAAGGGATTGACAGCCTCCGGGAGAAAGGAAACGCAACAGACATCCGGCAGATTATTGACGAGTATAAGCAATCACCTTACCTGACTTCCACAGCACGTACGCACCTGGATGACCTTGAATATCTTAGTGAAAAAGCTGATTTTGAGCTTTTAAAACCTGCCATTGTCAATTCCGAATCGTTAAGTATGTTGCAGGATTTTCTTTGCACACACAGGTATAAGGAATTTCGTGACCAGGCCAATGCACTACGGACACCGTTTATTCTGCAAACAATCATATCCACTCCTACTTCTGTGAAATACTATAATGGAGGACGATTGATTAAGTCTGCGGAAAATGACAGTACGGGAAATACCTCGACCACTTATTCGTATGATGATAAGGGGCAGCTCATTTCTACATTGTCGCTTACCGTAAAGAACGGTCAGCCAAGCAATGAAATACAAACGAACAGATTATACGATCCGCAAGGTCACTGCATCTTTGAAGTGCAAACGAATCCGAAAACCAAAACGGATCTCTACCGACGGACACGCCGTATAGGTACGGACGGAAGTATCGAGAGTGATTCGCTCAAGTATACAGATGGAAGAGTCATCATAAGTTCCTATAATAAACAGGGGTTATTGACCGAAACCAAAGAGTATAATAAGAATGGAGAACTTCAGGCGTACACCGCAAACAAATATGATGATAAAGGCAGATTGATTTCATCCCAACATCAAAACTTGCTTTTTACCAATTCTCCGGATCAGGTTATTTCACAAAAAGATGCTTATGAATACGATAAATACGGTTATCTGTCACAGATTGTCTACCAACGGATTTTAGGTAATAACCAAAAAACGTCCGGATGCCTGACTTGCCTATATGATAAATACGGGAACCGGATAGACGGCAATTCTTATTATGAATATGACAATACGGGCCAATGGGTCTGCCGGACCGACCGTGAGCATCCAAAAGAAGTGGAACGCATACAGTACATTTACAAATAAAGTAAGATGCTGTGAACATTTTGCAAAGGGCTTCTGTTATTATAGTATAACAAGCCAATTAAAACTTGTAACATTATGAATACTATATTAATGTCTTTAATTATGATGACCATGACTTACGAAATGCCTAAACTTCCTTACGCTAACAATGCGTTGGAACCTGTAATCAGTCAGCAAACAATAGATTTCCATTACGGAAAACATCTACAAACGTATGTAAATAATCTGAATAGCCTCGTGCCCGGAACAGAATATGAAGGTAAAACGGTAGAAGAAATCGTTGCAGCCGCACCGGATGGAGCTATATTCAATAACGCCGGACAAGTATTGAACCACAACCTGTACTTCCTGCAATTTGCGCCGAAACCATCGAAGAAAGAACCAGCAGGCAAACTAGGAGAAGCTATCAAACGCGACTTCGGTAGCTTTGAAAACTTCAAGAAAGAATTCAACGCAGCAGCAGTCGGATTGTTCGGCTCAGGATGGGCCTGGCTATCCGTTGGTAAAGACGGTAAACTGAAAATCACTAAAGAGGGGAACGGCAGCAATCCGGTACGTGCCGGTTTGAAACCACTTCTTGGATTTGACGTTTGGGAACACTCCTATTATCTGGATTACCAGAACCGCCGTGCCGACCACGTAAACGCCCTGTGGGATATCATCGACTGGGATGTGGTTGAAAAAAGAATGTAATCAAATTTACAAGCTAAACTATACTTATGGAAAAGGTCGTTGTGTTTTCACAGCGACCTTTTTACAGATTAAAAAGAACAGACTTTTTATTGTATATCAGATGCATTAGTTGTATTTTTTGCAACTCATAAAAACAACATAACAAACAATTATGGTACTGTATAAAAGAAAAAAATACGATTTATTGTCTCCATTGCCGTTCTTCTTTTCTTCCCCTTTTTAGCAATGTTGGCAATGCTGCCACCACAGAAGAATCTGAGGAAGAAATCCTGTTTATTACCTCATACAATTCTGACACTAAATATACCTACGATAACATCAGCACATTTATAGAAACCTACACCCAGTTGGGAGGAAGATACTCGACCATTGTAGAAAACATGAATGCAACAGACTTAACGCAGGCGCATCAACGGAAAAAAACATTGACCGATATTCTGGACAAACATCCGAAAGCCAAATTAGTTATTCTCCTGGGTGGTGAAGCATGGAGCAGTTTCCTTCATCTCGAAGATGAAAAGTACAAGCAGCTTCCTGTTTTCTGTGCAATGGCATCACGCAACGGAATACGTATTCCGGAGGATTCAACCGACATCCGAAGCTATAATCCCGAAAGCATTAACTTAATGGAACGCATGAAGGAATACAACGTAAGATATTGTAGCACATACGAATATGACATTAAAAAAGATATTGAAATGATACAGGATTTCTATCCGGAAACAGAACACCTTGTATTTGTATCGGATAACACATACAACGGACTTGCCGAACTGGCATGGTTCAAGAAAAACCTGCAACATTTCCCACAGTTGTCTATCACCTACGTCGATGGCCGCATCCATACACTCGATATGGCTGCCAGTCAATTGCGCAATCTTCCCAGAAACACAGTCATGTTGCTTGGCATCTGGAGAATCGACAACCGGGGCATTACTTATATGAATAACTCCGTTTATGCTTTTTCCAAAGCCAATCCTCTCCTGCCTATGTTCAGCATGACTTCTACCGCAATAGGTTACTGGGCTATCGGAGGATATGTCCCGCAATATGAAGGAGTGGGAAAAGCATGGGAGAATATGCTTACCGCTTTTTTAGACCAGAAGGAAACGGTATCAGCAGCATCAATATCTTAGCCAACAGATATAAATTTGATGCGAAGAAACTAAAGGAATGGGGATTTGGAAACAAGAAGTTACCTGTCAACTCAATGGTAATCAATCAGCCCATCCCGTTCTTTGTGGCCTATAAGACAGAAGTGCAATTCATCCTGATTATATTTCTCGTATTAGTAGGAAGTCTAATGATTTCGCTGTATTACTATTACCGGACTAAAATCCTGAAGAATCACCTTGAAAGAACTACGAAACAACTACGGGAAGATAAAAAAAGAAGTTGGAAGAGTCTGAAATCGAATTGCGTGATGCTAAAGAACGCGCCGAAGAAGCTAACCAACTAAAAAGTGCCTTTTGTTTCGAATATGAGCCACGAGATACGGACTCCGCTAAATGCTATTGTCGGTTTCTCCAGCCTGATTATCGGTTCGGTAGAGCAGAATAACGAACTGAAAGAATACGCAGATATTGTCCAGACCAACTCCAATCTGTTGCTCCAACTGATTAGTGATGTACTGGATATATCACGCCTGGAATCAGGAAAGCTGCAATTCAACTATGAATGGTGCGAGCTGGTGAACCATTGCCAGAATATGATTACTCTCACCAACCGGAACAAGACAGCGGATGTAGACATCAAACTCCAAATGCCTAAAGAGCCTTACATGCTTTCTACACAGATCCCTTTGCGCCTGCAGCAGATTATTATCAATCTGCTGAACAATGCCTTGAAATTCACTCCTGCCGGAGGAAGTATTACGCTAAATTATGAAGTGGACGAAAAAAAGCAATGTATGCTGTTCTCGGTAACTGATACCGGCACCGGAATCCCCGAAGATAAACAGGAGCTGGTATTCCAACGTTTCGAAAAGCTGAACGAGTTCGTACAGGGTACAGGATTGGGACTGGCTATCTGCAAACTGACCATCCAATATATGGGAGGTGATATCTGGATTGACAAGAATTACAAAAATGGCGCCCGATTTATCTTTTCTCATCCTATCAAAAAACAGGAATCAACAGAAAAATGAAAAAAAAATCGAATGATTTAGTGTTTTTCTGTTTCTTTTTTCACTACTTTGCCCCCCGTAAAGACAAAGGGTGCCCCATGAGGGGCTGAGATTATACCCTAGGAACCTGAGGCAGTTAGTACTGACGTAGGGATTGTGTTTCTTCTTATCGCCTTTCCATTCAAGCACGCTCTTTGTATTTACTTTCAACTTATTTATTCTGATAGGACAATGAAAGTACAAGTGAACAACAAAGAGGTGGAAATTACTCCCGACTCTACCCTTACACAACTGACAGCACAGCTCGAACTTCCGGTTCAAGGCATTGCTATCGCCGTAAACAACAAAATGATTCCCCGTACCGAATGGGAGGGTTTCATATTGCATGAGAACGATAACCTGGTGATTATCAAAGCTGCTTGCGGAGGATAAGGAGAATGGTCAGTCTACAATTTATCACGCATCAGACCGAACGGTACTCGTACCTCGAATCGGCACGTATGGCACTCGAAGGCGGATGCAAATGGATCCAACTACGCATGAAAGAGGCTCCTCTCGAAGAAGTGGAGGCAGTAGCCCTGCAACTGAAACCGCTTTGTAAAGAGCACGAAGCAATCCTGGTTCTGGACGATCACGTTGAACTGGCGCGAAAGCTGGAAGTGGACGGTGTGCATCTAGGCAAAAAGGATATGCCTATCGACCAAGCCCGCCAAATACTTGGTGAAGCCTTTATTATCGGTGGCACTGCAAACACTTTCGAAGATGTTGTACAGCACTATCGTGCCGGAGCCGATTATCTCGGCATCGGTCCTTTCCGGTTTACTACCACTAAAAAAGAATCTAAGCCCTGTACTGGGTTTGGAGGGCTATTCTTCTATTCTTTCACAGATGAAGGAAGCGAATATCGAAATCCCCGTTGTAGCTATCGGGGGAATCACTTTTGAGGATATTCCTGCCATACTTCACACAGGAGTAAACGGGATAGCCCTGTCGGGGAACCATTCTCGGAGCGGATAATCCGATAGAAGAAACACGTAGAATCCTGAATCATGCGTAAAGACAATGATGTACAATCAGTAATTTAATTTATAATATATATAGAATGGAAAAGTTAGTAATTGCGGGACGCGAATTTAGCTCCCCGCCTTTTCCTGGGGAAACAGGAAAATTCAATTCCAATGAAGTAATGGAACAAAGCTATTCTGGCTTCGGGTACGGAAATGGTAACTGTTGCCATGAAACGAATCGACATGGATAACAAAGAGGACGACATGCTGAAACATATTATTCATCCGAATATTCAGTTATTGCCCAACACCTCCGGTGTACGTAACGCGGAAGAAGCTGTTTTCTTGCCGCACAACTGGCTCGCGAAGCTTTTGGAACAAACTGGCTGAAACTGGAAATTCATCCGGACCCGCGCTATCTGCTCCCCGACTCTATCGAAACACTGAAAGCTACGGAAGAACTGGTGAAACTGGGCTTTATCGTGTTACCTTATTGCCAGGCTGACCCTGTACTCTGCAAACGGCTGGAAGAAGCAGGCGCAGCTACCGTTATGCCGCTCGGTGCACCCATCGGTACCAATAAAGGATTGCAGACCAAAAGAATTCCTGCAAATCATTATCGAACAGGCAGGTATCCCGGTAGTCGTAGATGCGGGGTATCGGTGCACCCAGTCATGCTGCCGAAGCAATGGAACTGGGAGCTTCCGCTGTATTAGTTAATACCGCAATAGCCGCTTGCCGGAAATCCGGTAGAAATGGCTAAAGCATTCAAAGCGGCTACAGAAGCCGGAAGACAGGCTTACGAAGCAGGATTAGATTACAAAGCCATCGACTTCGTAGCAGAAGCAAGTTCACCTCTAACGGCTTTTCTTGATTAAAAACAAATAAACTATGGAACAAAAAATAAAATTCCCCCGCTCGCAGAAAGTCTATTTACCCGGTAAACTTTATCCGAATATCCGCGTTGCCATGCGGAAAGTGGAGCAAGTGCCCAGTGTCAGCTTTGAAGGCGAAGAAAAGATAGCAACACCAAATCCGGAAATATATGTATATGATACCAGCGGACCGTTCAGCGATGCAGATATGAGCATTGATCTTAAAAAGGACTACCCCCGTATGCGTGAAGAATGGATTGTAGGCCGTGGTGATGTGGAACAACTTCCCGAAATTACTTCGGAATACGGACAAATGAGAAGAGATGATAAAAGTCTCGATCACTTACGTTTCGAACACATCGCCCTGCCCTACCGTGCTAAAAAAGGAGAAACAATCACCCAAATGGCGTATGCCAAAAGAGGGATTATCACCCCTGAAATGGAATATGTAGCAATCCGCGAGAACATGAATTGCGAGGAATTGGGAATTAAGACCCACATTACTCCAGAATTTGTCCGTCAGGAGATTGCAGAGGGACGTGCTGTATTACCGGCCAACATCAACCACCCGGAAGCTGAACCGATGATTATCGGACGCAACTTCCTTGTGAAAAAATCAATACGAATATCGGAAATTCAGCTACTACTTCAAGCATAGATGAAGAAGTGGAGAAAGCATTGTGGAGCTGCAAATGGGGTGGCGACACCTTGATGGATCTTTCCACAGGAGAAAATATCCATGAAACACGCGAATGGATTATCCGTAATTGTCCCGTCACCCGTCGGCACGGTTCCTATTTATCAGGCACTTGAAAAGGTGAACGGCATAGTGGAAGACCTCACCTGGGAAATCTACCGGGATACATTGATTGAACAATGTGAACAAGGTGTAGATTACTTCACCATTCATGCAGGGATCCGCCGCCATAATGTTCATCTTGCCGATAAGCGGTTGTGCGGTATTGTCAGCCGTGGAGGAAGCATAATGAGTAAATGGTGTCTCGTACACGATCAGGAAAGTTTCTTATACGATCATTTTGACGATATCTGTGATATTCTGGCACAATATGACGTAGCCGTGTCATTAGGTGACGGACTTCGTCCGGGTTCTATCTACGACGCAAACGATGAAGCGCAGTTTGCCGAACTGGATACCATGGGAGAATTAGTGCTTCGTGCCTGGGATAAGAATGTTCAGGCATTTATTGAAGGCCCCGGACACGTTCCGATGCATAAAATCAAAGAGAACATGGAACGTCAGATTGAAAAAATTGCCATGACGCCCCATTCTATACACTCGGCCCGTTGGTGACGGATATTGCTCCCGGATACGACCATATCACTTCTGCTATCGGTGCCGCACAAATCGGATGGCTGGGTACGGCTATGCTTTGTTATGTCACTCCGAAAGAACACCTTGCCTTACCCGACAAAGAGGATGTACGCGTAGGAGTCATTACCTATAAGATAGCCGCTCATGCCGCTGACCTGGCAAAAAAAGGACACCCGGGTGCACAGGTACGAGACAACGCATTGAGTAAAGCTCGCTATGAGTTCCGCTGGAAAGATCAGTTCGACCTGTCTCTCGACCCGGAGCGGGCGCAGACCTATTTTCGTGCAGGACATCATATCGATGGAGAATATTGTACGATGTGCGGACCTAATTTCTGTGCAATGAGATTGTCACGCGATTTAAAGAAAAGCGCTAAAAACCAACAAATAATGAGTAGGGAGAAACAAAACGTCGGGCCACTGACCTACCTTCTCCCCTCATTTCAATTTTTAATTTATAATTGAATAAAATGTTCTCAGACGAATTAGAAAAAATATCCTGGGAAGAGACGACAAAAAGCCATCTATTCCAAAACAGATGCTGACGTACGCCGTGCGTTGGGTAAAAAGAGCATCTGGATGTCAACGACTTTATGGCGCTGATTTCACCTGCCGCCACTCCTTATCTGGAAGTGATGGCACGCCTTAGTCAGAAATATACGATGGAACGGTTCGGTAAGACTATCTCCATGTTCGTACCGCTCTACCTGACTAATTCATGTACCAACTCCTGCGTCTATTGCGGTTTCCACATCAGCAATCCGATGAAGAGAACGATACTGACAGAGGAAGAGATTGTCAACGAATACAAAGCCATCAAACGACTGGCTCCTTTTGAGAATCTACTGCTTGTAACCGGTGAAAACCCGGCCGCAGCAGGTGTCCCATACATTGCCCGGGCGTTGGATTTGGCAAAGCCTTATTTCAGCAACCTGCAAAAAATTGAAGTAATGCCTCTTAAAGCGGAAGAATACAAGGAGCTAACCAATCATGGTCTGAATGGAGTGATCTGTTTTCAAGAGACTTACCATAAAGCAAATTACAAGACATATCATCCGAGAGGCATGAAGTCTAAATTCGAATGGCGTGTAGACGGCTTCGACCGCATGGGACAGGCAGGTGTACATAAGATTGGCATGGGTGTCCTGATCGGCTTGGAGGAATGGCGAACTGACGTAACGATGATGGCTTATCATCTACGTTATTTGCAAAAGCATTACTGGAAAACGAAATACAGCGTAAATTTCCCGCGTATGCGCCCGTCTGAAAATGGCGGATTCCAACCGAATGTAGTCATGAACGACCGGGAACTGGCTCAACTTACATTCGCGATGCGAATCTTCGACCACGACGTAGATATCTCCTATTCCACCCGTGAAAGTGCAGAAATCCGAAATCACATGGCAACGCTCGGTGTTACAACCATGAGTGCGGAGAGTAAAAACTGAACCCGGAGGATATTACAGTTATCCTCAAACCCTGAACAATTTCACGTAAGTGATGAGCGAAAGGCGGTTGAAGTGGAACGTGATTTGAAAAAACTGGGTCGTGAACCCGTCTGGAAAGATTGGGATCAGTCTTTTGATTTTAAAAGATAAACAGATGCGGTACGACAGACAAATTATACTTCCCGAAGTCGGAGAAGAAGGTCAGAAGAAACTGCAGGAAGCCAAAGTGCTTATTGTAGGCATGGGGAGGGCTGGGCTCTCCCATCTCCCTCTACCTGGCAGGCGCCGGTGTGGGATGTCTCGGACTGGTAGATGACGATTTGGTAAGCATCACTAACCTGCAACGACAAGTTCTCTATTCCGAAAAAAGAATTGGGTAAACCGAAAGCTATCTGTGCAGCGGAACGGCTCTCCCGCTCTCAACAGCGAGATCAGAATAAGACCTTTACCTCTTACCCGGTAGCAATACGTAACTGAACGAAGTGGCTTGA
>VOFK01003241.1_pt1 | contig 27416 bp, 52 predicted proteins | sample 5384121 | NCBI WGS metagenome assembly VOFK01 (sample SAMN12384730, study PRJNA508395) | human gut metagenome | isolation source: healthy gut J | host: Homo sapiens | reverse complement strand
TCCTCCTCCTGGCTCATAATTCATCTGTGCCACAGCACCCTTTTTATCCTTTTTCTCATCCTCTTCCTGTGCATTCTCCTTGATATCATCCTGCAAATGGAAGAATTTTTGTCAAAAGTAGGGATTTGTGTCACGGTATTTTTAAATACCGTATACGCTAAATACACTTCATCAATGTCACCATTTTCCAACGCACCAATCACGGTCTTTTCCAATGCTTACCGCATCTCAAACACCGGATTGTTAATCACCTCCTCGGAAAAATCACCCTGACAGGTATACCCCCCTGTCTCACAAGCGTTTTCCAAGCCTTTTCTTCCAACCGGAAAAAATAATCGTATTTTCTCGGTCAAAATCACCTTTGGTAACTAACTTGACAAGATTGAATTGTAACCGCCCAAGCCAGTCCACGGTTTGACGAAATCACAATCACACCTTTTTGCATGGTTCATCCGATTTTTCTCGTTTTCCGGGATATCTCACGGTGCCGGATTTGGCAAGCATACCCGAAAACCGTCTCATACATTTTGTTAAAATAAGGCTGTGTTTCTTCTGCTCTTCCCTTCGCTTTTTGAAGTTTTACAGTCGAAACCAGTTTCATTGCCTTTGTAATCTGAGAAGTGCTTTGTATACTTTCTTTTCTTCTTTTGATGTCCCTCATTGAGGCATAGCATCACACCTCTCTTTTATTTCTCATGAATAAAATTGCGTTTATATTCCTCAATCGCCTGAATCAACTTCTTCTCTGTCTCTTCACTGATTTGTTTCTCATCGCGGATGGCAGCCGGTACTTCCGGATACTTTTCATCCACAAAACGGAACAAACCTTTTTCAAATGCAAGGACATCTTCTACCGCAATATCCAAAAGATACTGTTTTGTCGCTGCATAAATGATAATAACCTGATACCATACCGGCAGCGGCGCATACTGATCCTGCTTTAAAAATTTCACGGGATTCGTTCACCCTGATCCAGCTGGCGTTTTGTCTCTGCATCCAGATCGGATCCAAACTGGGAAAATGCTGCCAGTTCGCGATACTGTGCCAGTTCGATACGGATGGATCCGGCAATCTTCTTCATTGCTTTGATCTGTGCTGCACCACCAACTCGGGATACGGACAATCCGGCGTTTACTGCCGGACGGAATCCGGAGTTAAACATCTCTGTTTCCAGATAGATCTGTCCATCTGTGATAGAGATTACGTTGGTAGGAATATATGCGGATACATCCCCTGCCTGAGTCTCAATAATCGGCAGAGCTGTCAGTGAACCGCCGCCCAACTTATCTGACAATCTGGCTGCACGCCCAAAAGACGGGAATGCAGATAAAAGACATCGCCAGGGAAAGCCTCACGTCCTGGTGGTCTGCGAAGAAGCAATGAAAGGGTACGATAAGCAGCCGCATGGTTTGGTCAAATCATCATAAACGATAAGAACATCCTTGCCGCTCTCCATCCACTCTTCACCAATCGCACATCCGGAATACGGAGCAATATACTGTAATGGTGCTAATTCACTTTGCAGTCGCTGCTACAACCGTTGTATAATCCATCGCACCACTCTCTTTCGAGTGTCTTTACAATATTCGCAACCGTTGATGCTTTCCGTCCGATTGCTACATAAATACAAAGTACATCCTGGTCTTTTCTGATTCAGGATCGTATCAATCGCAATCGCAGTTTTTACCGGTCTGACGGTCACCGATAATCAACTCACGCTGACCTCTTCCGATTGGAACAATGGAGTCAATCGCCTTAATACCTGTCTGCAGCGGTGTATCTACCGATTTACGGAAATAACACCTGATGCCACACGCTCAATCGGACGAATCTTATCCGTATTTACCGGACCTTTACCATCAATTGGCTGTCCGAGTGCCTTCACAACGCGCCTAACATTGCGTCACCAACCGGCACCGTTGCCACACGTCCTGTCGTCTTAACCATGTCACCTTCGTTAATGTTTGCCGAATCACCAAGTAAACCGCACCAACATTATCTTCCTCTAAGTTCATGACCATTCCGTACACTTCATGCGGGAACTCTAACAGCTCACCCTGCATTGCCTTCTCCAGTCCATGAATACGGGCAATTCCATCGGCAACCTGAATTACCGTTCCTACATTGGCAACTTCAAACTCCGTACTATATTTTTTTTTTCTTCTTTAATGACTGAACTAATTTCTTCCGGTCTTAAATTCATGTTTCCAACACACCTTCTTTCTGAAAGCCGCCCGTCTAATTTGACAGCCTTACTTTTTACTCAAATCTCTTGTCATCGCATCCAGTTTTGCACGGATACTGTTGTCAAGAACTTGGTTGCCAATACGAATCACGATGCCGCCAAGCAGACTTTTTATCAATTTCGTAGTCCACCGACAAAGTTTCGTACTCGCTCACCTCAAAGAAGGTTTTTGTTCAATTTTCTTTTTTTTTCTCCGATAGTGGCATCGGCGTCTGAATCTGAACTTTTCCTATCTTTTTGTATGCCATGGCACATTCATTAAAATATGCTAACACAGGGATTAGTTCTCCGATTCTTCCTTTTTTTTTTTACAAGAACATGCAAAGTCCCATCATGTCCTGGGACAGTTCCTTTTTGAAAAACCTCCTGCAGCACATCCATCTTTTTTCCATCGTCATTTCAGGATGTTCCAAAATCGCCATGAAATCCGGATTTTCCGAAAGCACCTGCTTCATCTCACGCGTTTCGTCCCAGAGTTCATCCACACGATTTTCTTCTACCGCAAGAGAAAACAAAGCATCGCCGTACACTTTTTGAAACTAACTTTGCCATGTCGAATCCCCCATTTCATTGCATGTCTCTTCAATCAACTTGGCTTGTGCCTCTTCACTGATGGATTCTGACACCAGTTTGCCAGCCATCATAGAAGCCACCTGAACCATTTCCTGTTTCATTTCATCACGGACTTTATCCTTTTCAAGTGCCACTTCTTTTCTCTGCACGTGCCAGAATACGATGTGCTTCATTGCCGGCCTCATTTACAATTTCACCCGCACGCTCTTTTGCTTTTTTGGCGAGCCTGTGAAATCAATTCTGTGGATTCATCATCCACGTTTGCCAGTTTGTCATCATACTCTTTCTTCATGGCAAGTGCCTCATCTTTAGCAGATGCCGCCTCCGAAAGCTGGCTCTCTATATAATCCTTTCTCTTTTGAATCAGCTTGCGCGCCGGATTAAACAAAAGATACGATAAAAGGATAAACAATGCCAGCATGGCAACCAACGTAATGCATGTATCAAATAACGTCTGCGGGTCAAGTCCAAATATTCTTGGATCCAATTACAGTCCCTCCTTTCTTACAATTTTCGGATGGATTGCATTATACTCCAAATGGATTTACAAACAGCAGAATCATGGCTACAACCAGACCATACAAACCGGTTGTCTCGGCTACTGCCTGTCCAAGAAGCATGGTTGACATAATCTCACCACGGGCACCCGGTTACGTCCTACGGCACTTTGCACCATATCCGGCTGCAATACCCTGTCCAACACCAGGTCCGATACCTGCGATAACTGCTAATCCTGCACCAATTGCTGATGCTGCATGTACTAAATCTGCTCCTGAAATATTCATATCTTTTCCTCACTTTCTGCGCTTATGCGCGATAAAATTAATCATCAAAATCTGCGGCATTCGCAATGAATACCATTGTCAGCATAGCGAATACATACGCTTGCAACGCGCCGGCAAATACATCCAGATAAGCGTGTAGTGCAGCCGGCCAGACCCACAAAAAGGAACTTAGGAAGAAGTCCGTAGATCAACGCCATCATCATGGTTCCCGATAAAATATTGGCAAACAGACGAAGTGACAGAGATACCGGTGTGGCAAATTCACTAATTACATTAATCGGGAAAAAATAAAAAGATTGGTTCAAACAAACCTTTGAGCCTTCCCCACTTCTGCCATTTGATTCCCTCATACTGAATCATAACAAAAGTGATTAACGCCAGTGGAAGTGTCGTACCGTAATCTGCGGTCGGAGGTCTGAGACCAAAAGCCCGGACAAATTACATGTCACAAGGAACATGAAAATCACACCAATATAGTTTTTTGAACTTTGGCGCCAGCGTCTTTCCCATGTTGCTCTTAACCAGATTGTCAAGGGTTTCCACTAAAAAGCTCAATGACATTTAAAAAATCCGGTCGGCGCTTTCGTCGGGTCTGCTTTTTGATTTTACGATTTGCTGCAATCGCAAAAATAATCAGAGCCGCCATAACGATAGCCAGACATATATATATGGGTCGTCGTGATGTACACCGTCACGCCGCCAATATGAATCGGCAGATGCCCATATACATAAAAATCTACTCCATCCACGCTCTCACTCTCCTTTCCTATAATAATTTCTTTTTACGAAGTCTTATTTTTTTTCCATCCATGGAACCATAAACGGAGTGCTGCTGCCTTTCTTGCAAGCAGCCCCGCCAAAACGGTATATGGCATAACCCATTTTGAAAGAAAAAAAACTTCCTACAAGCACTCCGATTTCAATGGCGCTCCGTACAAGCCCCATCGCTCTGGAGTGACTTACTGCCTTTTTTCCGGAAGGTCTAACTCAATGTCAATGCTCCGGTACAAATGAACCATAAGTCCACTCGCCGTGATACTGCCAGCGATTTCTCCCAAAGCATACGATAACGGCTCCGGCACAAAAAGATGCCGCCAAGAATTACCACAATGGCAAGAATCCATATGCCGATTATGACTTCCCATAAACTAATCTTCGCCGTCTCCATCTTTTTTTTTCCTTCCTGTGTTTCCTTTTTGTACTGCCCGGGTGATACTGTCCGGTCAATACAAGCATACTGCGAAGCGATGCCAAAATCCCGATAAACATCATAATTACCATAAAACATCTGGTACCAAAAAGTTTATCTAACCCGTAACCAATCAGCAGGCTGACACTCATACAGACCATCATCGACAATCCAATCTGCATAATCATCGATAAAGCATGTATGATTTCTCTCCGGTTTTTCGCTTCGTCACGTTTTCTCATAATTCTCTCGCCTTCTTCACGCATGCCATCTGTCCTTCTATGACAGCACTGCGCAGTCCCTTTCCTCTAAGACACGGACCGCTTCAATCGTCGTTCCCGCCGGTGAGCAGACCATATCTTTTAATTCGCCCGGATGTTTTCCGGTCTCAAGCACCATCTTTTGCACTTCCGTACACCGTCTGTGCCGCCAGTTCATAAGCCATGGCACGAGGCATACCATCTGCCACAGCCGCATCCGCCATTGCCTCAATAAACATAAATACGTAAGCCGGTGAACTGCCACTGACACCGATCACTGTATCGATCATATTTTTCAGAAACTTCTGCAACTACACCAAAACTTTCAAATATGGTAATTGCCGTTTCTCTCTCTTCTTCTGAAACCGATGGATGGAAACACATCCCGGTTGCTCCTGCTAACAAAGTGCCGGTGTATTTGGCATCGTGCGTACTATTTTCATAGTCTTTCCAAATAACTTCCCGATATTCGCTATCGTCTCGGCCTGCCGCAATCGAAATGACTAACGCATTTTCTTTACAAAACCGGTGCAATCTCCGGAATCACATCTGCAAACTGATACGGTTTTTATCGCAAGTACCAGCACATCTGCTTTTTCTGCCACTTCTTTGTTATCTGTTGTTGTCTGCACACCAAGTTCTTCATGCAATGCATCTAACGCCTCTTTGGTACGTCTCGATACAATAATCTCATCTGCTTTGTACAAGCCTTTTGCCAAAATTCTTTCAGCATCGCCTGTTGCCATATTTCCACATCCGACAAACCTAACACGTTATTTCACTCCTTATTCTTCAATCATATCAACCCGGCGTTTATGTCTTTCCACACCGGAAAATTCTGTGTCTAAAAAAGATGTCTACAATTTTTTCTGCAAGTCCCGGTCCCACGACTCTCGCACCGAAGGCTAAAATGTTGGAATCGTTATGCAGTCTGGTCGCCTCTGCGCTGAAGCAGTCACTGCATACGGCTGCACGAAATTCCCGGTACTTTGTTCGCGGCAATCGAGATACCAATGCCGGTCCCGCAAATTAAAATTCCTTTGTCACATTCCCCATCAACAATGGCATGTGCTACCTTTTTCCATACACCGGATAATCTACAGGGTCGGGACTATAACTTCCGTAATCTTTGTAGGAAAGTCCGCGTTTCTCCAAGTGACGCATCACCACCTGTTTCAATTCATATCCTGCCTGGTCGCTGCCTAATGCTATCATATTGTAACACCCTCCTCATATTTTAGTTCCACTGTAATTTTTTTTTCTTCACCCGGTACAATAAATCTTTGAGTTCTAAGTAACATTCCTCATATGCCTCATCCCCGCTTCCATATGGGTCCGGCACATCTGGGTCAAATTCTTTTCCATCTTCTTCCTGCACAAATTCACGAAGTGTGTAAACGTGTTCCGTCACGCCATAATCTTCGAGAACTTTTAACTCTTTCGCTAAAATTCATGGTGAGCACAAGTGTTGACTCATCGACCTGTTCTGCATGAAATTCTTCCGACACCTGCTCCTCGCAGGGAACCCCATGATTCATAAGCAGTTCCGTCACCCGCTGGTATCTCGGTTCCGCAAAAAAGTACAACCAGTCCACGTGACATAATCTGCTTCGATTTATCCATCAAAATACTTTTCATAATCCACTCTGCCATTGGACCAAGAAGGACATTTTCCTTCGATACAAAAATAATTTTTGTGTAATCCATCCGTATGCCTCCTCCAATCACTTATCCGAAAGATACGCAATCTTGTGCCCTGCTGCCTTCAATAAACGGTTCATAATTGCCTCGCTCCGGTCATCATCCGCAAAAACTCTCAGAAAAAATAACCGAAACCCCCATATGGTCAAATTCGCGTAATGCACGGTATAACCCCCTGCTCAATGGTATGTTCATTCCTCGATCCCGCTGACACAACTTGTCCATGTGTATAACAGGACAACGTTTCATCCGTAGCAAGAATCCCCACTTTTTCTTTTTATTTCTGCCGCAAGTTCTTCAATCCGGCGGATAACGGCTTCCTTTTTCCCTGAATCACTGTCATCGACGCCTTCGGCGCGTAATGTCTGTACTTCATATCCGGTGCTTTCGGCTTTACCGATTGGTCTAATCCGGATAAACCGGCATCCATCTGTACCGTACCAATCACCTTGGCAATCATATTTTTTGTAATATGTCCCGGACGCAGAATCGTCGGCGTCTCTTCTGTGACGTCAATAATCGTCGATTCCACACCGATTCCAACCAGACCGCCATCGATAATCATATCAATGCGTCCCCACAAATCTTCTTTTTTACATGTTCTGCCGTCGTCGGGCTTGGTCTGCCTGACGTATTTGCACTCGGTGCCGCCACCGGCACGCCGGCACTTTCAATCAACTGTCTGGCTCCCTCATGTGAAGGCATCCGGACAGCTACCGTATCAAGTCCACCGGTTGTCTCATAAGGCACAGCTTTTGTCTTTTCAAAAAATAAGTGTCATCGGTCCCGGCCAGAATGCATCCATAAGTTTTTCTGCCGTTTCCGGTATCCGTGCGGCAATTGCGTCAAAGTTCTTCTTCTCTTACTGATATGAAGAATCAGTGGATTATCACTCGGACGCCCTTTGCCTCATATTTTTTTAGCCGCCTGCGGGTTAAATCCATCCCCGCCAAGTCCATACACAGTCTCCGTCGGGAAGGCAACCAGCCCGCCCTGCCGTAAAATCTGTGCGGCATGATTCAATTCTCCTTTGTCATACCCTGTTACCGCATCGAAGTAAATCCATTCTGTATCCATATACGATTCCTTCTATCTCGCTTTTTCTCAAATACTCATCTGACTTATCATACCATATTCTGCCTATTTATACAATAATGAAATTTTCAATGCCCCTCTGCAATCCCTTCGACCATCTTTTTTTTGATATTTTTCGTCATTTAGCAGCCTCTCCTCGTCGTCAGGATTTGACAAAAACCCGCACTCTACGATAACAATCGGACAGCTCACCTTCCGAAGCATATAATAACTGGCATTCGCTTTTTCCACACGGTGGTTTTCTTTGTCCGCTTTTTCTTTGATCGACTGCTGTAAAATACCGGCAAGACGCTTGCCTTTTTCGGAACTTTTATGATAAAAAACCTGTGCCCCTTTTGTGGATGCAGAAAAACTGTTCTGATGAATGCTCACAACCAAATCCGGTTTCTTTTCTTCAATCAGCGCCACACGATTCTGCATATCTGCTCGCTTTTTGATGATTCATCGCCACGGCAGAGTGCCTCATCACTCACTTGTCATATAAACCGTATAACCGCTTGCCGCCAGTTTTTGATTTAATTTCTCACTAATGGCAAGGTTTACATCCTTTTCCAATGTCTGATTTACTCCCACTTTTCCGGGGTCAAAACCACCATGTCCGGGGTCAATTACAATCGTTGCCTTCGTTCCTTTCGCAGTCTGGTTAAGTGTCTTGTGAAATGGTTTTTCTAACGGTGACATAAACTTGTACCACGCACTCAAAAAAGCAGCCACGGCAAAAAGATTACCATAGCTGCTTTCTTTGTTTGTTCTATTTTTTCCTTTGACATAACGGACTCCCGCATCCTTTTTGGTACTATTGTATGTCTTTTTTTTCTTTCAAATAGTCTTACCATCCGCGAACGGCATCCGCTATCGTCGTCCAGGTAACAGCGCGCTCAAAACCAAGTTTCCAGAACGCCACACCTGCTGTCTTATTTTTCCTTTCACAACTTCCAGTTTTTCTTTAACGAAGTTTCTTCTTCCAGCCAGATTTTATAAGTTGCACCACTGACTTAAATTCCGCATAATACTGACCGGTTGCTTCATCCCACTTTGGTGATGCATCATTTGCCCGGACAACACTCTCGGCGCCGCTCATGCCATAAGCTTCCGGATGTGGCTTTTTGCCTTTTACTTCTTTCCACAATCGTGTAGAACGGAAGTGCAACTACCGTACGTTCTGCCGGTACCTTTGCCAGCACATTTTTGACACCTTCTTTTTTACAAATGGAAGCGACGAAACCGAACCGCTTTCTTCACTGCCGTTGTAATGCTCATCATACGCCATCAAAATCACATAGTCCACAATGCGTCCCTGCTCTTCCAGATCATAATACGCATTGTAACTTTGCCGGCGAATAGTTGTCCACCGAAACAATCAAATCATTTGCGTGGCACTTAAGAGTAAGTTCACGTAAAAATTCCAGATATGCCGGTGCAGTATCTTTTTGTTACATGCTCAAAGTCAATGTTAATTCCATCCAATTCATGCTGAATCGCCGTTGCCACCAGACCATTTACCAAACGATTCCGGTTTGATGTCACGCCGAGCACTTTACTTAATTTAATTCCTTTACCAAAATCATTAATCAGCCCCCCACACCTGTTTTCCCTGTGCGTGTGCCTGGTAACATAAGAAGAATTTGCCAGCGAACTGAACTTGCCTGTATTATCGCTGAGCGCATACCACGTCGGGCTGATGACATTCATCGCCTTTGCACTCTGAATAAGCGATGGAAGCTTTCCGCTGCTCGTCTCATTCGTTACCTGATGCCAGCCTAAACATACCTGTCCTTTTGTCTTTAACTGAGTAAAGATTCCGGTTCTTTGTCAAATTTCCAAGCCGTCTCTTTCTGCCCCTGCAGGCGGTCGCTCGGTACATAACCGGCAATTCCATCCTGTGTAGTAACTGCCGTATAATCATTCTCCTTTTTCTTGTCCGTCTCCACAAATACGCGGACGCCTTTGCCAGTTCCACAAAATATTTGTATTTCTTATTCAGTACTTTTTTGCACGAGTATCTTCCGTCAGTGACGCCATCGTATAGGATGCACTCCGGTCTGACATAATCACAAGGCGTTTTTGGATTCTGATAAGTTTTATAAGAGCAGCTTGCGTGTTCTTTGATAAAGGAAAGGGACACATAAAATACATCATCTTTTTTTCTGCAATATTGGTTTCTTTTGCGTTCTGTGTCTCCTTGCCAACCCTGATAGGAAACTTCTCCTGCCTGCGCCAAAATCACGCCACCGCTTGTCACATAGGAAAGGCTGTTTTCCACTGTATCGACATAAATTCTCTGGTCCATGTAGTAGATGCAACCGATGCCGGCATATAAATTTCGCCCTCTGCTTCATATCCCTTCTCTTTGCTTTGTTCATCATTAATCACAAGTGCTACTTCATTTTTTTCTTTAGTTTAAATAAATCATTCAGCGGTGCCTGTCCCGGGTCCAGCCATTCAATCACCAAATTCACAACCGGTCTTGCAAGCAGTGCCACAAGCACAACGGCTAAAACCACAACAACCAACAGTCTTTTTTTCTTTTCTTCATGGAAGTTCCTCCTTCCTTAAGCTATCAGTCTTTACCATTCCAACAATACGTGCAGAGTTTTTTCTTTCGGTATTCCAACCGCCTCCAACATATCATCTAAGCGGTTAAAACGAAGGGATGTGAAGTTTAACTCCTTGCGGATTTCTTCAACCATCTGATCATATTTTTCCGATTCCGGATCGGTGTACTGCTCTAATACTTCCTCTGATACATCCTCCGTTCCTTCCAGTCGTGCAATCACACGGCGGGTAATCAAATCCATCTCCGATGAGGAACGCGAGAAATTCAAAAAACTTACATCCATATACAAGCGGTGGACACGCCGGACGAATATGTACTTCCTTTGCCCCGCTGTCATACAGAAATTCCGTCGTTTCACGAAGCTGTGTTCCGCGGACAATGGAATCGTCAATCAAAAGAATACTTCTATCCTGAATCAAATCATGCACAGCAAGCATTTTCATTTTTGCAATCATGTCACGCTTACTCTGAACTGTCGGCATAAAGGAGCGCGGCACGTCGGTGTATATTTGATAAATGGTCTTGAAAATGGAACACCGGACTCATTGGCATAACCAACCGCATGTGCCGTACCGGAATCCGGAACCCCGGCAACAATATCCGGTTTTTACATGGTCACGTTTTTGCCATATTTTTTCCCGCAGTTATAACGCATCTGCTCAACACTGATTCCCCTCGTAGGAACTGGATGGATAACCATAGTACACCCACAAGAATGTGCAAATCCGCATCTTGCTTCCCGGTGCCATCAGCGTTTTAATTCCCTCTTGATTTACAATTACAATCTCACCCGGTCCTAATTCTTTTTGAGTGGACGGTATCCTAAATTTTGGAACGAGAAAAAGATTCCATTGCCATACAATAAGCATCTTCTTTATGTCCAATCACAAGCGGTGTTCTTCCATATTTATCACGCGCTGCATAAATGCCCTTTGGTGTAAGAATCATTAACGTTAAAGAACCATCAATCCGCTCTAAGGCATAATGGATGCCATCAATCAAGTTCTCTTTCTGGTTAATAATCGCTGCCACAAGTTCTGTCGGATTAATATCTCCACCACTCATTTCAGAAAATGAGTGTTATTGTCATTGAAAATTTCATCCACAATTTCCTGTGCATTGTTAATTTTTCCCCACGGTTGTAATGGCAAATGTGCCATGATGGGAACGCACAATCAATGGCTGTGGCTCAAAATCGGAAATGCAGCCAATCCCGTAATATCCCTTCATTTTCTGCATGTCTTTATCAAATTTCGTCCGAAATGGTGCATTTTCTATATTGTGAATTGCACGGTCAAACCCGTCCTCTCCATACACCGCCATTCCGGCACGTCTTGTTCCCAGATGGAATGATAATCGGTTCCAAAAACAAATCAAATACGCAGTCATCCTTCGATGCCACTCCAAAAAAACCGCCCATGATGTCCTCCTCGTTCTCTATTCATTGTTGTAATGGATTAAATCCTCTAATAGAATACCACGTTTTTCGACAGTTCTCAACCCTAATACTCTTTGCTCAGCAGAAAATCTGCTACGTGCATTGTCTTGACTCCTTCATAGTTTCCTCCCGCGTACTCATCGGTTCTAAGGACATATTTGGGGTAGTTATCCGGAATTTCCAAAAAAGTCTCTCGTATTCTCTCTTTTCTGTTTTTTCCGAATCAATCCGCTGTGTCACCTGAACATATATCTTTTCGTTCTGACGCATAGCAACAAAATCAATTTCATATACGCCGGCTTTCCCAATGTAAACTTGATATCCTCTTCTGCATAATTCAAGATACACTACATTTTCAAACTAGACGCAACGGTATCCGGTTGATATCCCAGCACACTATATCTCAACGAAGTGTCTGCCAAATAAAATTTTTCCTGTGTTTTCAGCATTTCTTTTTCCATGCAGATCATAGCGATAGCAACGGTTGCAGCAAATATGCTTTTTCTAATTTTTTCCAAGTAACGGTAAACCGTTTCAATATCAAGTGTCCTTCTTTCCGACTTCAAATAATCCGATATATTTTTTCGCCGAAAACGTATTTCCAACATTATTAAATGTATATCTCACAACTCGCTCTAACTGATCAATCTTCCGAATTTGATTTCTTCTTACAATATCCGAAAAAATAGTGGAATTATAAATATCCTTAACAATTGTATAGATTTCGTCACTGCTGTAATCACGTAAATGTGTCGCCGGAAAACCACCATTTTTTACATAAGAAGCAAGTTCTTCTTTCGGATTAGCAATAACTGAATATTTACTTTTAAACGTCAAGTATTCCTCAAATGATAACGTATAAATCCGGAATGTTATATATCTTCCCGTAAGATATGTTGAAATTTCCGAAGACATCATCCGTGAATTTGAACCGGTTACATACAAATCCACATCAAAATCCGCCAAAAGTGTATTTACTACTTTCTCCCATCCATCCACATCCTGCACTTCATCCAAAAACAAATAAGTTCTTTTGCCCTCGCAAAGTCCTGCTTTCAATTGCTCATACATTTGCTTGGCAGTCATTCCTTCATATTCCATGGAATCAAACCGATAACTCACAATCTGTTCCTTTGGAATTTTCCGCTCCTTATGCAACTTCTCCATAATCATCTTTAGTATTGTTGACTTCCCACATCTGCGAATACCAGTAAGTATTTTCACAAACGGTGTATCTGTATACGCCATAATCTTTTCTATATATAATGGTCTATCAATCATATCAAGCACCTCCTTATATTAGAAGTATACACCATATTTTTGTTTGTATCAACAAAGTTTTTGGAATATAACCCGATAAACTTTTTCATTTTTAAAGCATTTATCGGATTATACTCCATATTTTTTCTCACTCTCTACACAAAATATTATTTTTTTTTGCAGGAGCGATGGTGTCTTGGGGAAGGGGTTTCGATGAATGTCGCTCCCCAAGACGCCTGGACTTCCGCAAAACCAATATTTTACCTTGATTATATTTTTTATCTCTTATTATAATAGAAAGGTAAAGAACGTAGTTTTTCACCTGCCAAACATTCAAAAAGAAACGAGGTACTCATTGTGAAAAAAATTAGAAGAATATATCCGGAGCATTCCTGACTTTCCGGAAAAGGGAATTATTTTTTCGCGACATTACAACGGTTTTGCAGGACGCAGAAGGATTGAAGCTTGCGATTGATTCCATGATTGAAACACTCAAAGATGTGGATTTTGATGTAATTGTCGGAACGGAATCCGTGGATTTATTTTTTGGTGTACCGATTGCCTATGCAATGGGCAAACCATTTGTGCCATGCCGTAAGAAGGGAAAACTGCCTTGCGAAAACAGTAACTGCAGAATATGATTTGGAATATGGCAGTGCAGCAATTGAGCTTCACAAGGATTCCATTAAAAAGGTCAGAAAGTTGTTATCGTGGACGACCTTATCGCAACAGGCGGTACAGTAAAAGCATGTGCCTCCTTAGTTGAGGAATTAGGCGGAGAAGTTGCTAAAATTGTATTTCTGATGGAACTTGCCGGCTTAAAAGGGAAGAGAAAACGCAATTGTCGCAGTACGACGTGTCTTCTTTAATATTTACGAAGGGAAATAGGCGGCTATTTGCTGCCTTTTACCGCCTCGCGAAGGGAGCGCGTGAGCGCAATATATCTATCACTTACAAGGAGGAGCATTTCATGTTAGAAAAAAAAAATGTTCAAACTGAAAGAGAATAATACCTCTTTCCGTACTGAGGTTGTTGCCGGTCTGACAACATTTATGGCTATGGCTTACATCCTCGCTGTCAATCAAATATTTTAAGTGCTACCGGAATGAATTCCGATGCCATTCTTTTGGCAACTGCACTGGCATCTTTCGTCGGCTGTATGGCTATGGCTCTGTTAGCCAACTATCCATTTGCCCTTGCACCGGGTATGGGACTGAATGCATACATGGCATTCACCGTTTGCGGCAATATGGGATATTCTTGGCAGATTGCTTTGCTTGCCGTATTTGTTGAAGGTTTGATTTTCATCGTATTATCTTTGACAAATGTACGCGAAAGCTTATCTTCAATGCCATTCCAATGGCTCTGAAAAAAGGCGTAAGCGCCGGCATCGGCTTGTTTATCGCTTTCATCGGTCTTCAGGGTGCAAACCTTGTTGTCAACGATGATTCTACTCTTTGACTTATGTAAAATTTGTAGGCGATTTCCATACCATCGGTATTGGTGCCCTGCTTGCTTTAATTGGTTTGTTCATCATCGTTGTTCTGCATCACAAAAATATCAAAGGTTCCATTTTGATTGGTATTCTTGCCACATGGATTCTTGGTATGATTTGCGAAGCAATTGGTCTTTATGTACCGGATGGTAAAGATTTCTACCCCTTTATCCAACTTTCCGCATGATTGACTTTGGTGCATTTGGAACAACATTTGGCCAGTGCTTCAACGTTGATTTCTCAGGTGTTGATATCCTGAACTTCATCGCTGTTTTATTTGCCTTTTTGTTTTTGTTGACATTTTTTCGATACGCTCGGAACTTTGATTGGTGTTTCCACCAAAGCGAATATGCTTGATGAAGAAGGAAAACTTCCTCGCATCCGTCCGGCTCTTTTGGCAGATGCCATCGCAACTTCGGTTGGTGCTATTTTCGGAACATCAACTACTACTACTTACGTTGAGTCCTCCGCTGGTGTTGCAGCCGGTGGACGTACCGGTTTATCTGCAATGGTAACCGGTCTGCTGTTCTTATTGGCTATCGTATTTGCGCCAATTTTCACAGCAATTCCATCCTTTGCTACTGCACCGGCATTAATCTTCGTTGGATTTTTGATGATTTCTTCTATCATCTCGATTGACTTTGAAGATATTACAGAAGCCGTTCCTGCATACCTTGCTATGCTTGCAATGCCTTTGATGTACAGCATCTCCGAAGGTATCGCACTCGGCGTAATTTCTTATGTTGTAATTAACTTATGCTGTGGAAAAGCTAAGAAAATTAAACCTTTGATGTATATCTTAGCAGTATTGTTTGTTTTTGAAATACATTTTCTTATAAGAAAATTTTTCTGCATATAAAAAGACCCACCAAAACTTGTCTGCTCCCGACAATTGGTGGGTCTTTTGTCACTCTTAAATTCCAATTATTCGAATGAAATTGTCAGATAAAATCTTCTTTTTTTCTGTCTCTGTTAAATCGGTTTCCATAAACCACTGCACCGCATCTTTTTGCCCACTCCACGGACTGTCCGTTCCGAACAGGACACGGTCACTTCCCCATCGCATGAATCAAATCGACAAATGCTTCTTTTGTAAGCATTCCCGAAACACCCTCTTTTTTGCAGATAATCACCCGAAAAAGAAGTGTCAAAGTAAAGCGGCTTTTCCATCAGTTTTTCTTTTTCACTTCATTCCACAAACGCCATCCGCCCATATGGGCAAGAATCAAGTGGTCCGACTCTGTGTCCTTTAACACCTCAAGCACATGATTAGGCGTACAGTGAACGGGGTCCGGCATTCCAATATCTACGCCGGCATGGACGGTAATATACAGTCCTAATTCTGTTGCTTTTTCTACAATCCGCTTGTACCGTATATCATTAAAAAAGGTCCCCTGATAATCCGGATGAATTTTGATTCCTTTAAGCCCAAGTGCTTTGATACGGTTTAATACTTCCGAAACATTCTCGGTCTCCGGGATGAATTCCGCCAAACGAAAGAAGCCGGTCTCTAAAGCCTTTGCATTTGTTTCTGCTGCCACTTCATTAATCGTATCTACCTGTTTTTTGACGTAGCGACAGGAAGAAGCAGGGAATAAGAAATCCCCTGCCTCTTTCATCGACGCCATTAAGCCGGACTGCACACCATTGGTGTGAGCCTTCGTACCAATTTTTCTCAAGCTTTTCAATCGCCCGTTTTGCAATCGTCTCCGGATACGTGTGCGTATGTGCATCAATTATCATTTTTCAAAACCTACCTCAAATGCTTTTTGGTTGATTTCAACGGTTTTTGGCGGAACAGTGTTTGCAATAACATCTAACCACTGCTGTTTGTCAAAGTCCATATTTTTCGCTGCTACACCAATAATAATGGTGTTAAATACGCGGGAATTGCCAAGTTTTTTTCGCCTCATCCATCGCATCAATCGAAACCACTTTGTGGTCTTTTTTCAGTGTATCCAAAATATTCTCCGGATATTCAGCAACGCCGGTCACAACCGTCATCGGGTCCATGCGCTGGTCATTGACAATCATAACACCATCTTTTTTTCAAAAAGTGTGCATAGCGCATTGCCTCTAATTTTTCAAAAGCAATGAGCACATCTGCCTGTCCTTCTTCTACAATCGGCTCATATACTTTTTCACCGTAGCGGACAAACGTAACAACGCTTCCGCCTCGCTGTGCCATACCATGAACCTCGCTCAGTTTTTACATCAAAGCCTCCCTGCTTTAATAATTCCACCTAAAATGCGGCTGGTAAGGAGTGTTCCCTGACCACCTACACCTACAATCATTATATTTTTGTTTCCATGAATCAATTCCTCCGTTTTTGCTTAGCGTGCCACACAATCAATGGCGTCAAACTTACACAACTGTTTGCAAAGTCCGCAGCCATTGCACATCGTCTCATCAATTGCAATCGTTCCATCTTCGTTTTCGTAAGTGCCGGACATCCCGGTTTCAGAACACATACCGCATTTCTTACATTTATCGAAAGCGGCACACACTTATTCGGGAACTTCACGCCCTTAAGAAGTGCACATGGTGCGCAGGCAATAATTACGGAAACTTCATCTTTTGCCACTTCTTCTTTAATTGTCTTCTCCATTGCTGCCAAATCAAATGCATTGACTTCCGTTACATTTTTTACGCCAATGGATTTACACAAGTTGTAAATGCTGATTGCCGGTACTACATCGCCCAGCAGTGTTTTTCCGGTTGCCGCATGATCCTGATGTCCGGTCATACCGGTTGTAGAGTTATCCATGATAATAACCGTTCCGGTTCCCTGATTGTAAACCATGTTAATCAGCGAATTAACGCCGGTGTGCATAAAGGTCGAATCACCAATTACAGCTACCCCAGTTTTTAATGTAATCTTTGCCGTGTGCCATTTCCATACCATGAAGGGTTGAAATGCTGGCACCCCATACAGACCGTTGTATCGATAACATTTAATGGAGCTACCGCACCAAGTGTATAACATCCGATGTCACCGGCTGCGTGAATTTTCAATTTGTTCAGTACGGTGAATGTACTTCTGTGCGGACATCCCGGACACAAAATCGGCGGACGCGCCGGAAGGTTCGTGATATGGTTTTGTCTCAACATTCTGTCCTAATAATTTCTCACGCAAGAGGTTTGCACTGTACTCACCCTGACGGGTAAAGATTTCCTTGCCAATGCACTCAATACCCCATGCTTTTATCTGCTCTTCAATTACCGGCTCCAATTCTTCAAATATGTAAAGTTTGTCTACTTTTTTTGCAAACTCTTCAATCAATTTTTTTCGGAAGCGGATATACCATACCAAGTTTTTAACACAGATGCCTGTGGAAATACTTCCTTCACATACTGATAAGGAATACCACTGGTAATGAAACCAATGGATGTATCGTTGTATTCTGCTTTGTTAATTGCAAAAGTCAGAACCATCTTTCTCTAAACGGTTCATGCGGTCTTCCACATGAAGATGACGCTTAATCGCATTACCCGGCATCATAACATTTTTGCCCGGATTTCTCTCATATGGTTTATCTTCCGGCTCCACACGGTCTTCCAATACAACAGGACCCTGTGAATGTGCCAGTCTTGTCGTCGTGCGAAGAATTACCGGTGTGTCATATTCCTCACTGATTCGGTAAGCTTCTTTGACAAAAATCTTTTGCTTCCTGGCTGTCGGACGGCTCCAATACCGGTACCAGTGCAGCACGTGCTACACAACGGGTATCCTGCTCGTTCTCGGAACTGTAAAGTCCCGGATCATCCGCTACAACCATCATAAGACCACCGTTTGCTCCAATATAAGAAGCGGTATACAATGGGTCACTCGCCACATTTAACCCTACATGCTTCATCGATGCCATTGCGCGGACACCGCTGATGGATGCGCCAATTGCCACCTCAGTAGCAACTTTCTCGTTCGGCGACCATTCGCAGTAAATATCGTCATACTGTACCAGATTCTCGCTAATCTCTGTACTCGGTGTTCCCGGATATGCCGCCGAAACCTTTACCCCCGCTTCATAAGCACCACGGGCAATCGCTTCATTTCCTAACATAATCTTCTGTTTCGCCATGTCTGTTTTCATCCTCTAGTTGTTTGTCCTGGTTTAGCTTCTCTGCCAAACCCTAATGATACTATTCTATCACATTTGCTCATAAATGGGAAATTATTTCATTATCTTTTCAGATAAACATTCTTCTGATTATTACCCACGTTTTTCAACCTGAAGTGCACGGATGGAGTGCACCAGCTTCAACGTTGCATATCCCAATTTCTTTACCTAAAATTCGGAAATGGTCATACACCTTCTGCGCCAGCTGTCAATATCAATTCCTGTGACGCCCGCCTTTTTTCACCGTATCAACCATAAATTGTTCCACTTCTTTGGCATCATTTTTTTTCAGAATTACCTGAATACTGGTATGATTTCTCTTCAATTCAAAATTATCCAAATCCTCAATAAATCTCGACAGCGAACTATAACCATAATTTCTCGTCAAAATCGGAATATTTTTCACAAGAGCACTTCCAATTTCACCAAGCCCCGTATCTTTCCATTGTTTTCGTTTGTCGTAATAACTTCCAAAACAGCATCCGAAATTTTCTTTTTGAAACGGCATTTTTCTTTCTTTCTTATTTTCCTCTTTGTCGCCCTCCCCGGCAAAGCTCAATATTCGTAAATACCGAGCATGCACCACGGAATGATTTCATGTCTTGCTCGCCCATGCCAATCATTCCATGCCGGTTCCCGCAGGCGGCTCGCTAATCTTGTAAAGTCACCGTCGATGACACAATGCAGAATCCTTCTACATTTCCTGCATACAAAATGTCCATCGCATCAATAATCAGTGCCGAATCCGTCGCATTTTTTCCCCTGTCGTATTGCGGAACTGTTGAATCGGCGTAATCGACCGCTCCGCCAGCTCACTTTTCCATTTGTTCATGTGGTGAGTCAGTAAAATCGCCGTAAATACGTCGATACGTTGCCACCCCATGCCTTGTCATTTCATCCAGAATACTGTCAATGTATTTTGCTGATATGTTGTCTGAATCAATCAGCAGTGCAAATCGTTTGTCGCTCATATCCCTCTTTCCTTTCTAAAGTGTTGTATTGATCACGTTACATCTGTATGTGATTCTTTTTTGTATTAATGTTTTACCATTTTTGTATCAACAGAATCAACATATATACTTTTATCGCAAAAATCCCAAAGCCGAATCCCCAGCATTTCATCATCTTCCACCGGAACAAATTCTTAACGAATCTGCCTCGCCCTTATACATTGCGCGAAAACGATATTTCCCTTATTTTCTTTATCATAAACCTTAAACAGTCGCAAAACTTAAGCTTGTCCACAATTTGATGCGTCTCTTCATATAATTCTCTTCTCGCTGCTCCAATTGCTGATTCACCTGATTCTATTTTTCCCGCCGGAAACTCCCATTGTTCACGATATTTATTATATCCTATTAGAAACTGTCCCTAATTTCTATGATAGCATAAGCACTTGTTGGCATGGTATCGTTATTTTGTAAAGTTCTTCTTCCTTAATATCATAGTATTCAATAATCGCTATGTTGCTGGTATTTTCATCTTGATTCATCTAGTTCCCTCCATCATTTTTATCTTATATTATCCACAACACCATGTGACCTTTCAACTTTTAGAAAATCTTAGCAATGCCTCATTAATTTCATCTATTTTCCCACTTCTTTTTTTCTTAATCTGAATTCCATACAAAGCATCATATTCTTCATGCCGCGCTTCATTCATCAAACACCTTAAATCATTCTGCCCTCTTCCACTTTAACTGCAATCTGCCATTTATCTTCATACACAATTTCACCTACAAAAATTTGTATAGACAACATCGTATGCCCTATTATATTTATCTAACAAATGTATTGCCAGTATCAATTTTTCGTGTACATTTGCCTTGTAGTATCACATTTTAAAAAAGTAATAACTTTTTTCCTTTTTTACATTTTTGTTCAGGCTCTGGTAAGTGACTCTTAAACCACTCATCAATACACACAAACATCTCTTTTCGCTTTCATCCATGACCCCTGCATTTACAAGATTCCAACAAAGGCTAAAAATCCCTTTTTAGGATACCTGGTAATATAAGAATCTTCTCTACCTTGTATTCGCATATACTTATAACTCATTTTTTTTCTCCTTCCTCAAAATAAAAACACGCCTGTTGGAAATAAATTTTCCCTAACAAGCGTGGATCAAGCATTTTGCTAATATCAATGTTACCAAATTTAAAAGGAAGCCAAACGCATCCGACTCCCTTAGGCATAGCCCGCAGACGTCCGCCGCAATTCTGTATTATATTATGCCACATTTCCTTCGATTATGCAATAGATATCATTCCTTGAGTTTCCGCAAAGCGCATTAAAAAAGTGGATGACTTTAATTAAAAAACACTAATCTGCTGGATTTTGAGGACTCAAAAGCGACAGTATCAGGATTAGAGGCACTTTAATAAGCCCCGCCGAAACCGGACTTTGGAAGAATTATTTTTTTATCTATTCAGACAACCAGTTTAAGGCAGAGTTAACGGTATCTCGACGTTTGGGTCGGAACCATAGTCTGACGCCTTCTTTTGCATATGAGAGTATGCCACATGATGCCTTTCGCCAGTCGATAATAGCAGAAGAATACTTTTTGCCTTTACAGGATCTGCTTTTTACAACGGAAGTATTCCTCGATCTTCCATCGCGAAAAATAGGTTCTTGCCACTTTGAGCACATCCTTTTTGGACTTGATTTCTTTATTTGTGGCAAGCATCATGGGATGTTCTGTGATGCCATAAACCAGTACCAGATAAATAATATCTTTCTGGAAGCTGTAATCTGGACTTTGACATGGGAAATAAGCCTCATGATTTTTTCCCCTTATAAATACATTGGTTTTTAATTTTCCCTTTGCGACGGTTGCAGTTCCGTAGTTTCAAAAAGCTAACGACATTGGCGGATTTATAACCCTTTTCAGCTGAAGAATGTACTTTTTGAAAAGATACTTACCGGATGATTGCCGGTAGTGGGACACAGGCTTCTGTTACATGGTAGCCTTTTTATAAACATTTTAGCAGATGTGCTTTCCGAACCATCCCGTACGTGATGCCATGATTCAAATTTGTAGCCGCCCGATTTTACAACATCAGTCAGAAAACAGCTTCCAGCAAGCATACCAAAGTTTTATCAGCAGTGAATTTTAAGTTCCTGGTTTCAGAAAGCTGTTAGTACGATTTTTTGTGGTGAATTACTCTTACATCAAAAAGGAAGAAGATTCCTTATATTTTGCGTTTTTTTGAAAGTTGTTTATAACTGTATATGGAAATGACGCACTTGTGTATAAACTGCGAAACTCGTTATATAGACATTCTCCTTTTCTGTGTTATAATAATGCGCAATTTGCATATTTACAGATAAAAAAGGGGGAAAGTTTATGTTTCATTATTTTTTACAGTTGAATTTTGCGACGATCTTAATATCCTTTTTTTATGTTGATTTTCGTCAATGTAAATCCTGTATTTCAGAGAAAGGTAATTCGTTTGTTTTCCATTGCGATAAGCTCAGTACTGTGTCTGGTTATCGTTGACAGTATAGAATACTGGTGTGCGACACTTCCGTATCCGACAACGTTGCGTGTGGCAGTATCTATTATTGGGTATGCGCTTAGACCAACCAATATATGCTTTGTGATCATTCTTTCCTGTGGAAACAGAGTGTCGCAAAAGTTTAAGAAATTTATTGCGCTTCCGGGAATTCTGAATATGTTGATCGCTTCCACTGCGTTATTTTCAGGTGTTTGTTTTTTATACTCGGATAAGAATGAATTTGTGCGGGGGCCGCTTGGATATTCGGCATTTGCTGCCTCCGGTTTTTATTTAATTCTGTTGGTTATCCTGACTAATAAGTTATATAAGATGGAGCATACATACGAATCGCTGATCGCAATTTTCATTGCGGTGACGAACACGATAGCTGTCATTCTGGAGGCGTTTTTCCATTATGACGGACTCATCAATACCACGGAGCTGTGAGTGTTGCATTTTTATTATATGTATTTGACGACACAGCAGTTCAAGCGAGATCCACTTACGCGTGCGCTCAACCGTCGGTATTTTTATCTGGATGCGGATCGTAGGATGAAGAGCAAATGTCTGACAGCGGTAATTTCCATTGATTTAAATGATCTGAAGAGATTCTAATGACGAGAATGGACCATGCGGCCGGGGATACGGCTTTGTGTACGATTGTAGCGTGCATTCAAAAATATACTGCCGAGGGATGCCACCTGTATCGAACCGGTGGTGATGAGTTTATGATCTTATGTTCACGGGTTTCAAAAGATGATGTCCCTGCTCTGATCGATCATATGCGAGGGAGCTTAAGACTCTTTATTGCTGCGCCATTGGTTTTGCCACGCCGGATGCAGACGAGATTTTGAAACATATATGTTCTATTGCAGATGCAGCCATGTATGCAAATAAAAAACAATTAAAAAGGCGAAGATACGATTCCTAGTAATTAAAGTAGCAGAAGATAAATACCTTAAATATTAGATATGGGAGAATTGAATGACCACGCCACTGGGAGATATAGAAATATGCATAGATGGAAAAACAATTAAATATACGGCACAGAATTCTATTGTCATAAATAAAGCGCATGCACCGTAAACCTTTTCGTTTTTACGTTACATGCGCTTTTATTCACAATTTTCTTTTCAGTTTCATTCTTTTTAAATACATCTGCAAGCTTGAGGAAAAATCAAAAACACAATCCATTTAACACCACTGCAACCGGGAAGATCCCTCCAGCTTACATTCTGATTTTCCATAACATCTGCGGAAAGTGTTCCCCGAGATGATCGGTATTAGGTTATTATTCGATAATGCAGACATACCGGCACCCAAGATATTCCTGCGTTTTCATATAGGCATACGCAAAAAAAATTCCAAGCGAAATACAGGTGATCTGTTGTACGAAAATCATCTGTATTCCTGATGTCTGTGTATAATAAAAACAGATCATCTGGGATATGCCGCAATCCCCATACAACACCAAGGTACGATCACGCCCGCTGCCGGATACATCATCTGTGCTGTCGGAAATACCGTAAGGTCATAACCCTTTTGTACTGCCATACCACATCAGAATTCCCATCAGACAGGTCAGTCCGTAAGCCATCAGCACATAAATAATCAGCCTCGTTTTCGTTATTTCTTTTTTTGTTCCATTTTCAAACTCCTCCCATTAAATCATGAATGATACTTGTTTATTAATCAATTCGATTAATCCGATATATAATAGTGAAACTTATTTTTCTGCAATACTGTTTAATTTGTCTGATCAGTTTTTTTATCTTTCGTGTATTCTAAAAAGATAGACTTCCATTCTATCTTTTTACATTTTTGAACATAATCGGAAAAAATATTTGAAACATCTTGGCTGTTTTCCAAACGTGCTCGTTTCAAACCGAATACTGCTCCACACAGATTCCTTGATTAACGGCAGTCATGATATCTTTCGCCGATCCGTATGTTTTTCTGTACTTTGTCACAAAACATCTCCGCCATTGATCATGACACCTTTTCCAAGACGTTTGATATTTTTCAGTATTTTGGCCAGTCCTTTAAAATTTTTTTCTTTTGTCTTTTTGCATGTAATCGTAGACATCGCAGTTGTCAATAAAGAAAACCATCCACCCCTTTTTTCAGCAGCTTCGACAGTTTTCCCCATAAACTTCTGCCAGTCCTTATTCGAAACATCTACCCACTTTTCTTCTTCCCAGTTCTCATAATTTCCGATTGTAAGATATTTATATTTCTTATAATAATAGCGAAAATTCTCGATGGAACCGACATTTAAGTAGGTATATACTTTTACGCCTTTTTTGTGGCAGGGTACGGATATCTTTTGCAGAAAAATACTGTGCATCAATGACCACCAGCCTATATCCGTATAACTTTTTTATCTGAGACGAATCAATGCTTAAAATACGCCATATTTTTTTTCTCTTTGGTTCTTTGCGTCTACCGCACATGGTCCTGCCAGTATGCCAAGAAATAAACTGAACATCCATGTTAAAATCAAAATCTTTTTCCAAAATATTTCAATTTTTACTCACTCCTGTTCTCCCCATGACTTCATCTGCTAATTTTGTTGCTGTACCGGCAGCTGCGCTAAAATGATTGCTGCAAAAAATCAGACAACAGCCCAGCATCTTTTTTGCATTCAGCTTCTGTCCAAGAATCAAATTCAGCCAAATACTGCTGAAAATACAGCTTCTAAACTCATAATTAATGATGCCAATGGATATCATTTTGTCCAATGATCTGTAACGTATATCCCACACCATAGGACAAAATTCCTGCATAAAATCGAATCCATGCCGAACATGATAAAAAAGGCCTGCGCCCATGCCTTAATACCTGAGATGAATGCTGCATATCCACTGCAAAACCAGATATTATCCCACATTTATGTAAAAATAGTCCGGGAATCGGCACCAGTAAAATATATACCGGCCAAGGAAACCTGCTTTTCTCCCGCACTTGTTCCCATCAAAATTCAACCTGCTGCAGGTTTGTAGAAATACAAAGTGCCACACCACAACAGATTCCACCTTTATCAGCAGTTTATAATCTTCCTTTTGTCTTTGGTTTTTTGGCGACAGATCTTTTTATCTAAAAATTTCATGACAGGTATCAATACCAGTACTTGATAATACACCGGACACAATTAAACGAATATGTCTGATTGTCTGTCCACCAACTGTCTGAGCCACAAATGCAGCCCCCCAGACGGCTGCCGTTACCACATAATAGGAAACTGTTTCTGGTTGTTTTGTTATTCATCTTCTGCCTCTTTCAAATCATAAAAATAGTTGAGCTATTCTGCAAGCATGCAAGCCATTAAAACAACAGTTTACCATTCTTTTCCCAAAAATGCATTATTAAAAAAGTTTTTATACAAAAACCGCAACCCTGATTTCTCAAGGATTGCGGAATACAATCTAAAAATATAAAATTTTAAATTATAAATTACTCGATGATTGTAGCAACACGTCCTGGGATCCTACTGTACGTCCACCTTCGCGTTTTCCGTGATTTTAAACTGTACTGTTTTTAGTTGTTTTTTTGGTTCCTTCATTTGTTGATTTTTTCAATATTTTATTGTTTTTATGATTTTTTCAAATAAATGTTGCCAAAATGTTGCCATTTTAAAGACTTAATCTTTATTTTTCTTACTTAAACCACTCTTTCGTAACATCTTTTTATATTTGCTTTTTCTTGGTTTTTTGGTACCTTAATTACAGCTTTGCGTGATAATCCCTCAAAGGAATTTTTTTCAATCTTTTTAGTTTTTTGTGATTTCTATGATACGAAGTTTTTTTTACTATCCATTTCCTAATCTTTTATTCCCATGACTACCATTTTTTATCACCTGAACTTTTGGATTTTTTTTCTTTTTAAACTAGTCCCTATAAATGCTGACATTGTTACCGTCCTAACATTTTTGGGGGGACAATAAGAAAATGCATATTCAGAGATAACTTGTATTTTTTAGACATATTTATTTTACTAAGCAGCTTACATTCACTAAGAATTCCTTTTGTTACTTTTTTGTATTCTTAGAAAAGAAAAAAGTTTTAATCTTTGTTACAACCGCAAATGCATATTCTCCTATTGTTTTCAGTTTACTAGGAAACATAGGCAACTCCATTTTTCGCATCCTGAGAATGCATATGAACTAATGTTCTTAAGATTCTCTGAAAATTTATACTTTTTGAAGCTGCATATTTTCATTAAACGCATCTCCACTTATTTTTATTAATGTTTCTGGTAAGTGAACATCCCTGACCGAAACAAAATCAGAAAAAATGCACCCTCACCTATCACAGTTATTCCTTCTTCTATCACTATCCGCTCTTGTTTCTTATTCCATACATACCATTCAGGTTCCTGAGCATGTCCGTCTAGTATAAAATCAGAAATCACCCCTTTACCCGAAAAATGTTAGAGTCTTTGTATCCTTATCATAGTTCCATGTAATGTATTTCCCATCTTTTCCTGTTACCTTTTTGTTTTTTGCTTCCGCACTAATCGCCGTAACACATAGGCAAATACATGGGGATAAGATGCAACTATTTTTACTAACTTTTATTTCCATGCACCTCACAACTCCTTTCTACATTCTTATTTTTGCCATATTATCTACAATTTTCTTCATTCTCTTTCTTTCCTCCGTTTCATCAGTGCTGCAGCATTTCTTATGTTTCGATCCGTTCTTACTAACTAAGATATCTTGCTTTTGCGTCCTTATGTCACCATAAGTTTTGCTATAGCTATTATATTTTATTTATCCTGTTTTGTCAATTTTAATATATATCTTATCAAAAAAGCAACCTATACTATTATGCCTATGCATTCCAATATTTACTCGCATTATGCCAAATAAAAAAATTGCCACCAATTCATATCAAGTTCAAGTATCTTTATCCTTCTGAAAAATTAATACCCGCATTCACTGTAAACCAATAATCATTCTAATTAATAATTCTTTATACCATATTCTTCCCATTTCTTGTTTGGACATTTTTGTCCAAACGTAAACTTTTTCCCTGTCCACCCTCATTACGTCTGGACATTTTGTCCAAACGTACCATTTTCGTCAATTTCCAGCCCTTTTTCTCCCATTTTTGATGCACATCTGATGATCATAAAATATACATTTTTCCCTTCTCATTCAAGCCCGCAAGATACGCATGATGTGTCCACACCCATGCACATC
>VOFK01002652.1_pt1 | contig 27437 bp, 33 predicted proteins | sample 5384121 | NCBI WGS metagenome assembly VOFK01 (sample SAMN12384730, study PRJNA508395) | human gut metagenome | isolation source: healthy gut J | host: Homo sapiens | reverse complement strand
TCAGGCCGTTCGGTTGCGTGTTGCTGAACAGAGTTCATTTTGAAAATATACTTTCACTTGTTTGCTTGTGAAATATATTTGCAGCGGAAGCGAGCCTTGGCCGGCAGGACACCGCAAAATCTGTTCACCATCGCGCTGATCTTAAAATCAGCATGGAGTAATCCGGGCCAAATGTGCCTTTCAAACTTGTGTTGATCAATTGTCACATTCTTTTCTGCCGCGGCATCGGTGCATTGTCCGGAATATGCGCCATCCATCTGTCAGCAAAGCAGGTATTTCTTGAGGGTGGCAACTGGTCAAGGTAATCGCCAAGGAAGCGAGAATCAGAATAGATGTTTTTTGCTCGTATTGGTAATCCCAATGACGGAACCGCCATCGCTGACAGCCTCCACAATATTTGCCGCATAACCGATGTGCTTCTTTCCAGCCTTGGCGCTGAAGGTAACTTCGGGTCTGTCGGGTTTTGAAAGAAATGTCGGTTTCGGTGATTCTTCTCGCTTTGATGCGCAACCTGCGTTTTCCATTATCAATAACGGTCTGATCTTCCCCTGAACACCGCAGCAACAACTGATGTTCCTTCACATGACCGTACCGGCCTTGGCAACGGTCTAACAATATTTCCGCATCATGGATGATCGCTGCCGTCCTGATATCAACATCAATATGTCTGCTATGGTAAATGACAAGGTTTTTGTCATCTGGATCGGTGTAGTGCTCAAGGCCAGACAGATCCATGCCGGTATGGTTTTCATAGTGGTACTTTACCGCCCTGGACACACAGGAATACAGCAGTTCAATGCGGCTCAGATTTCGGATGTTGGCTTCTATCATCAAAGAATCCATTCTCTTGATGCGGGAATTGATCCCCAACATTTTGGCGATCTTTTTACCCAGATCCTTGACACAGTCATGAAACAGATCCACGCCATGGGTCGCTCATATTCATAGCAACGGCGGCGAAAACGAGACAGTGTTTTGTCGCTCAAAAGGCTGCTCTTCAAAGCTTGTCGTGCGCAGTGCGTATTGATAGTGGATGTCCAGCATTAAATTCTCCACCATTTCGTCATCAGAGATCAAAGATTTCCTTAATGATCAGCGCTCAACAATGATGTTTACCGGGTATTTGGTCTGGATGCGTTTTCGGAATACAGAACACGGAAGCGATCTTCATCGATTGCAGGAAAAATCTCATCGGAAAATACTTTTTGCCCATGACTTCTCCAGACATTTCCTTTTCCCGCTCTGTCAGACGAAGGCTTCTGTCAAATATTGAGAGCTGTTGGATTTGATTTGCTCTGTATGACATGAAAACACACCACCCGTGTTTTCTTTTATTTTATCATATTTTTCGCACTTTTTCACCTGAAACCTGCTCTCATGACCTTTTTGACCCCAACATCACATTATGATACCAACCTCTCAGAGAAAACTCTTGCAAAAAGTGTGCGCATACCTCCAGTTTTTTCTGTGTCTTGCGATTTGGCTTTCTATAGTGTTTCCTCGATCTCATACCCGCCGCCGAAAATGATCGTCAGCTTTCCATCGTTATGTACCTTGATGCACTCGATCATCTGGCGCACGATGCTGTCATCGTACTGCGTTTCGTTGGCGGTTCGCTTGGCAATGATATTCTGGATTTCCTCCAGCCGCGCTGCCGCGTGGCATCGCCGCGCACACTCTCCTGAATTGCGGCAATGCGGCGGTTAAGCTGCTCGATTTGATCGGAGATGCTTTTGAATTCATCCTCGCTGCTTTCTACGTCTTTCCCAGCCGCAACGGTTTCGTTGACCAGTTCCAGCATCCGTTTGTTCAGCGCATCGATGCGGCGCGTGAGTAGGTCAATTTCCTCCGAACCGCCATTTATGCCGATGGCTTCTCCGATGGTGGCTTTCATAAGCGTGAGGTAGGTGGACTCGTCCTCCGCGTGAAAGCGGTTCAGCGCCCGGACAACGGCTTCCATGCAGGGCGGCTTCCTCCACCGTGACGGAATCCTTGCAGTATTTCTTTCCGTAATCCAATCGGCTGACGCAGCGCCAGACGATTTTCTTCTTTCCGCGGATATTCCATGTCACACGCTTGTAGCGGCTGCCACATTCGGCGCAGTGCAGCACCTCGCTCAGCGCGTATTTGGGTATTTCCCGCTTTGGGTAATAGACGTCTTATCCGATTTTGGTCGGAGGCCTTTCGCCGCGCCAGTTCTTCCTGTGTGCGGTGGAAAATGTCGCGGCTGATGATCGCCGGGTGGCTGTTCTCGACAAGGTACATCGGCGCTTCTCCGTGATTCGCTTTGCGTGTTTTGAAATGCAGTCTACGGTCACGGTTTTCTGAAGAATGCTGTCACCGCAGTATTTTTTTCATTCCGCAGGATATTCATAATCATGTTCTTGCTGAAGCTGAGGTCCTTTCCGGGAATCTCAATGTTCTCGGATTGGAGTGTCTGCGCGATAAGTCCCACTGGCTGTCCAGCGAGAAGCATTTCAAAAATCCGTTCTACGATGGCCGCTTCCTCCGGCACGATCTCCGGTTTGCCATCCTCGCCTTTCCGGTAGCCCAGCAGCCGCTTGGGTACTGAAAGCTCACTTTCCCATCCTCGAAGTTTTTGCGGTAGGTCCATGTGATGTGCTTGCTGATGCTCTCGGATTCGGACTGCGCAAAGCCTGCGTAAATGACAAGATACAATTCACTGTCGCTTTTCAGCGTGTCAATGTTCTGTTCCTCAAAGAAAATCCCAATGCCTTGCGCTTTCAGCGAGCGTATATATTCCAGACACTCTACCGTGTTTCTGGCGAAGCGGGAGACGGATTTTGTGATGATATAGTCGATCTTTCCGTTCTGGCAGTCGCGGATCATGCGCTGAAATTCCGGGCGTTTGTCCGCCCTTGTGCCGGAGATGCCCTCATCGGCATAAAGGCCGGCAAACTCCCACTCTTTCCTGGCGGCGATCATTTCTGTATAAACGCGCATCTGGTTCTGATAGGATGTAAGCTGTTCTTCGGAGTCTGTGGAGACGCGGCAGTAGGCCGCCACTCGCTTTTGGTGATATTTCTCCTTGTCTACAAGGATGGACTTCTTCGGTTCAATCAGGGTGACTGTCCGCTTTGGGATTTTCTGTACTTCCATTCGGTTTATCCTCGCTTTCATAAATCTCGGTCTGTGTCTTTGTATGCAGAATGACGCTGCCTCCCGCGGAAAGGGAGACGGCGTCAATCAGGCTGGAAAAGCAGGCACTGTTGAACGCATCCTGTGGGTGCATCAAAGCGGCGCGTTTTCTGGCAATCTGCGCGGCGATCTGTGTTTTTGCATTGGTTTGCCGATAAAGCTGGCCTGCAATCTCGCGCAGCAGGTCTACGATCCGCTGCTCATCCGGCTGCTCCCGCAACATCTCATTTGCGATCTGCTGCTGCAGCTCCTGCACCGCAGGAGAATCTGTGCGCCGCACTATTTCATGTGGCAGCAGGAGATCGGCGTTTTCAATGATACGGTTCATAAGCAGCGTGACCTTTTGGAGCAGTTCACCATCGCTGATTCGCACCCGCAGGCCGCAGGCAGTGTTGCTGCACGTCCAGCTTTCCCGGACGGCCCGCTTGGAGTTGATGTGCCGGAGCATGGGCGCGCCACAATTTCCGCAGCGGATATGGTCGCGGAGCTGCCGGATTCCTTCACATTCTGTAACGGCCCGATTCCAGCGCCGTGCGCTTTTGGCTGCGACCGCTTCCTCGTAGACAGCGTCTTCGATGATCGCGTCAAATTCAGCATCGCCGGTGTATTTGGCGTTTTCTAGTATCCGAGAGATTCTCGCCTTGTCCCAAACGCAGCTTCGCTCTGTGTATGGGATGTTTTTCGCTGTGAGATCTTCCGCAATCTCCTTGAGCGATGCCCCGTGAATATATGCCGTAAAAATGCCGCGCACAGTTTCGGCCTCCTGCTGGTCGATCACAGTTTGACCGTTGCGGATGGTGTAGCCAAACGGTAAATATCGAATCTTTTTCATACCCGTCCCTCTTAAATCTGTTCTGTAAATCTGAGTCCGCCAAGCAGCGTTACCGTCATTTCGTCATGGTGATTGATGCAAATGTCGGTAACAATCTCATGGAACAGCTTCTCGTCGAACACTTCCAGTGGCTGTTCCAGCTCGTCAATCAGGGATTTCAGCTTTCGGACATCTTCCAGCATGGTGAGAATCTTGGACTCAAAGCTGCTGTATCGCTCGGTTTTCAGTTTATCGAGCTGCTGGCGGATCTCCCGCGCCTGCGTATGGTAAATATCTGCGGCGAGGTATCCCTTTGTGCGAAGCCGCTCCAGTGCAAGCAGCTTTGCGTTCAGTTCGGCAATGCTCTGACTGAGCTGGCTGGCCGCTCTGTTGTTCCGCTTATAGGCTGCGGCGGCAAATTCCAGCTTCTGAATCGTCTGACCAAGGATATCTTCTTCGCAAAAGCGCAGCTTGTTGATCATGGTGATGATGCCGTCGTAAATACGTTCCTCACTGTAATAGCTGGAATTGCAGGCGGTTGTGTCTGCTGCGTGTCTGGAGCAGACCCATTTGACCGTTCCGTTCCGCACCTTCCGATGATAGAAAGCGCCGCACTCGGAACACCGAATGCGGCTTGTAAGTGGATATTCTGCTTGAGTCATTCTCCCCGAACTTCCTGCCCCTGCTCTGAAGCAGCGTTTGAACAGCCTGAAACATTCCCTGTGGTAAAATAGCATCGTGGGTATTGTACGCGCAAAAAACTGATCCACCTCTCCGTAATTGCGATGTTTTTTGAATGGCACAGTTTCCTCGCCATAGTATTTCTGGAATAGCGTATCCCCATCGTATTTTTCATTGGACAGGATATACGCAATTCTGTTCGCTTTCCACTGTTCTTTTTTTCCTTTTGTCGGAACGCTTTTTGCGCCTAATTCGTGTGCAATTTCAACCGTCGACATTCCATTTAAGTACGCTGCAAATATCCAACGAACGACCTCGGCTTCCGGTTCATAGATAACAAGTTTTTTATCAATTAGCCGATATCCATACGGTGCATTGCTTGCGATGTATTCCCCCGACTCCATCCGTTTGACAATGGACAGCCGCTGGTTCTGCGAGATGGACTTGGATTCCTCCTGCGCAATGGCTGCAAACGTATTGAGCAACATCTCGTCGGCCATCGCCAGTGTGTTGACGCCATCTTCTTCAAATTGCACCCCAACGCCGAGCAGCTTTAATTTTCGCGTGTAGCTCAGCGCCTCTTTGACGTTGCGGGCAAAGCGGGAGACGGATTTCGTGAGGATCAGGTCGATCTGGTGCAGCTCGCACATCCGGATCATCCGCTGAAATTCCGGACGGTTATCCGCTTTCATGCCGCTGAGACCCTCGTCGGCAAAAATGTCGACCAGCTCCCATTCCTGCTTCTCTGCAATGTATTTCGTATAAACACGTTCCTGCGTTGCAAAGGAATTTCGCTGATCTGCGGAGTTTGAGGACACGCGGCAATATGCCGCCACGCGCAGCTTGGGGATCTCCTGCTTCGTCGTCGGTGCAATCAGTTTTGCAACTGGCATTTTTCTAACCTCCTGTGCCGTTTGTCAACGACAAGTATATCCGAGAAAAGGTTCAAGTCTACTGATATCTTTCAAGCGGTTCCGAATTCTACCAAACGCTGAAACGGCAGTGCGAATTCTTGTGGAAACCGTGCAAATTACAGTTTAATCCGTAAGGACAATGTCCGCGCCGGTCAGGTTCTGATAATATTTTTTTGCTCTACGGTATTCTTTTTCCGTAATGTCTCCGCGCTGACGCAGGGCGCGGAGCGTCATAAGGATTCTGAGATAATTTGCGTTTTTGTTTTGGTGCTCAGATAGCATTTGTGTTTTCTTGCCTCCTGTACATCTGTTTTCGCACTTCGTCACACGCGCGCCAACGCGCGGCTTTATGGTTTCAGGGTGCAGCATCCCTACCGAGACGCAGAAAAGCCGACACGCGGGCGCGTGTCGGCTGACGGCTGTTTTGGGGTTGGTTGCTATTTTAATTTGATTTTGCCCTTGAGATCACTCTCGTTGAATTTTATTCCGTAATCGTATTTTTTAAGCAGCGCGTCGAGAAGCAGATAGTTACTATCTGAGAACATTGGGCTAACAATAATCTTCATATTGCTTATAGCAGCGTCGTCTAAATCTGCGTCATAATATGGTTTAAGCGGGATATTATTGCGTGCGCGCTGAAGTATTACAATATAACGAAATTCTTGTTGGAAATCCCAATTATTCCGCTTGAAACGTGCGATAGCTCCATTGTGAGTAACTACTGCGTTTTGTCCACTGGCTTCCGATGCAACTATTTCCGAGGCGGTCAGATCGTCCCGATATATGACTCGGTTTGGATGATTCAACGAATAAGGCTGCGCCATGTAAACTAATTCAGGATCTACTCGGCTTGGAGGTAAAACTGGAATCCACTTTGCTGCACGATAGTCGTATGAGCCGGGAACACAATTCCCGTTCTGCGTACGTGGGTCTTTAAATGGACCGATTGGCAGTTCAATTCTTATACCGTCGGTCATTTGAGTGTATAGTTTCCACATGGGAATACTTTCCTCAACAATACTTGTCCAACAACTTACATATGTTACGGGTGGATTATCGTCACAAAACTGTAAGGATGATTCTTCAAGATCGTCAAGGTTTTCCAATGAATTAAAGCGTATAGCTTTGTTTTGCAGGATAAGTGATAGTACACCGAGACTTGTATATTGAAAAAAAGCCGTTCGGGTGGTTCTTCATGGTCGGCTTCATAGATTAGCGCATTTATTTTTCATTTTGAGTCAAATTGAATGCCCCTCATTGCATCTGCCAGTCATATAAAGGGGTAAAAGTGATTATATTTTTTTTAGATTATCATAATTATATCTGGCTGTCGATTCTTTTTTCAATTATTGTACTGCTTGTTACGCGCGCCAACGCGCGGATTTTATGGTTTCAGGGGCAGCGTCCCTACTGGGACGCAGAAAAGCCGACACGCGGGCGCGTGTCGGCTGACGGCTTGTGACAAGGTTTACCCCCGCAGGCTTGGCCTGCAGGGGCTTGATTTTGGTTCAGGTTTCGTCCGCTTCCGGCTGTTCCTCCAGCTCGTCCTGGGGCGATGCTTCTGTAACCGGTTCGGCGGCTTCGGCTTCTTCCAGCGCGCGGGTGATGATGTCAACTAAGAAGTCCTTCTTCTTGATGCCGCGCTCCTTGAGGTAGCGGTCAAGTCGGTCAAAGAGTTCTGCGGGGATCTGCGCGGCTAAGGTTCTCATTTCTCCGGTCATGATTTTTCCGTCCTTCCAGTCGTAATATTCCGTGATCATGGCTTCCACATACTCACCGAGGGTCATCCCGGCTTTTTCCTGCTCCTGCCGGACTCTGGTGTGGAGTGCGACGGGCAGCATGGCGCATAGGTTTTTTCTTGTTTCCATTGCAGTCTCCTTTCGATTTGGTACGCCAAGTATCGCAGGAAAAAGGAAAGAAAGCTATTCACCAGAGCCAACAAAGAACGCCGCACAAACGAAGCAAAAAAACGACTAAAAAAGTTGAAACAAGTTTTTTATAGAAAAGATAGTACAATTTAAACCTTTAAGCAATCTGCTTTCTTTGTTATAATAAAAATCGGAAAAACTGTATAATTCGATTTTTAGAGGTAGACTATGAATAGAGTTGCGTTGGTAATTGGGAACTCTGAATATTTGAATATTGGGAAACTAAACAATCCCAAAAATGATGCCAATGATATTGCAAGCATTCTGGGTAAATTAAATTTTGATGTTGAAAAAGTAATAGATGCAGATTTATTAGATATTCAGCGGTCAGTTAATAAATTTCTGCAGGCACTAGATGAATACGCTGTAGGTTTGTTTTTTATGCGGGGCATGGTATGCAGATCGATGGGGAAAAAATTACATTGTGCCTGTTGATTTAAAGCTGGGCGACAAAAAAGTAGGACTTACCGTATCTTGCTATTGCTTGAATTCTCTTTTTAGACGGTGCTGCTACATATAAAGGAAAAACGTTAATTTGTATATTAGACGCGTTGCCGAGATAATCCATTTGCAATAGGTCGAGGACTCATAGCTGGGTTTGCACCATTTTGATAATCCACCGAAAGGTACGATTATTGCTTACTCTACAGGCTCTGATTGTTCTGCATTTGATGGACACGGTAGCAACGGACTGTATACTCAAGTATTAAAGGATGCGATGCTTATTCCAAATCTCAAAATTGAGGATATGTTTAAATCTGTTAGAAAAAACGTGTCGGATATATCAATTAGCCAATATGGGCAAGAGCAACTATCATGGGAGTATTCATCACTTGTAGGAGACTTCTACTTTTCTGTTACGTCACAACCGGTCAATGAACACATTTCGGATGATGAAATATACACATTTGTCCGTGCGCGCCGCAAATTATATGAGAATGATTCTGAGGATATTCACGATATCGAATGTATGCCATATGTGGATGCCTACGATAAATACCACATACCCATTGTAAAAATACTACGGGCATATTCAAGAATTGACTTTTCTAAAAAGGGGTTGCAGTTTTCTGATGCAACTATTGACCAAATAAACAGCAATCATTTATCTTCATGGGGCTTCATGAAAAAGTATAGCAGATGGTATTATAAAGACCATTATGTTGAGATGGGAGATTTGTTACCGCTGCCAAAGGAATTGGAACCCGAACATCCTATGGCCGGACAAGAATTGAAAATAATAGCATCCTTAAATGGAGAAATAAACTGTGGAAAGATTAAATTTTCAGTATCCTCCAACATACCGGATGGCACTCCATTATTTTTACATTGCGCGGGAAAGGGTATTGTGCCCAATGTAAATCTGTAGTGGATAACGGTGTTTTGGTGAGCGAATGGTTCAGCGATCGCGGTGACGCAATAAAAAATGGATGCTATACCGTTGAACTATCGTCACCAATATATAGTATCTTGCCAGAAAGAATACAGCGTATTTTTGGGGAAAGAAACAGAAATATATATGGGTCATGCGTTAAATTTAATCCAATTGGCGGTAATACAATCCACTGCTCTTTCGGCTTGATAATTAAAGAAAAATCGATTCATGTGATTGATTTTCAAGAAAAAATATCGGCACTGTGACTATTTCATTTTAAGAAATCCGTTAGTTTTTAGCTGAAAATAAATCCGGCCTTGCTACGACGGAAAAGCCCTCGCGCCCGGTCACGACCACGCGATTCTGCCCGCCGGAGCAGTGAATAACAAGGATATTGCCCATGCTGTCGTAGCCGCAGACGATCCCGACGTGGCTGTCGTCCGCATAAAAGACGAGATCGCCGGGCAGCGCGTCTGTCCATGCAGATGTTGGTGCAGTAACCATGCTGCGAGGCTGCGCCACCGCCGCGTCCGGGCAGATATGCACCGCTCGTGGCGTTATAAAACGTCCAGTCTACGAAAGCCGGAGCAGTCCAGTCCGAACGGCAGCACCTTGCCGGTCGAGCCGCTGCCGGGTGCAGTGACTGTCGTCGGCGTTCCCCATCGGCTGTCCCAGCCAAGGACGAGGCTTTTGCCGCCCCAGAAATACGTCACCTTTCCAAGAAGCTGATATGCTGTCAGGACAATGGATTCGCGCAGCGGATCAAGATCATCCGGCAGCGTGCCTTGGATGTCCGAAATGTCGACGGGGCCGATGGGCATGCCGTCCGGCTGATAATTACCGATCAGGGAAAGGAAAATGTCGTCGTAGTCCGGCTTCAGCAGTTCTTCGAGCATTTCCCGCTGCTGGTCGGTGAAGCCGTACTCGTCTGCCATCCGCATAGCGTCCTTGGTCTGCACGGAGATATGCAGCGTTGTGATCCGCTTGCCGTCTACAGTTCTGGTCGTCAATTCGTATTCGAGCTTGTTCGCATCGAAGAAAACTTCCCGCAAAAGCTGGAGCTTTTCTTCGTCCATCGTCATAACGTCCAGCCCATGTTCTTCGTCGGTTGAGACCTTGACCGCGTACACAGCCAGCACATTCCGCCAGTTCTGCAGCATGGCCGCTTCCATGCCCTCCTGCATATCCAGCTCATCGTATGGATGTTCCTCCATGATACGGTAGATTTCATCGGTGAACTCGCCGTTCAGCGTCGCAACCGCGTCCGGGATCTTGATTTCCGTGCCGGTGTCCTCGCCTGCGAACAGGATTCCAAGCGGCGAAGCGAACAGCATCCCTACAAGCAGAATCACCACAACAACGGAAACAGCCACCGCGCCGCCTGCGCCAATCGCCGCGACCAGCTTTTCTGCCGCTGCCACGATTGCCCGCAGGAGCCTTCTTTCCGGCTTCCTTTGCAGCTTTCGCCGCTTTGATTGCTGTATCCCGAAGCAACTGCCCTTTGCGAATGACAGTTGCGGCCTGCTTTGGAGGAGCTGTCGACGCTTTGCTTGGCAGCGCTTTTGCGGCAGGTGCGGCACCCTTGATTTTCGCTTTCGGGGCCGTTTTGATCTTCTGCTTTTTTACAAAAGCCGGTCGCGCCTGTTTCTGGACGCGAACAGGTTTTGTCGGAGGCGGCATTCCTGCTCGCTGGTGCAGGAACTGTTTCATTCGTTAATGCTGGTTGACATAACTTCGCGTTGCCTCGAATCATTTCTCTCGCTGCCTGCTGCGGATTAGTCTGCACGGGCGTTACCTGTGTCGGTTGCTGCGCTGCAATGTACTTTTGCTTGCTCTTGATATCTGGTAATGGCGGCTGCGAGGCATCCGGTTTCACGGATTCCGTATCGGCAGGCATGGAGGCCGTCTGCGGCTGCCGCGTTCGAATCTGCGGCAGGGCTGACTGCTCCGGCTCCGTACTATGGGAAACGTGGAGTTTTTGCTGTTCACGAACAGTTTCCCATGTACGGATGACCGGTGAAAATGTTTCGGAATCTGCGGCTGCATTTTCGATACTGCTTGTTTCTTCTTTGAAAAGCTTCTGCTTTTTTCCTTTTCTTTCGGATGTACTCTTTCGTCTTGATTTCAGGAAGCGCAAACTGTGTGGTATCCGATTTTAGTGCAGCAGGAATTTCTCGCAGAGAAGAAACAAGCGGTTTTTCTTTTGGCAGAGTCCGCGCCGCTGGCGGCGTCGTCAGCGTTGTCTCAGGCACAGCCGGTTCTGTGATTGCAGGAGATTGTCCAAGCGGTTGCTTCTTTGCCTGAGCCGGTATCTTTTCTGACGCTTGAGCTGAACTGCAATCTTTCCGCGCTTTTGGTTGACGATCAGCCGTTCTTGGCGCGTCTTTTTTCGCTTTCACAGCAGAAATTTCTTTGACCGAAGACCCAAGCTCGCGCACAGGCTGATTTACCTGTGAACGGGAAACAGCCTGCGGCTTTTCATGAATTTGCAAAGCTGGATGTTGAGACCGATGCACAGACACGTCAGCATTCGGTGCATATTCCCGCATCTTGGGCTGTGAGACATTTGCGGGAGAAACAGCCTTCTCCTTGATTGGCGAGGCTGATTCGCGCACAGCACGCTCCGTCCACAAATGGTGCACAGGCAGTTCATGTTTTTCTGTACCACCTGTGGTCGGTGCTATAGCTTCCGCAGAAGTAGTCTTTGCGTTTTCGTGAACCCACGGAACTGGATACCGAGATGGGGACGCTGGTGCTTTCGCATCTGGCGTATATGCTCGCGTTTTGGGCTGTTGGGTGTTTGCAGGTGGAATCGGCTTCTCCCTGATCGGAGAAGCCAGTTCACGCACAGGTGGATTTACCTGTGGCTGGCTTTGCAGCGGATAGCTCGGTCGTGCGGAAACAGACGGATATTCTGTCGATGCCGCAGTGGGCTGCTGGGCTTGTCGGGGCTGCTGGGCTTGTCGGGGCTGCTCGTGTTGTGGAACAGATTCTGTCCTAGCTTCCCGCTGCGGTTCGGATTTTGTTTTCGGCAGCTTGTGGACAGCTTTTTCTGCCAGATGGCTGACTTGCTGCACGGCATGGTCGGCGGTATCCGTAATCTTGCCGCTCTCGTAGCGATCCTCCGGCTGCCCATCCTGTGCAGCCTCGCGCAGCTCCTGCCGAAGCTGCTGCTGAAAGGCAGCGTCCGCGCAGCGGCGGGAATGCTGCCTGCGGCGCGGATTTGAGCGTTTCGGCTGCGCGCTCCTTCAGCAACCTTTTTTCTTTGACCTCCTGCATTACGACGCCTGCTCCACCCGTTCAGATAGTCTTCGTCGTCATAAGCTGGTACAGCTTGCCATTTTTCGGAAAATGATCCACGAAAGGCACGATAGTGCTGCCGCACTTGAGAAGCCCATGTCCAAAATCTACGCCTGAAATATACGAAAGCTGATTGTCTGAAATATTGAGCAGCCGCGCCAGCTCGATTCGGTCCGTACTCGCCTGATTGAGCATGAGCAAAAACTCGCTGTTCGCCAGCATCGTGCGGGCAGTATGGGATTGCAGCAGATCGTCGACGTTCTGCGTCAGCCCCGTGCCGCAGGCCCCGTATTTGCGCATCCGCTTCCAGAGCGTGAACAGGAAATTCGCGCTGTATTCATGCTGGAACAGCAGGTAAATTTCGTCGATGTAGCCATGTATTTTTGCCGAGCTTGCGGTTTCGGATGATGCGGTTGAATACGCTGTCCAGCACAACGAGCATGCCGACCGGCAGAAGCTGCTTGCCGAGGTCGCGGATGTCATAGCAAAGGATTCGGGAATTGGTGTCCACGTTTGTGTACTTGGCAAAGGTGTTGAGGCTGCCCTCTGTGAACAGTTCCAGAGCCAGCGCAACGTCCCGCGCTTCGGGTTCCGGCTGCTCCAGGAGCGCGGCATGGAAGTCTTGTAATGTCGGCGCAACGCCGAGATAGCCGTTCCGGATGAACTCGCGGTAGGCCTGGGCAGTACACCTGTCAATGATGGATTTCTCCTTGGCAGACAACTTGCCTGCACCAACAGCTGCTCGCAGAGAGACAATAAGAATTCGGATTTCAGCACGACGGGGTTGTCGCCGTCGTTGTATCCGGATTCCATGTCGAGGGCGTTGATATGATTGGGTGATGTCGCGGAGATTTCAATGACCTCGCCGCCCAAGCCCTCGACCAGCGGGCGGTATTCGGCTTCGGGGTCGATGATAATAATGTCGTCATTCGTGGACAGCGCGATCTCCGTGATCTCGCGCTTGGCCGCAAAGGATTTGCCGGAACCGGAGACGCCGAGGATGAAACCATTGCCGTTGAGCAGCTCCTTGCGGTCGGCCAGAATGAGGTTCTTGGAAATCGCGTTCTGCCCGTAGTAGATGCCGTGCCGGTGGCGGATTTCCTGCGCCTTGAACGGCATGAGTACGGCGAGGGCTTCTGTCGTCAGCGTCCGCAGCGCATCAATGCGCCGCAAGCCGAGCGGCAGCGCGGTGATCAAGCCGTCCTGCTGCTGGAAGCTCAGCTTTGCGAGCTGGCACAGGTGCTTGCGCGCAATGGATTGGAGCGTTTCGGTGTCGCTGTCCAGTTCCTCTTTGCTGTCTGCCAGATGCACGAGCGTGACCACGGCAAACAGCATCCGCTGGTCGCGGGTCGTGAGGTCGTCCAGCATCTCGCGGGTTTCCTTGCGCTGCTGTTCCAGATCGTAAGGGACAACCGCAGAAAAGTTCTGGTTGCTGTTCTGCCGCCGCTGCCAGTTGGTGACGTTGGTTTCGACGCCGAGGAGCTTATTTTCTACCTCGCGCACGGCTTCGTCGGTCGGCACGGGGATCATGTCGATGGAGAGCATCATGCGCCGGTTGAGGTCGGTCAGCTCCAGAATCATGCTGTCTTTGATGTAGCTGGCATAGTCCTTGAGGAACAGGACGCGGCCATATTGGTTTCCCATCTTGAAGTAGTCCCGGTGAAATTCGAGACTGTCCGGGCAGATCGTATCCTTGAGATTATGCCCGCGCTTCATGGCGGATTGCAGGTCGAACGGCAATGCCGCCTCGTCCGGACGGAAAAAGCCGCGCAGCACATCCAACCGTTCCGCAGCGTCCAGCTCGTTGGAGGACGAATTGAGCCGCGAGAGTTTAGAGGAAACCTCACCCGTCACGCGAGAAAAGAATGTGCGCGCTTCGTCTACATTCTTTTTGTGAACGGAAACCGTGATGAACCGCTCCTGTTCTACGCTGGCGGAGCTGCCGGAGATTTTGCTTTCCAGCATTCCGTTGAACTCGTTCACGAATCCGTCGAGGCTGTCGCCGCGCTGCGGAAGCAGGACGGTATCTTCAAACGCCTGTCGGTTGACCTGCTTGTTGCAGATCGTGAGCTTCGTGGTCGAGCCACTGTCCAAGGCGTTCAGCAGCTCGCTGTAGCCAAGGAACATCGCCGTTTTATCCTCTTTGGACGCGATGGCATAGTTGATGTCCGAAAAGCGCAGCGTTCTGGAATATTTCGTGCCGAACTGAAAAATCCCATCCGCGAAGATTCGCTGGATGGGAATGATGTCCTGCACGCTGCGCGGGATTTTATATGCCGTTCGATCCTGCTTGATGGTGTTGTTGAGGGTTTTAATCAAGCGTCAGCACCTCCCGCATGGAATTGAAATCCAGCAGCAATTCTGCATACAGATTCTGTGGATGATACGAAAGTGTGCGCGGGCAGAGGATCTCCGAGCGGATGACCGCCAGCAGGAAACGTTCCGCAGGCATGCCGTTGTAGGTAAAAAAGCCGCACATGGCGAACGGAAACGCTGCCAGCATACACACCCAGCCGACCTCCGCCGCGCCGATGAGCGGCTTCAAGCCGAAATATGCGCCAACTGCCACACCGATGGCAAGCAGCGCAAACACCATCTGCCGCAGAGATAAGCCGAACAGAATGCTCTCCTGATACCGTTGGATCTCTTTGTTGATTTTCACTTCGATGATGAATCCCTCCAATTTTTCGGTTTTCTTGGATTGACCCTTGATTTTCCTTGTTCCAAGCTAACATGGCACAAACTTTCTAAAGGAGGTCGTGCCATGTTGATGATCGTATTTGGGGCAGGCTGTTTGCTTCTGTCTGTACTGTTTCACGCCGCGTCGCTGCTGCACCTCGGTCTGCCGCTTTTGTATGCGCTGATCGTGCCAACACTGTTCTCCGGGTGGTATTATAGCCACTACGCGCTGGCGAATGGGATCTGGTACGCGCTCATTGTCCTGGGACTGATTTCGTGGGCCTGTCGCTGGTGCGGAAAGTTCGGCGCATGATTTAACCAAGCCCCATCAGTTCCCGGATGATGCGGTCGGACATTTTAATGGAGCCAATGAGCACCAGCATATTGAACACCAGTTCGCCAATGTAGTTCCAGACGACCGTTGCCGGGGCAAGTCCTTCCGTTACGACGGGTGGACTGGATGCGAATTGTGAGAAGATAATACAGGCCAGTAAAATGACACAGCCCTCCAAGCAGATGGCGGCGTAGCTCTTGATGAACGCCATGCCAATGCTGCTGGAGGGCTGTCCTGCGAAGCTCGACAGCGGGATCGGCGCAATCGCCGTCGCCATATAGAGCTTAAAAAAGCGGCCGTAGACGGTCAAGATCATGACGAGCGACAGCACCCAGATGAACAGCGAACCGAGCAGCGTCACTGCCCAGAGCGGAATGCTTTCCAGCAGGCCCACGTCTTCAATCGTCGTTGCGATCTCGGCGGGCAGCGTGGATGCTTCCATTGCCGAAAGACCGGACGCGCCCATGATCGTCTGGATCGTGCCCTGCGCAATCGAGAACAGCGCCGTCATCAGCTCCATGCCGTAGGTGACCGCCGCCTGTGCCAGTACAAAACGGATGAAGCATTTGAATGCCACCTCCGGGCGTTTCAGCTCCGTAAAGCTGCCGCAGGTTTTCATCACGCCGATCACAAAGAACAGAACCAGAAGCGCATACGCGATTGCCTTCAGCGCGTCGTTGATCCCGACGATCACACTCCAGATCCCGCCGCCCTTGAAGTTCTCCGGGCTGGTGGTCAACAGCGTCCAGATCTCAGACAGTTTGCTGTTCCACGTTTCCAGCGAGGAATTGAGGTTATCTATGATCCCAGTTTCCACTTGAGATGGTATCACCTCCAGTTGTATCGGGGAGAGCTTTTTCGCTCTCCCCATATTTTTATCAGCCGGTGATCAGCGTCAGGATCTCCTTGGTGAATGTAATGACGATGCCGCCCGCGACGGTCAGGATGCCGTTTGCGCGCTGCGACGGATCGTGCGACTTGAGAGACAGGCCAACCTGCAAAATGCCAAAGCCGAGCAGGATCAAGCCGACCGCGCGGATCAGGGAAAAGATGAAATCGCTCAGGTTATTCACGACCGCCAGCGGATCGCCGTCTGCCGCGAACGCCGGGACAACAAAAACCGCCAGCATGAAAAACACGCTGGCGCAGATCGAGTAGAGCCGTTTGGCTTTGGATTCAAAATGGTTTCTTCAATGAAATTCCTCCTTTGATGGGTTTAGGTGTTCTGTGATGCCGCTCACACGGAACAGCGGACGGCCGGTGTAAACAGGCGGTTTGGTTCCATGATGGATGTAGGGCGCTGCGCCGCCAAGAGAGCTGCGCGAGATTGCGGGATGGTGCATGAGATCGTACTTTTCATCCATGACCGGGCTTGCGCCGCGGATGAACAGCAGCGCATAGCGGTTGTCCAGCTTTCGCACCTCGTCAGGGGTCAGCAGCTCGCGTCCGGACATCTGGAAATTGGTTGAGTAGGAGCCGGATTTGCCTTTCGTCTGACCATGCGTTTTCGTATCAATCGTGGCTTTGCCGAGCATCTCAGAAACGTATTTGTGTGTTGACGATTCGTTGCCGCCGAGATACAAAATGGTATCACAGTTGCCTGGAATTGTCTCCCAGCTATCCTTATACAATTCTTTGATCTGTGCCATATTCTGAATGATAACGCTTGCCGAGATGGAACGCGAGCGCATGGTTGCAAGCTCGCGCGTGAAGCCTGGCAGCGGCATGGCTGCAAACTCGTCCAGCACGAAGCGAACATGGCGCGGCAGCGGGCCGTGGTGGATCTGGTCTGCGCTGTAATAGAGGGCTTGGAACGCCTGTGCGCGTAAAGCAGACTCACAAGGAAATTGTAGGGTAGGAAAGAGCCGCCTTACCGCATTGCGGCGGCAGGTCTGCTCAGACCCCCCTCAGAACCGTGCTTACAACTCTCGCTGTACACGGCTCCGTCTTTGCTTGTTCAATCAGATACTCACTGGTGGTGAATCATGACATGGCAATTATGGCACACCACTAAAGTTTTGCGCCGCTTTGCAATCATAGCGACTTCCCAAGGCAGTTTCCCTTTCAGATTTTTGAGTTTGTTCACATGGTGAATCTCAAAGCAGGGACTGTCCGTTGTTCCGCACAATTCACATTCACACGCTTTTAATCGTTTCTCGATTGTATTCACCGAAAGTCTATGCTGTTGGGTTGCGGACGTAACTATGTCTGTCGGATTCTTCACTGTCTTGCAGTCGGCGTAGTTGGCAAAATAGCACCATTTCCAGCCTTTTTTTGTGTTTCATAGGGGATACCCCACTGGCTGTCCATCTTGAAATTTGCGGATGATTTTCGGTACAGAGCTTCTGTGTTTGTTGGCAAGGGTTCTCAGGCAGCTATACTCCATCAAGTAGGCCAAATAACTCAGCCTATAAAAGTTGCTTGCCAAGTTGTAGTAATTGCAGATTCCCCTAAGTTCGCTGTTATAACTGGAGACAATTTCTAAATCCGTCATGTGTAGCAGCTCCGCCCGGTGGACGGGTCGCAGGTTTCCGTTTTCCTCTTGAATCGCAATGCCTTTTGAGAAGATGAATTTATGGATTTTATCGTCCAATGGTACAACTAATTCCGCTTTATTGTTCAGCGTGCGCTTTGATTGTTTCAACTTTCCGACACGCCTTATTTTCCCATCCCGCCGTATCCGGACATCATATCCCAGGAATCGGGCATATTCGCTGCTGTGGGTAATGAGCGTCTTTTCTTCGCTGAGTTCCATCTTCAACATCCCACCGATAAACTCGGCCAGTTTTCGCTTGATTTCACACAGTCCTCCCGCCTCCCGTTCACCGCAATCAAAAAGTCGTCCGCATAGCGGATATACTTGATTTTCTTGTCGGTATGGGATTTTGCGGGTGTCGTCAGAATTTGCTTGCGAATTTCCCTGTATTTTTCAATAAGCCGCTGGCGCTCCTCGCCCTCAGCCTTTTTGATTTGCCGTTGTACCACTTTCTTTTTACTGAGTAGCGCATTGTATTCAGGTGTGTACTTTTTCTCCTCATAGACATCGAAACCAGCCTTCAGCGCCATCACAAATTTGTCCAGCTCATGCAGATAGATATTGGCCAGAATAGGAGAGATAATCCCACCCTGGGGCGTTCCACTATATGTGATGTGATAACGCCAGTCCTCCATGTATCCGGCTTTCAGAAATTTGTGCAGCAGCTTTATCAGCCGCGCATCCTTGATTTTTCGGTTTACCAGCCCCACCAAAACAGTGTGGTCAATGTGGTCAAAGCAACCCTTGATGTCGCCCTCTATAAACCACCTTGCACCGGAGAACTCCTGTTTGGCCTGTGCTAATGCGGTATGGCAGCTCCGGTTTGGCCGAAATCCGTGTGAGCAATTTAGAAAAACCGGCTCATACACAGCTTGCAGCACCAGCCGAAGCACCTCCTGTACCAGCTTGTCCGTAAAGGTGGGAATCCCCAGCGGACGCATTTTCCCGTTGGCTTTTTGGATATAGGTGCGGCGGGCCGGCTTGGGTTGATAGGTTTCTGTTTCCAGCGATTTGATGATACGGTTGATTTTTGCCTCGCTGAATCCATCCGCCGTATCTTCATTTACTCCCTTGGTCGCCGCTCCACTGTTAGCGTACAAATTTCGGTATGCCTCATAGTAGATATCAGGACGCAGAAGGTAACGGTATAATCTGGTGAACACTTCTTCTTTATTTTTGCTTGAGTTCTGACTGATTCTTGCTAAAATCTCCATTGTTGGTTTCATTCGTGAGGTTTTCCTCCCTAATCAATTTACGATTTTAGTACGCATTGACTGCGCCCCTTCGCCATGTGGACGGCGTTACCGCTTCCGTTTTTACGGCTATCCCTGTCAATTCAGGGTCCTCGGACTACTATGGGCGCTCCGTACCCATGCAGGATATTCAGGCTCTAAACCATAGCCAAACTTTCCCCCTTTCACGGCATTCCTGTTTAGGGTATCCCCGGTTAGCACTTTGCCTTGGTAAATGTGGATTGTCGGACTCCGCTTTCGTTTCGTTAAAGCAGGTTCTCCTGCTCGTCGCGCAGGTTTGCTGATAACCGTTTACCAACATTCAAGTAGTAAACGTACCTGCGCTGGGGGTTACAGGCACTTTCCCCCACCTGGACACAACAGAGACTTGAAACTTGCATTCAGTAAACCCAACTTAAGCCTCATATCCACTTGGCCTTGCGGTTCAGTCGTGCCCGATTGCCTTTGGGCAACTTACCGCTTTCCTGCCGTGCTGTGTTCCCGTGTCAGCTTTCGCCTTTCGGTCAGGCAGGCGGCCTCCCGCGTTATCATGCGGGGCAGTACCATTTTTCTGCATTGCAAGGTGCCCTATCCGGGCGCACGAACGTGTTGTCGTTATCCGGGATAACCGCGTAAAGAGCCACTTTCTTTTCGCCCAGCGTGTAAAGGTCCATGTCGTCGTGGTCGGTCAGGGCTTGGATCTGCGGCAGATTGAAAGGCGCGAGACGGACAGCCGTACTCACCAAGATCGACTTTGCTGTCTTGCCAGAGACAAATTGTCAAGGACTTTTTAATCAAATTCACAAAAAATCTACAAAAAGGTGCCAGAAGCACGGTATGACTCCTGACACCTCGTTTAACAGATTACATTTTTCCGTTCAGCAGGTCTTTGCAGAGATACGCGTAGTCTGGCAGCTGGTTGATATATGACTCCCAGCGCCGCTTGATTTCGGCCAATTCCAGCGGATCGGCTGCTTCCAGTGCATGATCGTTGCCCGTCATATACAAAACATCCGTAGCAACATCGTCCAAACACCTGCAACAGAGATCGGCGGCTGATTCGATCCTGATACCGGTATCCACATAAAGCGGATTTACGCCAATCGCCAGCCAGACATAGCCCACCTTGTCCGACCAGAGCAGTTCAAAATCGGGCTTTGCCGCAGATGTTCCGCAAAGACCTCCTTTACTCGCTCAATTTCATGCTTCTCTTTTTCTGTGTAAAGCATTTTCGTGTCCTCCTTGACAAAAATTTTGGTGCGTACCATCATCAGTTTAGCACAAGGCGGCTTCGTTTATCAGTCTGTCACATCTGCTGAATTTCATTTTTGAGCATACGCTTGATTTTATCGCTCATGGTTTCTGTGCTGGTATTGCTGAAATGGACATGAACCTTGTAGGTTGTCTTACCGATTTTCTTTACCATCGCTGGCGTGTTTTCCGGCGCTCTGGCCGCAGCAGCGGCGTCTGCCATCTGCATAGTACGGGGTTCTCTGTTCATAGCGCTCCTTTCTCCGAACGGGTCTGTGCCGCCCGGTAAAAAATCAATCTTGCTTACTGTTTACAATGTCTTTTGCTGCCTGTCGGGTGACACCGGCATTTTCTTCCCGGAAATTCTTCCCGTCAAAGAGAATCGGCGCACACCGTTCCAAAATACGGTCATAGATACGGGCGTGGGCCAGATCAGGCGGATTTTTCAGCTCGGACAGTTTCAAGTTTGTTGTGATAATCATGGGTCTTCGGCTGCGATAGCGGCTGTCAATGACGAAAAACATCTGCTCCATAGCATATTCGGTACTGCGCTCTACACCCAAATCGTCAATGATAAGCAAGTCATACTCATCAAAGCTGGCAATAAAGTCGGCCCTGTCCTCGGAAAACATCCCCGTCAGGCGGTTCAGAATGGTGGGAAAGTTCGTCATCAGCACCGGCACATCCCGGTCAAGTAGAGCATTGGCGATGCAACCGGCGAAAAAGGACTTGCCGGTTCCCACATCCCCAACAACAAAAAGCGCCGATATTGCTTTTTATATGCCTCTTTCCAGTTCTCCACATAGGCGCGGAGCCTTGTCCATCAATGGGTTTTTGCCGTTGTCGTTGGCAAAGTGTGTAGTCATAGAGATAGCGGTCTTGCAGGCCTTGTGCCTTTCGGCGTTTGATACGCTCCATACGGCGCTGCCGTTCTTCAGCAGCCTTGCGCTGCTCCTCAGCTTCCCGCTGGCACTGGCAGATGCAGCGCGGCATGAAGTAGCCGGATTTCCCAAAGCATGGCACAACGGTCTGCCTCTGGCTGCCGCATTTCTTACAGTGAATGAGCCCGTCTGACAGGTCTATATACTCGTCCTCAGCCAGTTCCACACCGGCAGCTGCCTTGTCGATGAACGCCCGGATTTCTGCGGTAATCTCAATCATACAGTTTCATCCTCCTTTACGCTGTAATCCCGGTTGCGTGAGGGTGTGACCGTTTTTTTAGCGTCCTCACCGGCCCAGCGCCGGATGGTCGCTGCATGGCTCTGATAACGCTTGCCAGTAGAGGCCATGTACTCGGACAGCTTTTCGATGTACTGTTCCCATACAGCAGGAAAGCTGACCTGCAAGTCAGCCATTTCCTCGTCCGTCAGGAAAATATTCTGGTAACGGCCATAGGTGTGGGAAGGGTGCCCCATTTCAGGGCGTACCTTCTCTATCTCTCTCTTTATCTTTATCTCTTTCTCTAACTCTATCTCTATCTCTGGTGGACGAATGTCGGACAAATGTCCGCCACTTGTCCGGAGCGCAGAAAGAGCCTTATTTTGAAGCCTTGCAGCCCGCTTTCGCTCAGCCTCGGTAGAGGACTGGCCGATTAAAAGTTCGATGTTGCTCATGTAGAATGTGCCGCTGTCCAGCACTTCCACAAGACCCAGCTTCAAAAAGATTTGCAAGGCTCTCTCCACAGTGCCGATCTGCTGGCGGGTGATGGTGGCGATTATCTGCGCCGTGTAAGGAATGTCCTCGTCAAGCTGGAGCCGCCCGCCATGTTTCAGCGATTTCAGATACAGCTTGAGCAGAATGTTAGAATACAGCACACCGTCCTGCATACTTTCCAGCAGCACGATAGAATCATCGTCAAAATAGTTTTCTTTGAGTTTCAGGTAATAATATTTTCGATTGTCTGACATGGGTTCCTCCTTGGGGATTCTCTTGGGATTCTGTACGCATTTTAAGGCCGTTTTAGGAGTCAGAGGATAAATCTATCAGCCTGCCTTTGACACCCTCGAAAAAAGCCTTGATTTACAAGGGTTTTTCAGCCCCTAAAGCGTGACATTTCTCCCGTTGTTTCCGCTTGCGCTTTGCGGCGTTGATCCGCTTCATGCGCGCGGCACATTCCGGGCAGTATTTGGCCCTGGTTAGAACCGGGGGTAAACAGCGCCCCACATACAGAGCATTTCTTAGCATTCAGCCGGTGGAACAGCGCCGTTTCCAGTTCCTTATCCTGCGGCAATACCGCCGCCCGAAACCACCTGCACAACAGGGAGTAGGAAATAGACTGGACACAGACACATTCCTCCCCATCGTCCAGAGCGATACAGTTTCCGTCAATGTAGTTACAGCACTCATGCACCAGTTTCCGCGCTCTGCGGTACTGGCGGTAATCCATGACAGGGATAGGTTCAGTCTTGTTGTTCTTCATAAATGATTTCTTTCATAAAGCGTGTAACCTCCTTGAATGAATTTATTGTTAAATATTCGTGCAAAGTATTGTTTTCTTCGTGCAAATGGCATATACTATAATTGCCAGCAGAAAGGGGTTGATCGTATGGCTGGAAATACCACAAACATCAGTATCCGCATGGACGCAGATTTGAAAGCACAGGCGGACGCACTGTTTACGGAACTTGGCATGAACCTGACTACGGCGTTTAACATCTTTGTGCGCCAGTCGCTTCGTGAAGGCGGCATTCCCTTTGAGGTAAGGCTGGAACAGCCGAACAAAGAAACGGTTGCTGCCATGCTGGAAGCGGAAAGGATTGCAAAAGACCCGTCTGTAAAGGGCTATAATGACCTTGACGAGTTGTTTGCTGACCTGAAAAGATGAAAGAAACCAAATATACCGTCAAGTACACGACCAGTTTCAAAAAAGAGACTACAAACGAGCCATAAAGCGTGGCTTGAAGATTGAGCTGCTGGAGCAGGTCGTAGCATTGCTGGCAATGGGCGAACCGCTGCCGGATAAGAACCGCGACCATGACCTGTCCGGCGATTGGGCAGGCCATCGGGAATGTCATATTCTCGGACTGGCTGCTTGTCTATCGCATAGAGGATGATGTTCTGGTGCTGACGCTGGCCCGCACCGGCACACACAGCGACTTGTTCGGCAAATAAACAGTCTGCCGCCGTATGGGGAAACCTGTACGGCGGTTTTTCTGTATGCAAAGGTATGTCGTGAAACGCGACACACTTGACAGGGGTACGCCAAAACGCGGTAGCCTTTACCGCTCCGGCCCACGGTCGTGAGACTTGTCCCTTTCCTGTCGGGACAGCTGCTCGGCGGTTTTGCGGAGCCGTTCCACTGCTTTCAAATCCTCCCTCATGGATTTCATGGCAAGCGTGTCCGTCTGCTTTCCGGCGGTCAGCTGGTCGATCTCCCGCTGCCATGCCTTCGGGGTGATCCCCTCGCCGCTGTCTTTCAGTTCTTTCAGATACCAGGGCTGCTGCGTCATACAGGATCAGTTCCCGGCTGTGGCGCTGCTCAAACTGTTCCCGCTTTTCCGGCTTTACTTTGGCAAGCTGTTTGTGGATGGACTTGTACTGGTTGTACTGTTCCCACATCTCCCCGCGTTCGGTAAGAATGGCGATCCGGCGCTCAGCCTTGACAATCTTTCCGCGAAGGTCATAGTAACGGCTGTTCATATCAGCGATTTTTTCATGAAGCTGCTGCATAGACTGGATGCCGTTTGCCTGTAAAAAGCTGAATAGTGCAGCGCTTTCCTGCAAAGCCCGGATTTTGCCGGTGCGGGTGCGGGGAGTGTTCAACTGCTGCTGGGCCTCCCACAAAGCAGTCAAGCTGCTTTGCTGTGTTTGTGGTTTTTCCGCTTCGTCTTTCGACCAGCGATAAAGACGGGTAATGCGGGCTTTAATTTCTTTCAGCAGCTTGTTGTCGGCGACGATCTGTCGGTTTACTTCCCCCTTGTCGGTGCGGATACCGCGCTTTTCCATTTGGCTGGCGGCTGGCCCCAGATGGACAGAGGGAATTTTATCAATGCCCTGCCGCTTGTAGCTGCGGTGGTCAATGCGCTCCGGTCTACCGGCAGATTCCAGCGCCCGGTTGGTGTAGGCTGTCCACGCTGCCCGCCAAATCTCCACATTTCCTTTATCGTTCCAGTCGGTCGTATCCTCCCGATGATTTTTCCAGCCGCCTTTCCCATCCGGGATACGCTGTCCATTCTCGTCCAGATCGTATGCCTTGCGGCACTTTGCGCCCCACTGTCCGTTTTCTTTCAGAGGCCGGAGCGTCAGCATGATATGGACATGAGGGTTGCCGGTTCCCTTGTCATGGATGGCAAAGTCGGCGCACATTCCTTTGTCTACAAAATTGTCCTTCACATAGGCACGCACAAGGGCAAGCTGTTGTTCGCCGGACAGTTCACGGGGCAGGGCTGCCTCGATCTCGCGGGCAAGCTGGCTGTCCCTTGCTTTCTCGATTTGCTCCACGCTGTTCCAGAGGATAGAACGGTCTGCAAATTCTGGCGGGGCGTGGGCGGGCAGCATGATCTCCGCATGGACAATGCCGCCTTTCCGGGTGTAGTCGTGGATCATTCCGTCCCATTCATTTGTCAGCTTGGTTCCGCTGCGGTAAGCAGCTGCGGCAACGGCAGAACGGCCTGCGCTGCGCTTGATGATACTGACGGGGATATGACAGAAATCTATGGGGAACACCTCCTTTCAGTGAGGGGGATAGCAGGCTCTGTGGAGCCGGACAAACGCAAAGCGGGTGTTCGACGACTGCGCAGAGCGCACAAGGGGTTTGGGGAGCGTAGCTTCCCATCGCGGACGAAGTACGCAACGCCCCCGGCAGGGCGCACAGCACCGGCAACGGTGTATAAGTGCGCCCTTGTAAACAAGGGACTTATGGCGTGTCCCCGGATTTTGGCAGGTTTGCAGTTAATTCCGCAGCCCCCGGAAGATGGGACAGGGTAATCAGAAATGCTTTGACCTCTGCGCCGGAAAGGTCGGAAGCCAGTGGGAAAATCCCCTCCAAAACGGCTCCACGCTCAATCAGGCGGCGGGTGCGAACCCTGCGTTCTTCGTTCCGCTGCTTGTTCTCCAAAATCTTCTTGCGGTTTTCAAGCTGCCGGATCTCCTTCAGGACTTCCTCCCGTTCTTCTTTTTGTGGGTGGGCTGTAATTTTTTCGTTCATGTCAGGCACCTCTTTTCTTTGGAAATACTCATAGATTGACCGTCCATTTCTGTCGAGCAAAGTACCGGCGCAGTCTCCGCAGTGCGGCATGGATGGATTTTCCCGCCTGTGCTGGCGTGATACCCTCCATTGCGGCAATATCTTTCACTTTCATACCCAGCATATAGCGGGCGTGGACACGGCGAGCCTGCATAGGCGGCAGGGAAAAATGGCTTCATACAATCGCCGTATCAGTTCTTCATATTCGGCTAATTCCTCTTTTTCTATCAGATAGTCCTCCGGCGATGGCTGCGCCCAGCCGATAGCGGCATTTTCGATTCCATCGTTACAATCGAGGGAGTAAAACGCCTTATACCGGAACATCTTGCGATCTCTGGCGGCCTCGGCTCTCTTGTCCAGAAGAAACGCTTCGACGATCTCATCGGACACCTCCACAAAAATGTCCTCTTTGCAAAATGGATAATATTGTTTGAGATTGATGGTCTGCATAGGCATGCCCTCACTCTGTTTGGAAAAAGGCCATCATAGCAGCGGCGCATATTCCGCAGCCCCGGCGGATAGCAACGCTGACCTTGCTGCTGTGGATGCCCTCTCTCCGGGAGATTTCCGGCTGCTTGATACCTCCAATGTAGTAGGCGTGAACACGGCGGGCCTGTGTCGGAGTGGCATGAGCCAGAGCCACCGGCAGAGCTGCTATCAGGTGCAGGCGGGTGGTCATTTCTTCTCGTTCCAGCAAAATATCTTCCGGCGATCTGCTGTGTTCCAGTGCGTAATTTTCCAGCCAGCTGTATGCGTCCAGAGAGTAGTAGGCGCGGTGGTAGACTTTCCGGCGCTCATAGTTCTCCATCTCCCGCTTGGCCTGATACATCGCTGCCCATACCTCGTCCGTAACATCCACAAACTCGTCATGCCGGTAGTGGGGATACATCCACCGCAGATTGATTGTTTTCATAGGCTTACCTCCTGAAAATCGGAGGGCGGGCAGCTCGTCTGCTGTCCGCCCCTCGCTGAGATAAGGGAAATGATCCCTTTCACTTGGTAGCCAGAAAACAGGTCATTCGTTAAGCCTGTTCTCAAAGAAATTTATAAATTTTTTTCTGACCGCCTCCACACTTTGATACACAGCCACTTTGGAGCAGCCGCACAGCACACCGATCTCTGCAAGGCTCAGCCCGTCAAGCGCATAGAGCAGGAACCGGCGGCGCTGGGCCTCGGTACAGGTGTCCAGAACAGCCCTCAGCTCATGCAGTGTTTCCTTGCGGCAAAGGTATTCTTCCGGCGTTTCGCCGTAGGCTCCTATACCCTCGGTGGTAATGATGTACTCGTCAAACTCCCGGCCATCCCAATGCCGCCGCTGTTCATGGAACAGGTTCTCCGTTTTATGATCGGCCCGGTCAAGAAATTCATAGACTTCCAGCGTAACCTCCACGGCCACAGCTTGTCCGTTATAATTGATGGTAACTTCCATCTGTCCTTCCTCCATTCAGACTTTTTTGGTAAAAATCTGAATGGGGTGGTGGGGAGCGACACCGAGGATAAAGTTCGGGCCATGCTGACCCGATGTTCCGGCTCCATAGGGACAAAAAAAAAAGCGCCCGGACGGCATAAAGCCATACGAGCGTCATGGAATATATTTTTGCTGTTTAATTACATGGTATAGTGCATACTTCTGGCCGCATTGCTCCGCTGCTGGGAACAGGCTTTTTTAGCTGGTGCAGGTCATGGGTACTGTGAAAAAAAGACAAACATAGACACGGCGGCAATCCTCCTATATGCCGCCGTGGATTTACACGGTGTTAGGTCGTCGTTGGTTTAGGATAAACGAAAAAGAAACGGCGGCTCTGAAATCAAAGCCACCGCTTCATAGGCGCGTGGAAATGTGTCTGCTTTACGACGGCTTTTTTTCTTTTGCCGTCGTCCGGCAGAATGTTACTCCATATTCAATTCAATGCTTCCAGTGAAATTTTCACATTCAATGCCGATATAGTTTCCACCTTCAGGGAGTGTAATTGTATCACTATATGTTCCGGTTGTTTCAAGCAAAGTGACTTCTTCATCAGCTCCAGAAATCCAAAAATACTTTTTGCAGTT
>VOFK01003875.1_pt1 | contig 27457 bp, 32 predicted proteins | sample 5384121 | NCBI WGS metagenome assembly VOFK01 (sample SAMN12384730, study PRJNA508395) | human gut metagenome | isolation source: healthy gut J | host: Homo sapiens | reverse complement strand
CTCGGTATTGCTTCGTTCAGTTACGTATTTAGCGATTTGATTATAAACAAACTTTAAATAGTTAATGCAATAATACTATCATGGTTGTTCTTTACCTTAATGTAATACTACTGTTATATATCTGGTCATTTATCTCCTTTTTGTCGGATGCAAAGGTTGCCAAACCTCTTTTTAGAAAACGAAAGTTCAAGCGGTAAACCATTTGGAGCAGTTTCGTCCTCCGTTGGAGAGTAAACAGCTCCAAAACCTTTTCTTATTCATCGGCTTGGCTGAAAACTGCATCCGGCAACGGAGATAAACGACTGACGAAATAATAGCATAAAACAGCATAGCCCCCCCTTAATAAGGCAATTTTATCAATGCTGTTTTCATTCTTTTCAGAGGACTATTATTTTCGACAGAGAGAAATTTGGCAAGCGGCAGATTTCACTCCCTCAAAAATAATAGATTTGAATTGCTGTCCTCTTGCCTTTATTGGAAATTGTAGTACCTTTGTAGTGGCTTGTGCGAACGAGCCAAGCAATGTGGAAAGATGGGAACATCGAACCATCAATAAAGTACCGAAAAGAGGGAAAATACCCTCTACCACCGCTCTTTGAGTGTTAAGAAATAATAAAAAGGTTAAATCTTCACCTTTTAGAATGTACCCCTAAAGGTTATGCCCATATTTCTGACTTATAACTCACAAAATATTGAGTAATAACTGGTTGCAAATACTATAATCTCTAAAAAGCAAAGCATTGGCAGTCGAACTTTTCCCTTCATCATCGCCTATGGCATAAATTCGATTACCAGTGCTATCAGATGTAAGGAAAGCAGGATTTGAAATCCCTCTCAGCCCACACGGATAGTCGACATCGGCAGTTTGTCCGTCAAACCGGTACATTCTGACACCTTCTTCGTCTGGCTTCATATAACATCCTACCAACAGAAATTTTGCATAAGTTCCCTTATCCGGGACATCTTCGGTTGACCGCGCTTGAATCGTAGTGAAGCTAAGCCATAAGATTAACATGACAAATAAAGCTTTTGGTTTCATCTTATTTACCTTTTTGGTTTCACTTGCAAAATTACAGCATTCACATACTGAAGATTAGACCTCAATCACTGATAAAATTACCACTTTCATCGGGCTTGGACCGGGTTAAATGTTATCTGTGAAAATGGTAAGACAGTCTGTGATTAGGGTTATATGTTCGTTGATTGAATGAACTAACTTTGTCGTCATGGAATAAAATAAATAAGGGATAGAAAAGAAACAGCTGTTCCTCAGACAGCAATGTCAATATAAATACTTATTTTTTAAAAAACAAAAGGATGGTTATGGGAGATATAACAAGAATAGATACAGTTCAGCAGTACTGCGACCTTTTCGAAGTCGAAGCTCTGCACCCGTTGGTCAGCGTTGTGAATTGTTACGAGGTGCAGCCCATCAGACACTCAAAGAAACTGTACAACATTTATGCTGTGTTGCTGAAAGATACTGACTGCGGTACGATGAATTATGGACGGAGCCTCTATGACTATGAAAAAGGCTCCATGCTGTTTATCGCTCCGGGGCAGGTAATGGGTTCTGACGATGATGGCAGTCTGCACCAGCCGGCCGGATGGGCCCTGATGTTCCATCCCGAACTATTGCGCGGTACTTCCCTTGCACATATAATAAAAGAGTATTCTTATTTCTCATATAATGCCAACGAAGCACTGCACCTGTCAGAACAGGAGCGCAAAGTAGTCATTGAATGTATAAACAATGTAGCAGAAGAATTGAGGCATCCTATTGACAAGCACAGCCGTTCTTTGATTATTGATACCATGAAGCTTCTCCTTGACCGCTGCATCCGCTTTTATGACCGCCAGTTCATTACAAGGGAAAATGCCAACAACGATTTGTTGGCGCGTTTTGAATTGTTGCTCAATAATTACTATCATTCTGCCTTGCCAACGAGTAAAGGTATTCCGACGGTACAGTATTGCGCTGACCAACTGTGTCTTTCCACCAATTATTTCAGTGACCTGGTAAAAAAGGAAACCGGTATGTCAGCAATCAAGCATATCCAGCAAAAAATTATGGATATAGCCAAAGAGCGCATCATGAACACGCAAAAAAGTATCAGTCAAATCTCAGATGAAATGGGTTTCCAATACCCGCAACATTTCACACGTTGGTTCAAGAAGATGGAAGGTTGCACACCGAACGAATATCGCAATGAAATTATAAAACAAGCGATAAACTAACTGGTCTTATCATCATTTATTCGTAGAGTCTCTTACAAATAATACTCTGGATATAACCAACAAAGCAATTAATGAACAACTTTGAAATCTTGAACCGATAAACAAAAAAGTTTGATGATCTCCTGCATACACTTTTCCCATCGGATGAACAGCTGTTGTCCGGTCTTTTTCCTGCGGTAAGTCAGGATTCCGTTCGCAATGTCTCCCTTTTTCAGATAAGCCATGTCCACAAAGGACATCCCCCGTGTGTAAAAGCAGAACAGGAACATGTCACGTGCGAAATCAAGGTGGGGTTTCAGGGACAAGTCCAGTCTTTTGATACGCCTGATATCATTTAAATGAATGGCCCGTTTCAAGGTCTTTTCCACACCTGTATAAACAGACTTGAACAGGTTCCGCTGTCCGGTCAGTCCGTTCTCCACCGCACGGTTGTAGACCGCTTTCAGAATGCGCATGTAGAACGAGATTGTATTGGGTGAGTTCCCCCTGTTTTTCAGATAAGCCTCGTATTCCATGAGCAAGTCAGAGCTAAGTTCGCCAAACAGTATATCGCTACCTTTCATAAAACTGCTGAAACTTTTGAGCGCGGCTGTATAGGTTTCAGAGGTCCGTATCTTTCCCAAACGTTTCAGCCTTACTATCTGTTGCCGGATATAGTCGTTAAACGAAGGTTCTTGTCCGCTGTCATGGAAACGTATGACGATATCATCCGCTGTAAACGGACCGGATTGGCTTAATGTCCTGATAGCCTTTTCCAGTCGGATTTTGTCCCGTCTTATCCGTTCCCCTACCGATAGAAGATAATTGTCCCGTTCCATCCCTGCAGGGTGTTGACAGGGAATGACCGCTTCGGAACGTTGGTCCCATTCCGAAGCGAAAAGTTTGTATCCGGTACTGATCTGCCTGACCACACGGTTATGAATCACCTGATAATACAGTGCGCCCTCCCTGCCTTCCGCGGACGAGGACCTGAATTTGGTTCTGATTGTTGCCATAGTGCAGTCATTTTGAATTGGGATTGTCCAGTTGCTTCCTGATTTCCTGTGCCTCCCTGAACAGCCGGTGCGCCAGACTGTCCTTGTAGGCTGCCATTTCATGGTTACGGATGCGATTCCTGACCGAGTCCTCAAAAGCGGTCACCAGCCTTTCCACACGCCGGATCTTTTCCTCGTCCCGCTTGATGGTGAAATGCTTCTCAAGGAAGGCGATGTCGGGATCATCCCCCGGCAGGCAGATCCTGATGGCTCGGTATTTCAAATCGGCATCTTTCAAAAGCCGGTTCGTGCGGTACTGGTTGCAGTTGGTCCAGACGGAAATGATCAGTGCCAGGATCAGTGCTGAAGCTGTCGTTACCACTGCCTTGGATGCGCTTTCCAGACGATAGGTCACCAGTCTGCGCTCCGGTTCCTTTTTCAGCAGGACCATTCTCTCATCCAGCCGTCTCACTGTCTCCTTTACAGCTTGGCAGTCTTGACTCAGGCAGTATCTAATCTTTTCCATCTCCCCGGCAAACGTTTCGGCAGACAACGGCCAGCCTTCCGACAACCGGACGGTATGGTTACGTACCGCTGCTATTTCCAAGCCGTTTTTCTCCACCGCGGATTGCAGGCGTTCCAGACGGATTTTCAGTTCCGCAATCCCTTCCGGGGAACTGGTCCGGTTTCCAACTGCGGGGCTTGTGCCTTCCACGGGCAGCGTCTCCACTTTCTTCTCGATCCTTTCAAGGCATCCGTAGATGCCTTCCAGATAATTTTCCTCTTTCATCTTTCAAAGTTTTTTGTTATACATATGGTTCACAAACTCCTTCCTTTCCTGCGCTTCTTCTTTCTCCGCAGGCGTTCCGCCTCTTTCTCGTCCTCCGTCGGTGCCACCGACGGCATGAACACGCCACCCGTACCGGTGACTTCGACCAGGTTATCAATAACAGAACCATGACTTTGTTCATGGTACGGTTGCTTTTGGGAAACGTCATTTTCCAGGGACGTGACATGGTTATGGTCCAATGCCGCATCCAGCCTTGACCAGCTGAAACTGCGGTCAATCCCACTTCCCTTGAATGACAGACCGTTCTTTATAAAGCGGATGCCCTGCACTTCATTAGTGTTTCCCTTGTACTTGAATTCCATTTCCACGCCCATTTTTAAGAGCTTATTTTGAAATTCTTTCCATGTATCTGCACTCCTCAAAGCTTCCTTGACCGCACGGTATATTTCGTATTTCACCTTTTCGGAAGCATGCAGCTTTTCCGTTTTAACGGACTGTTTGCCTTCGGAATAGGTGAGCGAATACTTGTCCTTAAGCATTTTTGTCACTTTCTCGTTGCGCCTGAAATCGTTGCTGTCGGAAATCACCTTCCCGTCGAAGTCCACCCGGTTGAAGACGATGTGGCAGTGCGGGTTGTCCGTCCCGTGATGCCTCACCACGATGAACTGCGTGTTCCGTATCCCCATCAGTTCCAGGTATTCCCCCGCCAGCCTTGCCATAAACGCGTCGGTCAGCCTCGGTGCGTCCTCCGGCTTGAAGCTGAGCGCGATGTGTCCCACCGGTTTCGCCACGTCCGGATTCAGCAGGCATTGCCACCGGAAACTTCGCGCCATCTCTTCTGCCGTTCCCAGCAGCACGCCTTCCGAGGCGATGATTTCCGCGTCGTCCTTCTGCGTCACGTAGCGTATGCAGCCGCCGAACGAGCGGCCTTTCCTGATCTTCCCTATCATGAGGCTATCCTCCTTTCGGTCTGTAATCATCCATGATCCGCTTCAGCTTTCCCAGCAGCCCCTCTATCAGCAGCCTTGTCCTGTAAAAGCCGGTCTGGTGCGAGAGCTTTGTCAGCTGGTTCAGGTTGTTAGCCATTCCCGCCAGGCTGCGCAACAGTGCGTTCTCCTCCGGTGTATGCCTTGCCGTCACGGTGGCCGCCAGTGCTGCCTCCCTGATATAGACCGCCAGACTCCGGCCGGACTTCCCTGCCCTGAACCTGAGAGCCTCGTAGCTGACGGGGGAGAACTTCACCGTCACGCCTCTGGTCAATTTACGCGTCCTGCCCAGTGCCGGACGGCCACATTTTTTTTTCATCCCATTCACATCGTTTGTCATATGTTTTTCTTTTTCGTCCGTACTTCTTTCATTCCAAAATCTGCGACCGGCGGGAGCGGATTTGCCCTCCCAACCGCCGGGCGCGGGGGAGCAAGGGTTTTCGGGAATCGGAAACATACCCTTTCCCCCCCCAGAAAAAAAACCCCGCATTTTCCACATTGAAGCGGGTACACAGGGGACTGTGCATACATCGGGTATACTCCACGCCCGGTAACAGGCTGTCAGATTTTTCTCCACTGCTCGATGTCCTCACGGTAGGCGGCAAGATGCTCCCTGGCAAGGTTCTCCAGCAGTCCGGAAACGCTCATGCCACGCCCACCGAGCCTGCGGACGATGGCGTCCAGTTCGTCCCTCACATCCTCACTGACGAACACCGTCTTGCGCTTCCTAATCTTCGGGACGGTGAGGTATGTTTCTCGGTACTCCTCCAGCGAGACCCTACGCTGCCTGCCGCTCGTCCTTCTTCTCACGGGGTCTTCCGGTTCCGGCGGGGTGTCCTTTCTTCCCGCTTCCCCGGACACCTCTTCCGCAACGGCCCCGGATGGAATCACCGGTTCCGCATCCGTACCGGCGGATTCTCCCGAACCGGGTTCCATCATGAGTCTTTCCCACCACTCGTCGTGGCCGGCTCCGGGACTACGGCCGTTCTTTCTGTCTGCGGTTTCGGATACCGCCATTTTCTTCCCTTTCGTTTTTCAGTCGGTTCACTTTTCATTGTACATGGATTTTTAGATGGTTGATACTGTGGGCACAGTCTACCCGTTTGCCCGATTGTCGGAAGCAAATAAAACGATAATAACAAGTGCTGTGAAACGGACGGGTCCGATTGGCGGGGTTTGCCGTGTTATTCATATTGTTGGATCAGTCTGACGGTGATGACTTCACAAATATACGCACCGGAAATTTCCCACTCTTCGGGAACGGATCTGAACGTCTGCTTACTAAAAGCAAATGAATATTAAAATCCGATTTCCATGACATCTGATGACATATAATGACATCTGATGAAGGGGCGGAACCATATCCGGGAACAATCATTTACTTTGCAGATGAAACAAGTACGCATATGGTGTCAAAGGTAGTCATCCTGTCTTGAAATTCAGGACGTTCCGCCGGGATTCACTAAATTGCGGAACGGAATCCGGATCCGAAAAAAAAGAGAATGAAACAGATGTCAAACCTGAAATTACAGTGATTATGGAAATAGTGAACATTGAGGCAAGGACCTTCGAGGCGATGCTCTCGGCCTTCCGGACGTTTGCGGTCCGGCTGGACACCCTCTGCCGGCTGTACGGCGACATGGAGGAGAAATGGCTGGACAACCAGGAGGTGTGCCTGCTGCTGAAGGTCAGCCCGAGAACCCTGCAGACCCTCCGTGACAACGGCACGCTGGCATACACACAGATCTGCCACAAGACATATTACAAGCCCGGGGACGTGGAAAGTATCATCCGGATAGTGGAGGAGCGCCGCAAGCGGGCTGAAAGTATGGGAAGGTCGATCTGAAAGGCCATGAAAAACGAATGTCGAACAAAAAAAAGATCAAGTCATGATGAATACCGATAACCGTCTGCTCACCCGTGAGAGCAGCGAGCATATAAGAGAGTTCTTCTCCACCGTCGAACGTCTCTCCGTTTCCATGGAGCGTCTCTTTGCCCTTGGCAGGTCACCGGCGATGGCGGGCGAGAACTTCTATACGGACCGCGAACTGGCTGAAAAGCTGAAAGTGAGCCGCCGCAGCCTGCAACAGTACCGTGACAGCGGTCTGCTTGCCTTCACCCGGCTGGGCGGCAAGATACTGTACCGTTCTTCCGACATCGAGAAGCTGCTTGACGGCTGCTACCGGGAGGCGAGAACCAGGCCGGAGGAACTTTAGAAAAGTTCCGTACGGGATCGTGAATGAAGGGGCGGTCGGTTGTCATACCGGTCGCTCCTTCATTTTCTTTCCACCGGATGAACGACTTTAATTTGCTCGTAAAATACTTATACACAGAGTGTTTTTTTCTTTATGAATTATGATCCGGTGACAACATTGGCATAACATGGCGGGACATGGAAACATTTTTCCGATATGGCAATAAGATACGGGGATTCCATTATAAAAAAAGACTCTTATTTTATTATGTCATTATGTTATTCTGAAATTGGGGCGGGCCGTTCGTGTACCGGTGGGACGATCCGTTTCCGTAATGGCGGCACATTCCGTACTGGTATCATTATCCTCCGGCAATGCCGTTTCCGGTCTTTTTTCGGGTGACCTTATGCCGGCCGGTGACAACCGCATGTCCGTGCGTAAACATGGCGGCGCATAAAAACAGGCACATCCTCCGGGCTCCTGTCCCGTCGGATGCGCCTGTCTCCGTCATGTCATATACAGCCGGACTCCTCCGGCCCATGCCTCTATCTGAGTATCGGATTCGAGAGCAGTATCTTGTAATAGGCCACTCCGCCAATCTCTACCGGCATCCTCGCCATCATGAACTGCACGCTCTTCCTCTCCACCTTCGCCTGCCGCATGAGTCTCTGCACGATAAACCCCGCCGAGAACCTTGCGCATCTTTTATCCTTCCAGACAATGAACCCCTCGCTATCATCGGCCCGGCAGATGTACCAGTCATCCGTCTCGTCGTCGTGGGCGAAGTTCACCCGTCCGCCACCGAGGATTCCCAATTCGATTGACATCGTCTTTGACAGATAGACGGTCCCCCTGCTGTCAAGGTTGATGGTCCGCTTTCCCTTGTATGTGACTTCCTGCGGACGGGAGTTTTCCCTGTTGTATACTATCAGTGCCATAACTTTCTTACTTTTCCGTTAAACAATTTTTTCAATACATGAAGCTTTCCACCGCCAGCATCTGACTTCTCCATGCGAAACCGCTGTGGGTACGTACCGCGTCCACTATCCTGCATACTTTCTGCGATATGGCCGATGCCGAGATACCCATGCATTCCGCCAGTGCCTTGAACGAGAACTGCGCCTCATAGAACCTGAGCATGAACATCCGGTACTCCTCGTAGGAGAACTTCTGCCTTACGAAACGCAGTATGTCTCTTACCAGCCGCTCGCACCCGTTCAGGTCGTCCTCGGAAAGGAATTTTGCCTCTTCGCCACATCGGAGGAAGAAATCATCTTCAGGGTGTGCATACCGGTTCTCCCTTTTAATCTTTACCAGGGCCGCCTTTTTGTAGCATCCGATGAAATACGTGTCATAGTCCGTTATGTCCTTTCCGGGAACCAGCACCTGCCTTCTTACAAAAAGGTAGGTGTCATGGAAATTGTCCTCGTCCAGCATTCCGTACCGGCGTAACGTCCCTCTCAACCTGTCATAGGATGCAGTGAACCACTCGTTGAACAGTCTTTCCTTTTCTGCGCTCTTGTCTGCCATAGCTTTATATTTTTTTTGAGTTATACATGGCCTACACGGGTAGGCATTCTTATTTCTTGTGCTTTCCTCAGTTTGTTTTCGGCGGTCTCCGGCAAGGCTTGCCGTGAAAAAATACGCTCACGCGAAGCGTGAGGAAGATTTTTTTCACGTGCAACCAGCAAGGAGCCGCCTTGCGGGACCGGCCTGAAAAACAACTATTTTTGCCGCAAGAAATGAGGATGATGGATTCCTTCCTTCTATCTATTGTCTGTCCGGTGAGAATTTAGATTCCATGCAGCTTTTCTGTCTTCGGTATGTTTGGAGAAATATTCAAGGATATGAAATGAGAACGGCAATACGTGATGTTGCGGAAGGAGCAGATATGGGATTGGAAACAGGAAGCGTGCCCGGGCTTTCATGCAGTTTATACGGCGGTGTTGATTTTGGGGAGGATTACAGGGAAGTGACAGGAAAGTCGGCCGTTCCGGAGAAATTGTATGTGTACGTTGTTCCTTCCGAAATACGGAGTCTTTTAAAATCATGGAAGACCTCATTCGGGAGTGTGTCTCGATATTTGCCTAAGACAAAATTATAAGTCGCCTATTCATGGATAAGTATTTGGAATATATCAACGACATGCTACGATGCAATAAAGAGAATCGGAACGGCAGACTGAAACTCGCAATCTGCTGATAATGCGGACTATTCTAAAACAAGTGTGGAAAACTTGAAGACATCCGACGGAAAACCTTGGAAAAAGAAGAACCGGACAAAGTCTCCGCCTTCAAAATAATGCTCTATTATGCCACAGGTGCGGCATTACTTGTCATTCCGGATTGGCTTCCCATGAAATCCACCGCCCGCCATCAAGAAAACGGCCGGTGCCATATGGCAGGTAATCGTAGCGACAGCCTGTCTTTGGAACCCGTTGTCACCCTAAAGGATTTTACTGATATATTATTATGTCAGTCCTTTTTCAAATCAAAAATACAGCAAACGGGTTTTCAAAGGTTCATCTTGCGGAATATCATAATATTGCTTTTCTATCACGTCTGTTTTATAGAGTGGAACGAAACCGTTTCTTTCATAATACCTGAGAATCTTTTCCTCATTGTATGCATCCACCACGATAAAACGGCATCCTGTCTTGTTGTCCTCATGACGGAACCAGTCTTTTATGAAAGCCATCAGTTGCCGTCCTACGTGGCTTGATGTACCCTGATATTCCAGGTTGACCCCCAGTCTTCCTATCAGCACGGCCGGATAGCTGCGTCCACGTTTAGGATTTACAATATTGCGTTGCAGCCTGTTTTTATCATTGGGGGATATTAATCTGGTCTTGATACTGTCATTGGACAAGGTAAACAAGGCCACAATACGATGCGGGATTTCAGTCGTCACCCAACAATATGTTTTCCCAAGGAGTTCATCCGCATACAGATCGGCATCATTGAGAAAAAAATCATCAAGGTCATTCTCGCCACAAGTGAAAGGAAGGCAATTCCTCCGTACTTCCTTGTTATAGGCAAGCATGACACAATCATCATATAAAGAAATACCGTCCATTGCTGTTAATTGAACCGGAATGAACGGGATTTCTCCAATACTTTTCGCAACCGTTTCTTTGCCTCCACTGATAACCGGGGTGTTACCTTTGCGGCGTTCTTGTCTGCACTGCGTACGAAATCTTCCGCCGTAACGCCCTCAAAACCGGAATGTTCTTGATAGTTATAGCCATAATATTATTTTTTGCAAAAATACAACTTTGTTGTTATACAGCCAAATAATAGCCCGTCTTCCACTCTTTTTTCCGGAATGTTCCTCCATATCCGGAAAAGTCTGTGTCACGCCACCCGTTGCGGTAAGCCGTTTTTCTCAAGGAAAGGGCAGGCAATACCGGCGGACGTGGATATGGGCAAAACAACCCGCATATGCAATGCAGAGGGAGCAGGAGAGCCTTCACCACAGCCGGAGAGAAAAGTGGTTTCATGCCGGGGTACGGCATGAAAAGGGGCTCCCGGACAGTTCTTTTCCTTGTCGCACATGCACTACGTCGGTCGCAGTTTTCGCCTTCTGAATCCCTCTTACGTCCGTCCCTGCGCTTTCGGGCGTTTTTCCGGCAGAAAATTTCGCCGTACGGAAATTTTCTGCCGGAAACCGAAGGGAAAACGCGGAGTCCCGCAGGGACGGACGAACTTTGATGAGGAAGGGGAAAATCGTCCGTTTCATAAATACCATTTCCTCATATGGCATCGCATATTTCCTTCTCCATCTTTTCCAGCTTATGGGACAGGATTTCCATGTCGCTGCTGATCTTCTGGTTGGTTATCCGGGCATATATCTGGGTGGTTTTCAAATCCGTATGCCCCAAAAGACGGCTTACGGTCTCGATGGGCACACCGTGCGAGAGCAGCACGGTGGTGGCGTTCGTATGCCGGGCCACATGATAGGTCAGCCGTATCTTGAAACCGCACTGCCTGCCAAGTTCCTTCAATATGGTGTTGCATCTGCCGTTGCTCGGTACCGGAAATACATGACCGTCCTTGGACAGTCCCTTATACTTCTCTATGATGCGCTTGGGCACGTCCAGCAGGCGGATGTTGGACTCGGTGTTTGTCTTGCGACGGCGGGTGATGATCCAGAGGTTGCCGTCGAAGAAGGTCTGGAGCCGGTCGGTCGTCAGTGCCTTCACGTCCGCGTATGCCAGTCCGGTGAACACAGAGAAGATGAAGAGGTCGCGTACCAGTTCGCAGGTCCCGCTTTTCACCGGGGTCTCCATCAACGTCTGTATCTCACGCTCCGTCAGGTAGCCTCGGTCAACGCTCTCGGGGGAATTGATGTACCCGGCGAAAGGGTTGAAGGGAAGCGCACCGCTGTTGCGGGCGATGGAGATGACGTGCTTGAGCCCGATCATGTAACCCCATACGGTATTGGTGCGGCATTTCTTCTCCGTACGCAGGAAATACTCGAAGTTGTTGATGAAGGTCAGGTTGAGTTCCTTCAGGGGGATGTCGTCACGGCGGTATACTTTCGGGACGAACTCGCAAAGGTGCCTGTATATGGTACGGTAGCGGTTGTATGTTCCCTGCACGCGGCTGTGTCCCACTTTCTTGATGAACTCCTCGTTGTGCTGCTCGAAGAGCTTCAGCAGCGTCTCGCGTTTCACGCCCAGCCCGAGGCAGGCGTCCCTCAGCCTGGCGGCGGTGACATAGCCGTCGGACTGCATCAGTTCCTGGTAACGGCGGTTCACGTCCACGCGTATCCGGTCAACCGCCGCATTGATTTTCTGCGCCTCGGCGCTCTTGCCCGTGGCACGTGCCGTTTTCACGTCCCAAAGTTTCGGGGGCACGTCCAGCTTGCAGCTGAACTGCTTGATTTCGCCGTCCACCGTAAGACGGCACATCAGGGGGAGATAGCCGTTGGCTCTCTCGCTGCCCTTCTTCACGTAGAAGAGGATTTTGAAGGTCGATCTGCTCATACTCGTTTTCATACTTTTTTGATCGTTACAAAGTTAATATCAAGCGAGTTGTCCTCAGGTATGAAAAACTGTGCAAATTACTGAAATAGAATCTGTTGTGCCGTTTCTTGTTCCCGTTATATCAGTAACGATATGGGAACTGAAGTCTTTCGCAGCTTTTAGCGGACCTCCTTTTTCAGCTTATGCAGTATTATGAGTTAAACACCTAACCACTTAATAGACTGCATTTTTGCTGTATTATCATCAACCTTGCTTTTTCTTTCTGCGTTTACTTTATAATATCTTCTTAACGGAAACATGATACAATCCCGTACACACCTACGGGTCAGCGTCGCTGCACATCTGCTGCAGTGTGACTGCAAACGTGTTGCAGCGCTACTGCATATATGCTGCAGTGACACTGCATATGTGTTGCAGCGCCACTGCAAAGCTGAATGCAGTAGCACTGCAAAAAGCATGCACTTGCTTTGCAGTGGCAATGCATTATCCCATCGCCTTATTCGGGCTTTCGATAATCCTCGCTTCTTCGCTGTGCCCATCAGTAGGCAGCCTCAGCAACGGGAGATTGATGACACAAATTATACTTCACTGGGCGGAACACCAAACTGCCGCTTGAAGCTGCGCGAGAAGTTGGCCAGCGAAGAAGCTCCCACCTTGTAACACACTTCGCTCACAGTGTATTTGCCCGTCTGCAGCAGTTGCATAGCCGTGTTCATGCGATAAGTGATAAGAAAGTTCTGCGGTGTTTGTCCCGTCAACGACTTGACTCGGGCATACAAGCTGCTGTAGCTCATCAGCATTTCCTTTGCCAGCGAGGTAATGCCGAATGCCTCGTCATCCAAGTGCTTGTCCAGCAACGTGTGCAAATTCTCCAAAAACTGACGGTCTTGTTCATTAAGTATCGCTTCTCGCGCCTCTCCCCTCGGTAGGCTTTCCGAGGTGAGGTTTTTGCACAATCCATTGCATCCGTTTACGGTTTTCCAACAGATTGTTTATGACGGCTTTCAGATAGAAGGGTCGAAGGGCTTGCCCACGTAGGCATCAGCACCACAATCCAGTCCTTTGATACTGCTGTCCATATCGTTCTTTGCCGTTAGCAGAATAATGGGAATACGCCCCCCAATCGGCACTTGTCTTGATAGTCTTGCACAACTCGTAGCCGTCTTTCCGAGGCATGACCACATCACTTTCACAATCAGTTCAGGCAACTCCATCTCTAATCTGTCTATGGCTTCCTCTCCATTTTCCACGACAACGATATTGTAATCTGGCGACAACAGCACTCCCTCGCAGGTATTCGCGCACCTCCTGATCGTCTTCTACAATGAACAGCGTGTTCTCCTTAGAGACTACTTTTTCTACGGCATTCGTCTCGACTGCCGGTATGGGTATCTTGTACTCATTGTCTTGTGCCCGTTCCTCGGGACTATATGCTGTCAGCGATTGGGGATACTAAAGTGGTAAAGCCCCCTGGGGTGCTTGGAAGTGTAGTCTATGTTTCCCTTTATGCAGGTGTGCCAAATATTGCGCATAATTCAGACCGATGCCCTTACCATTCACATTGGGGTATTTCTTTATCAGCTCCCAACCGTTCAAAGCGATCAAACAGTTGTTTCTGTTTTTCGGGCAAAAATACCTTGTCCCGTATCGGCCACGCATATTTGTACGTTTTTCCCTGTCGCTTTCCACAGTAATGTCGATACTCCCCTTCAGTGTACTTAATGGCGTTACTGAGCAGTAAGTTATAAAATATCTTTTTCCACCTTCTCCGTATCAAAACAAGCCACCGTATCCTGCTTCTGTTCATGGCGTGCATGTTTATCGTCAACCCTTTTTCGTGGGCAATAAACCGGAAGTTCGCTATCTGTGCCCGAACGAAAGCTTCACCGGTCTACGGCAACCCGGAGTTGCTTCTCGTCCTTCTCACCTTCCTTGGGGTCAAGCAACTTTGCTTCACAAGCCGCAACAAGCGGTCGGCATTGCGCAACATGATATCCACCAAGCCACGCTCATGTTCATTCAGATTGTTTTCTTTCGCCAGTTCTTTCAACGGGGGCATATACCATGGCTAGCGTGGCCGTACTTCGTGAAATGTTGGTCACAAAGTCTATGTGTGCCTCGATTTATCTCCCTTTGACCCAATGCCAGTCTCTCCTCTTTGTGTCCGCCAACGTATAATTAGCCGGATGACCAGTAGCACCAGCCCGATACCGACCAGCCAGTATAACACAATAACCAAGGGCGTAGCCCATGGTGCAGGGTGAACAACCACCTCCTTGGTCAGTTCGTTCTTGCACCACTCTCCGCTCAGTATGCGAGCTTTCACCTTGAACGTATATTTTCCGGTAGGCAGGTTGGAATAGGCCACCCGCTTGTTGGAACCAGCGTCAATCCAGTTCTTGTCGAAGCCCTCTAGCATATAGGCATAGTTCAGCAGAGAACCCGCCTCTAACTTTAATGCCGAATAGTAGAACGTAACTGTATTCTCCCGATAAGACAACGATAGTTTTTTTTCCTCGCTCTTATTATGTATTCCCCCGTTCACCAATATCATGTCCAGATTCAGCGGGATATCTGGTTCTTTCTCGATGGGTACATCCGGATAAATGACTGTAATGCCACCCGAGCCTCCGAAAAACAAGGTACCGTCTGGTGCCACTGCCGCACAATTCAGCGCATACAGCTTCCCTTGCAGAAGTAGTTATCATATAAATAAGAAAATGTTTTTTCCCTGCACATCATACTTTCCTATATGCGTGACGAACTAAACCAGATGTTCCCTTCCTTGTCTTCGATTACTGCCTTCAAGCTGTTGTCTATCAGTCCCGACGATAAATCAAACCGCTCCAGCCATTGTGTGCGTGGGTCGTAATGCACCAGCCCGGTATTGTAAGTCCCTATCCAGTACGTATTGTTCCTATCGATAATAAGTGAATTCGGGTTGGGCAAATAAAGAGAATCCAACGGGATGAACTGTTGGTCTTCACCAAATTTATAGATACCGTTGGCCACCGTATAGAGAATCATTGTACCCGATGGGCGCAATGTCTGCAACTGCGAAAAACGAAATGCTGCCCGGTGCATACCGGTAAGTGAACTTCCCGTCGGCCGCCAGCGTGGCAAATCTATCAGCCAGCGTAACCCAAATACGTCCTTTCCTTGTCTTCACTGATGGAAAACACATTGGCCGGGAAGGTATAATGGTTCTTTCCCGTACGATTTTCCTCCCGGATAGCATACTGCCGCACCTCCGAACGGTTCCGGATGACCCACAACCTATTCTTCGAGGTCAATAAAAATATGCCCGTAAAGGCCACCATCTGCCAAGTGGAAAGCTATCTTATCACCACCTATATCATAACTGGCAATATCGTGCGAGGGAGCGCATCCACAAATAGCCCTCATAGTCGAACAAAAAAAGATTTTTCACGAAGGGGGTCTTCCAAGCGTTCGAAGATGGACGACAAATTGTTAAAGGCTGCCTTTTCGGGATAATAGTGAAAGTCGTTCTCTTGATCAGACAGCCATATTCCGTTGTTTGTATCGATGAAACAGACATATCTATCCCCCCTTCAACTGTTGCTGCACATGGATACGTGTCAACACCCGTCGAGCCACATCGTAACGGTACATTCCCTCACCCGAAATACCTATCAACAGGAAGTTTTGCCGATAAGGAAGCACGAAGTGTATTTTTTTGTTCTGTGTAGCCTCCATAAAGTCAGTAGGTAAAAGCAGTTCTTCCCACGTCTTTGCGTCATAACACAATAATCCTTTTACTTGTAGTCACCCACATGTGGTGGCTGGCGTCTTCCACAATACTTTCTATATAGGTATCCTTAGAGCCATTCAGCGTCCTGCAACAAGTTCAAGTCTCTGTCCAATATATAAATATCTGTGGCATGGTGCCCTAGCGTTGGCCGTCCACACTTGCTTTTGACTGGAAATGGTAATAGCACCGACTATGCTCATGCCTGGTTGTAGATAATATTTTTCCTCTTTCAGCGTCTGCTTGTTCACCTTGGCCACCCCTCATGATCAGTAATAATGAGCCACTCGTTATCCAGATCCAGCACACGCCCTATGGGATTGAAGCCTACCTGTTGCGGATGTCTGAATATACCATCCTCCCACACGCACAATCCGCATTCATTTGACATCCACAAACGGTTATTGGCATCAAACATTAAATTATCCACATAGTCGCTATTGAGCGCTGTGGACTCTTCTTGCGCATAATATACAGTATAATTCGAACCGTGCTGAAACGGTTCAACCCGTGATTGGTCCCCTATCCAGATGTAGCCTTTGGGATCTTCGGCAAACGAAGTAATGAAGTTACTTGATATCTGTTCTACCAGCGGAAACTGGGCTGGCAGGGGGTACAGACCACAACATCAGTAATAAGGCATAAATACCTTTCCATTGCAGTTTGAGTTTTTTCATACAAGTAGTATGTCATTTAAGGTTCACGTGAAACATCAGTATTCTTTTTTTTCTCTGTACAAAATTATATAAAACGAGCGATAATCAAAATATATCCCTTGCTTTTGTCAAAAAGTACATGAGCAATAAATGGGGTTCCAACTTAGAGATTAGCGGTTAGTGATGGGTGGATACAAGTAAGAAAGGCTTATTAGGAATATATAGGCAAAGACTTGTCTCAATGTTGAAATCATACGCTTTAAACAACATTAAGTAGATTTTGATAAATCAATTAAAGATTTTTGATAACATTATACAAACGATTTTCACCACATTTGGGGCGATAAAGACCAAATGTTATGCGAATAAGTAAATCTGGTTATGAAGTTGAAGACGGTTTCCTTACTATGTGTAGGGAAGCGTTTTGCTGTGCGGCATTTTAGCTTGCTCCAACCCGGAGGCCAAGCAGAGCACAGAGGAAAACAATGATGAACAACAATTGTTCATTGGTGATAACATTGCCGTAGCTCAGACGCAATACGGCAAAGTGAAGGGCTTTATATTAAAGAGGTATCTACAATTTCCGTGGAGTGCCTTACGGGGCAAGCACGGCGGGTGAGAACCGCTTCATGCCTCCTCGAGAACCCGGAACCGTGGGAAGGCATTCGACCTGCTGTATTCTGGGGTGACACAGCCCCACAAAGACCTAAGGGGAAGTATCGCAACAGTTACAGCACGCTTGTAGACCATTGGAACTATTATGATGTAAGCGAAGACTGCCTTATGTTAAATATTTGGACGCCCGGACTGACGGATAACAAGAAGCGTCCCGTGCTGGTGTGGCTACATGGAGGCGGTTTACCAACGGTAATGGTATTGAACAAGATGGTTATAATGGCGAAAATATCAGCCGTTATGGTGACATCGTTTCGTATCCATCAATCATCGTTTGGGGCCTATCGGGTTTTCCGATCTTTTCGGTGGCCGGTAAGGGATTCGAAGCATCGGGGCAATGTGGGCATTCTCGACCGTCGCCGGCTTGAAATGGGTACAATAACACAGAGCAATTTGGCGAAGGACCCCGACAATGTCACTATCATTGGCCAATGCGGGCGGTGGTTTCCAAAGTGTTGTACTCTGGTGGCTATGCCCGAAACACAGCTATCCACAAGGCCATAGCTTTGAGCGGAAACCTGCTGATGCCATTGACAAGAATTACAGTGCAGCCGTAGGCAAAGTAATCTTGCAGGAAGCCGGCTTGAAGCCTTCCGAAGCAAATAAATTACAGCAGATGCCGGGCTCGACTATATTGAGTTAGCAAACCGTGCTGGCCAAGTATAACGAACAAAGCTGGTATTACCGGTCGCCGCAGCAACTTCGGTCCTATCGCCGACGGTACACATATTCCTATGGGCGGGATTTTTTACCAATCCCTCAGCCCCTCGGCCAACATCCCAATGATTTTCTGCACTACCAATTGCGAATTTTCCCTGAGGTGACAACTCCACTTTGGAGCAGATAGACAAGAAACAATTAGTTGAAATGATAAACCAGATGAAAGGTGGGAACGGTGACAAGATAGTCGACGCTTATGCCAAAGCCTTCCCAGACAAAAAAGCCTATCGAGTTGCTTGGTTTAATATTGAGTTCACGTGAAAATGTCATTGCTACAGCCAACCAGAAGCTGACACAAAAGGCCCCTCGGGTCTATTTGGCATGGTTCGGTTGGAATCCTCCCTTGTTCGACGGCCGCATGCGCGCCTTCCATTGTCTGGACATCAGCTTCTGGCTGAAGAACACCGACTTAATGATTACCCATACAGGCGGTGGTAAGCGTCCGCGCGCGACCTTTCTATGAAAATGACCGATGCTTTGTTGAACTTCATGCGCATCGGCAATCCCAATTGTGCAGGCCTGCCCGAATGGCCACAGTACACAGCTGAGAAGGGGTGCCACGATGATGCTCAACGATGTCTGTGAGGTGGTTTACGATCCCGATAGGGAAGCACGTGAATCCTTAAAATAAAAGCTCTTCATTTTTTTCTCTAAAGATTGTTGCACTATACAACGTGAGATATGTTGAAAAAAGTAGTTTTGTGTGAACCCTAAAACACGAAAGAGAATGTATTATCCTTAATATTAACCTTATAATTAAAATGTGAGAAATGCATATGAAAAAAAGTGTAATTTTATGTTTTTTTGCAACGTAGTTTTTGTCACTCGTACTAACACTTGCTTGTATACAAGCAGTTCCGGTACAAGCATCTCCTCTGCAGTCAAAGACGATTACGGGAGTAATAACATCGGGTACGGACGGTTTTCCCTTGATTGGAGTAAGTGTCCAAGTACAAGAAAATTCTACCCGGTAGTATCACTGACCTTGATGGTCGATACTCAGTGCAAACCAGCGAAGGGCAGACCTTGGTCTTCTCTTACATTGGCTTTAAGTCGCAAACCATCAAGATAGGCACATCTTCTATCATTAATGTGGTACTGATAGAAGACAATGAAATGTTGGACGAAGTCGTGGTTGTGGGCTATGGTGTCCAAAAGAAAAAAGTTAGTGACAGGTGCCACCGTCCAGGTAAAAGGCGACAAAATCGCCGAGCTGAACACCACCAATCCTTTGCAGGCCATGCAGGGACAGACACCTGGTGTAAACATCACTTCTATTTCCGGCCAACCGGGGTGAAAGCCTCAAGGTTAGCATCCGTGGTTTGGGTACCATAGGTAATGCTGAACCATTGTATCTGATTGATGGCGTTCGCGGTGACATCTCCAACCTGAACCCTGCCGACATCGAAAGTATCGACATCTTGAAGGATGCCGCTTCCGCTGCCATCTACGGTGCGCAGGCAGCCAACGGTGTAGTGTTGGTGACGACCAAGAACGGTAAGGAAGGTAAGGCTGTAGTGTCATTCGACGGTTACTTCGGTTGTACAGAACGTGGCAAAAGAAGTGAACTTATTGAATACCGAACAGTACATGATGATTATGGACGAGTCGCACCGCAACTCTACCGGTTCTGGATATAATTGAGCGGCTATAAGTCTATTTATGATGCAAAACGGTAATCTCTATGATGTAGATTGGCTGGACAAAAAATGTTTGAAGACAATGCTCAAATGCAGAAAGTTATACCCTTGGTATTACGGGTGGTTCAACGGTTTCCCAATATGCCATTTCGTTGGGTTACATGTCACAGGAAGGTATTGTTGGCGGTAAGGACGTGTCTAACTTCTCCCGTTACAACTTCCGCATCAACTCTGAGCACAAGTTATTCAAAAAATCTACTGAAGGTGGGAGAACAAGTTATTCGTTTACCGTGATAAGACTGGTGTCGGCGTAGGCGGCCAATACGATAACTCGTTGCGTGGCGCTTACGAAATTGCTCCATTTGTTCCCATTTACAGCGATAACAACATTTACGACATGCCCTTACAATGATACCTCCAATTCCGATTGGAATCAGGAAAGCGGTAACCCTTATGGTTTAATGATGATGCGCCATAATCAAAACAAAAAACGTCTTCTTCTCCGGCAACGCTTATGCCGAATTGCAGCCCATCAAGAACCTGAAAAATTCGTACTGTATTCGGTGCTAACTACAGTACCAATGAATACCGCAACTTCAACCCGATATACCAATTCGGTTCTACAAGCCGTAATACTAATACCAGTGTTACCCAAAATATGCAGCATGTATTGGAACTTACATGGACCAATACGGCTACTTATGACTGGAAAGTTAATGACCATGCCTTCAATGCCTTTGATCGGTATGGAGTCCTACCAATACAATGGCACTTACTTAAGTGGTAGCAATTCTTCCTTGAAAGAAGGGATTCGACGATTGGGAACATGCTTACATCAGCAATGGTACAGCTTCTTCTACCGCCAGTGGTTTAGGTGTCAGCGGTTATCCATTGATGAAAAACCGTACGGTCCCTTATTTTCCGCTTTGGTTGGAACTGAAAGAGACCTACATGCTGAACTGCTACGGTACGTTCCGACGGTTCTTCCAAGTTTGCCCGTGGCCATCGTTACGGTTATTTCCCCATCCATCTCCGCAGGCTGGATCATGACCAACGAGAAATTCATGGAAAGTACCCGTAGCTGGCTCGACTACTTTTAAGCTACGTGTCAGCTGGGGGACAAGTAGGTAACCAAAAACATTGATAACTACCAATACTTAGCACCTATCACGTCGCAATATATATATTACTATTTGGTAACTCGCATCAAAAATTCGTCTACCGAAGCTGGGCATTAGGTAACAACTGGGGCGCTTATCCCAGCCGTTTGGCCAATGAAAAGTTGACATGGGAAACTTCTGAACAGACCAATATCGGCTTCGACGCTCGCTTCTTCGACAGCCGTTTTGGTGTGAACTTTGATTTCCCTATATGAAGACAACAAAGGATTGGTTACTACAGCTCCTATTCTGAATACGGCTGGTACAGGCGCACCTTACATCAATGGTGGCGATGTAAAGAACACCGGTGTGGAACTGGCTTTGACTTGGGATGACACGTTAGGTAAGGACTTTAAATATAACATCTCACTGAACGGTTCCTACAACAAGAATGAGGTAGGTAACATTCCTACCAGCGATGGTATCATCCATGGTGCAGGCGATGAGTTGTACAACAATGCCAGCGAATTCTACCGTGCAGAAAATGGCCAACCTATCGGCTATTTCTGGGGTTACAAGACTGCCGGTATCTTTCAAAATACACAGGAAATAGATGAATGGCGTGCCGCAGGCAACGGTATCCTGCAGTCTAATGTACAGCCGGGCGATGTGCGCTTTGTGGACCGAAACCATGACGGTCAAATCAACGACAAAGATAAAATGAACTTTGGCAACGGTACTCCTGATTTCACGTTGGGTTTGAACTTGGGCTTCGTTTACAAAGGCTTCGATTTCTCCATCGTGGCAAGCGGCGCCTTTGGCCAGCAGATTGTGCAGTCTTACCGTATGCACCACACCCGTCCTACACCAAACTACACCACAGCTATCCTTGACCGGTGGCACGGTGAAGGCACCAGTAACCGGATTCCGCGCGTTACAGATCAACATCAACTATCAGTTCTCTGACCTATTTATACAAAATGGTGACTACCTGCGCCTAAGTACCCACCATTGGGGTTATGATTTCGCCAAATTATTCAAGGGCAAAGCAGTCAGCCAAGCTCGCCTATACTTTGCTCGTAAAACCTATTCATCATTACGGGTACGACGGTATGGATCCAGAAATCGGTTTCGGTTCTTCCAAACAATTCTTGGGTATCGGGCCTGAGATTATGGTTATTATCCGCGCCCCCGTACTGTTCTTGTGGTGTAAATCTTAAATTCTAATTTATAAAAATACGTATGAATATGAAAAAATATTAGGTCTAACATAATTGCAGCAGGCATTTTATGCCTGAGTTTGGGAATGACTTCTTGCACTAAGGGCTTCTTGGATGTGGGAATCAAAGACCGAATCTACGACAGGAAATTTTTATAAAACAAGAGCAAGATGCCTATCGTGCCTTGTTGGGCTGCTACGATGGTTATAGACGTGCAACATGTGGTAGCGCTGTCCAATTTCTTGGTTAGCGCCGAAGTAATGGGGTATGAATGTTTCGGCGGTTTCCGGTGCTTCCGATGGCCAACGGTATGCGTGTGACCGATCGCTTTTGACCTCTCAGAAATGCCTTCTTCTACAGGTTCCAGTTGGTCTGGTTATTATGCAGGCATTTATCGTTGCAACGAATTAATCACGCGAAATAAATTCAATGGAACGAAACGGGTAGCATGCATACTCAGTATATGGCCGAGTGCCATGCCATCCGTGCCTTCTTATATTTCGATGTGGTGTACGTCAGTTTGGTAACATTCCTTTGCTTACCAAACCTACTGATGAAAATATACCGCAGGCAGATCCCGCTGACGTGTATAAGCTGATTTTCGATGACCGAAGTTTGCCATCGAAAATATTCCGGCAAACGCTTATCCCAAAGCTGAATCGGAAACAAACGATGGCAAGATTACCAAATATGCTTGCGAGGCCATCTTGGCACGTGCTGATTTGTACTACACCGGTTATTATGGTCAAGAGCCTGAAGGCGTGACCAAGGCTGATGCGTTAGCCGCTGTGGAAGACATTATTTTTCAGTCAATACGCTTTGATACCCGAATACCGGCGTTTGTGGCCTGCCGCTTGTGCCCAAAAAGCAGAAGAAGTAGGTGATATGACTACCCTATATGGCGATTATGCCGGTGATGGTAATAACGAGACAGTATTAACCGTAAAATGTACAGCCAGTGTTAACTGGTCTGGTTTGTGACGGTAACCGTTGGCAAGTAAACATTGCTTTGCGTACCCTCAACAGGTGTGGCTCCTTATGCACAAGGTTGGGGATATGCTACAGTAAATCCTAAATTCGTTGAGGGAATATGAGGATGGCGATACTCGGCGTACAGCTTCTGTGATTGATATAAAGGCGAGGGATTGGAAGACAATCAGTTGGTTCAAACTTGTATTGTCCAATCGCAGGAATACACCGGTTACTATATCAAGAAGTATGCTCCATTGGCCTTTGCCGATGGTACACATGCTGGTATGGAAAACGGTACGGGTAACTTGATGATTTCAAACCACCGGATTATGTTCAAGTTCGCTATGCCGACGTGTTACTAATGGCAGCTGAGTTGGGTAGCCCTAATGCGCAACAGTATTTCAACATGGTTCGCGAACGTGCCTTTAAGGATAAAGATGGCAACACCTCTCCGTTATACACCGAAAAACAAGCTACGAAAGAAAAACATAATGCGCGAACGTCAGTTTGAATTTGCTTTCGAAGGCATTAACTATTACGACTTGCTACGCCAAGGCATAGACCATGCAGCTGCCCAATTAGCCAAACAAAACGGCGTTGAAGTGATGACAGCGGGTGCTCCTGCTACCATCTCGTTCAATCCTCAGAACTTTATAAACAAGGCAGGTTTGATGATGGTCAACACGAACCTAGATTCTATTATCTGACGGTGTTTTGAAACAAAATCTGGTTGGTGATAAGAGCCATATGCTTATAATATGAAATTTAATGAGAGTGTAAAAAACAGGAATGCCGTTTGCGACTGGTTGTCATTTTGACACCTTCATCAAGACTATCCGTTTCTGTACATTTTTTAAAGTGAGAAAACAAAATTTGCTACATATTAAGGTTTACAAACTCAATTTATGTAATCATGAAAATGAAATCTTTATTTGTTGTGTTGTGCCTCACGATGGCTTATCTATCGGTCGGAGCGCAGAAAATTTTACAAATTTCAGAACACGAAACTATCGGACGAAAAGCGTATTGGACGCCTTGCTGGAAGAACTTATGCTGGAGGAAAAAATTGCTTTACTCGGCAGCGACCTAGCGGTGCCCCGTTTGGGCATACTTTCTTGCCGCCACCACGAGGGCCTACATGGATTGGCCTTGGGTGGTCCTGCTGCTTGGGGAGGACGTAAGAAAGGTGAAGATGGAAAAAAATAATTCCCTACTGATAGACCTACGACTATTTTTCCCACAATCATATGGACTGGGCGCTACGTGGGATGTGGACTTAGTGAAAAAAGTGTAGGTGAGCAGGCTTCCCTTGAAGCGCGCTACTACATGCAACGTCCTGAAGACAAGCGTACAGCCTTGGTAATGCGTGCTCCGAATGCCGACTTGGCACGCGATCCCGCGCTGGGGACGCACGGAAGAAAGCTACGGAGAGGATGCCTTCCTTACTGCCAGACTGACAGTAGCCAATATCAAAGGCTTGCAAGGTGATAACCCACGCTATTGGCGTACTGCCGCCCCGATGAAACATTTCCTCGGCCAACAGTAACGAAGATCGCAGAGACAGCACATCAAGCAACTTCGATATGCGCCTATTCTACGAATATTATGCTTATCCCTTCTACAAAGGCATTACCGAAGGCGAAAAGCCATGCTTTTATGGCTGCCTATAACGGATGGAACGGCCCGCCATGTGCGTACATCCTTGCTTGAAAGAAATTACTCGCGACAAATGGGGCAACAACGGCATTATCTGCACGGATGGCGGAGCACTGAAGCTGCTAGTCAATGCCCACCATGCCTATCCACTATGGCCGAAGGCGGCTGCGGTGGTAAAGGCTACTACAGGACAATTCTTGGATGTTTATAAGCCCTATATTGAGGAAGCTTTTTAGAAAAGGGTTTACTGACTGAGAAAGACATTGACAAAGCTATTCGTGAACCTATACGTAGCCTTAAGGCTAGGGATTGCTGGACGGAAAAGATTCTGCAGACCCTTATAAGAAACATCGGTACCATCCCCAACGAAGTGCCTCCCTTATGAACGTGAGGAAGCCAAACAATTAGCACGCGAGGGTGACGGCCAAGTCGGCGGTGCTGCTGAAGAACAGTAAGAATCTTCTGCCCCTCAATGCCTCCAAGCTGAAGAAGATAGCCGTAATAGGCCCTTATGCCGATAAGATTGTGCAAGACTGGTATAGCGGCACACCGGCATATGAGATTACTTATCTTAGAGGGCATTCGCAACGCCATGAAAGATGGACAAACAGGAAGTGATTTATGCTACCAACAATGCAATAGATGAAGCCGTAAATGCGGCCGGGAGGCTGATGTAGCTGTGGTATGCGTAAGGAAACCATCCGTATGGCACGTCTGACTGGTTCTTCTGCCCCGTGCCGAGCGACGGACGAGAAGCTGTGGATAGAAAGTCGCTGATGCTGCCCGATGAAGACTTGCTGAAGCAGGTGGACACAAGGCCAATCCCCAACACTATCTTGGTACTAGTTAGCAGCTTCCCATTACACCATCAACTGGAGTCAAGGAAAAATCTGCCCATTTTGCACATTACGCATTGCAGTCAAGAACAAGGCAACGAAGTTTGGCCGATGTTGTTTGGTAAGGAATCAACCCTCTGGACATACCACTCAAACATGGGTGAAGGACATTACCGACCTACCCGACATGATGGATTATGACATTCGTAACGGACATTCATATACTACAAGGATGGTATAGCACATCCCTTCATTTAAGCAGGTTATACTACATTCGACTACCAGCAAAATCAAGTCTGTCAAGCAGGACAAGGATAAGGTTACCGTAACCAAATGTTGGCTAAATTAGGTAGCCGCGACGGCGGTGAGAGTATAAATTGCAGCTGCTTAATACCAACTATCCGGAATCAAAGGTAGAACGCCCGATGACAACTGAGGGCATTCAGTAAAGGTGCCTATCGCAGCTTCCGGTGATACAAAGGAAGTGGTGCTTGATATTCCCAAGGAGGATTTCGCTTATTGGGATGAAATTCAAGATAAAGAGTTCGTTGTGGAGCCCGGTAAGGTAAAACTACTTATCGGTGCCTCTTCAGCAGATATCCGTCTGGAAGGTGAAGTTACTTTATAGAACAGTTATTAGAGTTGAGTAAAAAGATTGTGATAGACAATGCAGAATCCGCACGCAGTCTGTCCTTTGCATAACTGTGTGTGGATTCTTTTTATGCCTGCCTTTGAATACAGACAACCCGAATGAATGAAGAAACAGACAAGTATCAAGTGAACCATTGGACAAAAACAACGAAGCTGGTGAAAAGCAGCTTTGCCGACAAATGTTCATCTTTGTAATAAAAAATTCATTGCGTATGAAAACAGTTAAGTTGAAAATCAGGAAAGGCATCTCCTGCTTTTTACGCGGGTATTTTCGTGTATACCTTTTTTCCCTTGCTCTGCCGGAAGGACGGAGCAACAACCGAATAGTGTTTCGCAAGACGAACAACAGTTATATATGGAGATTCCATTGCCGTAGCACAGACTCAAGTATGTGGCAAAGTGCGCGGCTATCTATTAGAATATATACACCTTCTGTGGCATACCGTATGGGGCAAGCACGGGGCGAAAACCGTTTCGCCGCTGCCTCCCCGGCGAACCTGAGCGCTTGGAGGGCATCAAATCCTTAGCGGTCTTTTTAGGGATACGGCTCCGTGATGACAGGCAATACCCGCAACACATACACTACATTTACCGACCATTGGAATTACTATGGCGTCAGGAGGACTGTCTGATGCTAAACATTTGGACGCCCGCCTTGGCCGACACGAAGAAACGCCCTGTGCTGGTATGGATTCATGGGCGGTTTTACAAATGGCAATAGCATTGAGACAAGACAGCTATCGGGGCGAGAATCTTAGCCGCTACGGAACATTATTCTGTTTCATTAAACCATCGACTGGGCCCTATCGGCTTCAGTGACTTTTCAGAGTGGATGAGAAGAAGTTTGCCGAGTCGGGCAATGTTGGTATCTCGATTTGGTGGCCGGCCTGAAGTGGGTACAAACAACATCGCAATTCCGGAGGTGATCCGGAGCAACGTCACCATCATGGGCCAGTGGGCGGCGGAGCTAAAGTGTGCACGCTGGTAGCCATGGCCGAGACAGGGGTTGTTGCACAAGGCCGTAGCCTTGAGTGGAAACATCACCGGGGGCAATAGATGCAACAATTACAGTACCGAACTGGGTAAATACATCCTAAAAGAGGCAGGTTTACCACCTTCAAATAAACAAATTGCAAAGAGAGCACCTTGGCTCGACTACATCACACGTCACAGCCAGCCAGGCAGCCGCTGGAAGTGCCAGGCAAGCAACTAGGCAGCTTGTGGCATGATGCGGCGTAGTTCTTTTGGGCCCTGTGGTGATGGCTTCCACATCCCGATGGACATTTTATATACCGATCACGGAAGCTCCCTCGGCCCATGTCCCTTCTTCCGGCACCACTACGCGCAGGTTTCTCCGCAGCCGCGACATTGCACCGCAGCAATGCATGGCAC
>VOFK01000690.1_pt1 | contig 27470 bp, 55 predicted proteins | sample 5384121 | NCBI WGS metagenome assembly VOFK01 (sample SAMN12384730, study PRJNA508395) | human gut metagenome | isolation source: healthy gut J | host: Homo sapiens | reverse complement strand
AGGTATTGCTTTGATTTCAGTTACGTATTGCTTTCACGAATACCGGTACAGCCACAACGAGCACTCCTTGGCGTTCTTTTTGCGGGCTGAGGGCTATGCGCCCAGCCAGGCCTCCGGCCATCTTCTTCATGCCCTTCCAGGGCGCTGATCTGGCAGGCGATCTCCTCGCGCGCAGGCGGATCACGTCGTCGGTCATGGTGCCGTCGCCACCGGTTGGCAAAGATCCTCCTGCTTGAACTGATCCAGTGCATCGATGCCGTACAGGGCCACGGCGGTAGTCGCCCACGATGCGGCCGCGGCCGTGCCAGGTGTCCGGCAGGCCGGTGATGATGGGGTGGCGGGCTGCCTTCATTTCCAGGAGTGTGGCGTCAAACACAGCCTGATTGTGGGTGCGGGTGTAGTCGGTAAAGATCTTGTGCAGCTCCCGCGCTGGGCTGGTAGCCGGTGAGGTGGTGCAGGCCTGCTCTGCCATCTTGATGCCGCCGTAGGGCATGAGGGCGCGCTTTGAGGGCTGGCTTGTCGGTCTGCAGACCCACGATCTGCTCCAGATCCTTCAGGCTTTCATCGATATAGCCGGGGCCGTAGCAGTCAGGCTGCTGACCACTTCGGTCTCCATATCCAGCACGCCGCCCTTGGCGCGCTCGGCCTTCTGCAGCTTCTGCAGGGCACCCCACAGCTTGTCGGTCGCCTCGGTGGGGCCGGCCAGAAAGCTTTCGTCGCCGTCATACGGGGTGTAGTTCTTCTGGATGAAGTCGCGCACATTGACTTCTTCTTTCCAGATGCGGCCCTCAAAGCCTTCCCACTGTTCAAAATTGATCATTGGAACCTCCTTGCTCCATTACGCAGTTAGCGTTTTCTAACTAATGAGCCTTTGAAAAACCGCTCTGTATGGCGGCTTTCTGGGGCAAAACGGTCTTGAACTGCCGACTGCGGCAGCCCCAACTACAAAAGGTGTGACAAAAATGAAAACCTGCCCACAAAATCTTGCGTTATTATAATAGCAAGAACCACTTTAAAAAGCAATAGATAACAAGTGGGTTTTCCAAAGCAATGGGCTTTCTTTGGGCAGAATGTAGAAAAAGCGCCGAAATCCCGGCGGTGCACCTATTTTGCGAAAAAATCGCAAAATAAGGGTTGACAAGACTAACCGGCTGTGGTATTCTGTTCTCGCAACGAGGTTAGACAAATCTAACCACGTTGCACCAGAAAAAAGCGGAAGCCTTGCAAGGGCTTCTGCGAAAAACCGGATCCGCCATGGCAGAGCTGCGGAGCTGTGTCAGGTGATCCCCAAGTTTGTCGGCGAGGCCACTCCATCTTGGCAAGACCGCTTTTAGGGCTTAAAAGCCCCACTGGCTTTCATTGCTGCGCAAACGCCAAGTTTGTCGCGGCAGGGCCGCTCCAGCTTGCTTACGCAAGACCGCTTTGGGCTTAAAAGCCTCCACTGGGGCTTTCATTGCTGCGCAAACACCAATTCCTCCATTCCATTCTCTTTTTTTCAAGTGAGCTGTGGTTTTAGTTTGCTCCCACGGCTCGATGCGCGGCATTCGGTGTGATTGGTACCGCACCGCGTGCAAAAAAACAAAACGGGACGTGCAGCTTGACCACCTGCACGCCCCGATTTTTGTTTTTAACTCCTTCAGTCATGGCTGATGCCATGCCAGCTCCCTCAAAAAGAGGGAGCCCTTGGCAGTGCGGAAAACTTTACGGTTTTGCCAAAGCCTCTCTCATTGAGGGGATGTGAGTGCAGCGAGCAGACGGAAAGGGAGTTTTATTTCACGATCTCCGCCAGCTTTTGATACACTTCCTCCGCGCCGCCCTTGGGTTCTTTGATCTTTACGAACTGGCTGTTCACGATGGCGGTGCCATCGGAGTAGACGGTGAACAGGAGGTTATTGTTCTCGGCATCATCGTAATAGCTCACGGTGACGGAATCCACCGGGTATTCGTGGCTGTAGGAGGAATACTGCTGGTTGAACCGCTTGACACAGGTAAGGCCGGAGAGCACGTTTGCGATCTGCTGATAGGCCGGATCGTCGGCAGAGAGCAGCTGAACGTCCATCTCTGCGGAGCGGGCAAAGTTCTGAATGTGCTCCACCCGGACACTGGCCTGTGTGCTGGCCTTGATCCCGGATGCAAGATCGATTTTTGCGGAAGGAAAGATCAGCACCAGTGCAAGCAGCACTAAAATGACAATGCCGAACCGGGACAGGATGCTCTTATCTTTCATGGCGGGTCAATCCTCCTTTGGCGGCTCCAGATCGGTCAGATGCCGCTGAGCGATGAAGAAGCCCACGGCGCTGGCGGCGAACACCACATAATAGCTGGCGATGCGGTAAAAGCATCATCACGCTCATCACCTCGCCGCGCTCCAGAAAGCTGCCGAACACCAGCAGGAATGCCGTCTCGATGGAGCCCATGCCGGCCACATTGGGCAGGGCGTTGGACAAAAACAGCATCAAGCTGGTGAGCAGCTGCACCTGCAAAAAGCTCAGAGGGGAAAGCCCCATGAATCGGATGCACAGGTAGGGGCAGGCAGAACAGCCCGAACAGCTTGACCGCCTGCAATGCCAGAATTTTAGCGCAGCGGGGCTTATCTGCCAGCAGGCGGCGGCTCTCCTCGCCCAGAACATCCAGCTGCTGCTGCCAGTCGGCGCGGCGCTGCTGCCATTTTTCCGTTTTGGGCAGCAGACGCATCAGCCAGCGGGCAAGGTCCTGCACCAGCGGCGATACGCACACCAGCACCAGCACCACAATGATGGCCGCCACTACAGCGTATGCCATGGGCAGATAATTCATCACACCGGTGGTGTTGGCGGCAAGCCATCTGTGCTGAAACAGCAGCATCACCGTGGCATACAGCAGCACGGTGGTTTTGTGGAACACGTACTGCAGGGTCATCAGGCCCACGCCCGGGCCAACCGGCAGGCCGCAGCGGTGCAGATACCATGTCTGCACCGGCACTGCACCTGCGCCCAGCGTGACCACATTGCCAAAGGTGCCGCACCACGCGGTATCGATGCCCTGCCAGAGCCTGAAGCCCGGGATGCGGCTGCGCACGATGACCCACGCCACGCACCCCTCCAGCAGCGGGTAGCTGAGGCCGATGGCCAGCACCACCAGCACCTGCCATGCGGACAGCTGCGAAAGCGCTGCGGTGATCTCGGCCCAGTTGTCCTTGAACAGCAGCACGATGATGCCGGTAAGTGCGGCGAGCACCAGCAGCGAGATCACTGTCTTTTGCGGGAAGGTGCGGCAGAGGCGGGTTGGCTCATAGAGAACAGGCTCCTTTCAGGCGGAATGATTTGATAAAAAGTATAACACACGCGGCCTGTGTCTTTGTGAACGGAACTGGAATTTTTCTTGTGCAATTTTGATGGAATGATAAAAGGCAAGGGCGGATGCACGCATCGACCCTTGCCTTTATCTTGTTTTTAAGTCTGTTGATTCGTTCACCAGCCGTGTCAGGGGTGGCAACATAGGCTTCGTTGGAATAATATTTCTCGTACATTTTCCGGCAGTCAGCTTTCATGGCGGCCAGCTGTTCCGGATGCAGGATAGCATGCTCCAGTACCTTTGCCAGCTGATCCGGGTCGTCGTCTTTGTACACAAAGCCGTCCACGCCCTCGGTGATCAGCCCGGCGGTGCCGGTGTGCTCCGACACGATGGAGGGCTTGCCGAAGATCAGGCCCTCGGTGACGAAGGTGGGCATGGGGTCATCGCGGGAAGCGCATACCACGCAGGCACTGATCCATCAGGTTTTGATCTCGGGCCGTTCCAGACGCTTGCGGTAGAAAACGGTGTCCGGGCAATCCTCCACCAGTGCATCCACGGCGTTCATCAGGCTTGTCCGCCGCCTTGCCCACGAACAGGAAAGCAGCCTTCTGGCGCACCTCGGGCTTTAGCAGGCGGATGGCGTTGCAGAAAATATCCTGACCCTTGCGCGGCTCAAAGGAACCTACGGTGGCAACAGCGGCCTGCCGCCGGCATAGTGATATCGTAGGGCGGGAAATTTCCGCGCATAGTCCGGCAAGAAGCCGTAGATCAGCTGTTCAATGCTGAAGTCCGGCCGCACCGAGTGCATGGCGGCAGTGGCGTGGGAGCCTACGGCGCACACATGCACATTGGAGCCCAGTGTTTTGGGGAATCTTGTGCGCAATGAACGGGTAGCCTGCAAAGGCATCGTGCAGCCACCACAGCACCGGCACGAAGGAGCCGTTCAGGGGGTGCTTTCCAGCGGCAGCCTCTACCACGGTGTTGGCCAGCACAAAATCGGCACTGGTGGCAAGGCCCCCCAGCGACGAGTTCATCACGCAGTCGCTGCGGGTGACAACGGCGGCACCGGCATCCAGAAACAGCGGCAGCGAGCCGTCGTCCGCTGGGGCCCAGCACCACCACTTCGTAGCCCATGCTGCGCAGCACGGCACGGCGCTGACCAGCACGATGGGCGCACCGGTCATGGTCGAGCTCGTGGCTCAGGATCAAAGCACGCTTTCCGGAGGCAGAGAACACATCGTCGGCACACAGCTCCCGCCGGAAGTGCAGCAAAGACCTGCGGGATGCGGGCGGTGGCCAGGCGGTGGCGGCCAGCGCCAGCAGCTCCGTGACGTTTTGTCCTTGGCGGCGGCGGCGCGGCCGGTCCAGAAGGGGCGGCGATACCATGGCGCAGCGGTTCACGGGAGATGGGCCCGGCTCAGATAAAGGGCGGTGGAGCCATCGAAGCCAAAGGCGGCATCACACCCACAAAATGGCACCGTCCTGCAAGGCGGCTGCAAAATAGGTGAGGCGGTGGAGGTGCACTCCACATCCTCGCTCACCAGCAGCACGCCCTCCACCGAGTCGGTCAGGGCGGGGCCAGCTCCGTCCACCAGCCGGAACTTGCGGTGCAGCTGGTTTTCCAGTGCGTGCCCAGCGCCTGATGACGGCCCGGGGCGTACCCACCAGCAGATAGGTGCTCTGGGTGTCGGTATAAACCTGCTTCGTCAGCTGCTTACGCTGCAGGGTGCTGTAACTGCTGTACATGTTGACAACTCCTTTAGCGATCCAATTCAGCCGCCAGCGGAGACAGCAAACACGCAGCGGTGCGGTAAGCCGCCAGCTGCTGCTCTCGTACAGGTTTTCCAGCGAATCTTCATAGGCGCACGGCTGCTCTGCAGGATCCCGTCAGCTGATTGTTCAGCCGGGTGTTCTCGGCAAGAGCAGCCTGCAGCTGTTCCAGAACATCGTTCTTTTCGGCCTCAGCCTGCAGCTTGATGGTATTCAACGCGCCCGAGCAGGGCCTTGCCGGGCTGCTCGTGCTGGAAGCGGCCCAGTGGATAGTAATGATAGGTCACGGCAAACTTCATCCCGGCCGCAAAGGGCACGGTGCTGCACACGGTCAGGTTGGGGTCCACATCCAAAAACAGCAGGCAGTCTTCCTGCAGCTGGATGCCGTTCATGGCGCGGCATTCCAGCCGTTCGTCCGAGATGCTCAGGTCAGTCACGCAGCAGGCCAGCTCACCGGGGTCCAGCCGCAGCGCACGGGCATCCGTGGGCAGGGTGAACACCGCAGAGACCTCGTGGGTCAGCTTTCGTCGTAGGCGTCCTCGGCAACGGTCAGGCATTCCCGCGGGGAATAGCCAGAGCCGGAATCGTAGAACAGCTGCGGCAGGGTGAGGGCGGCAGGCTCGTTGTCGCTGCCGTGCCTTGCCAGTGCGGCCTGATAGTTTCAGCACCTGCTGTTCCAGCTCCAGACACCGCTGTGCCAGCCGGGATACACCTTCGTCAGAGAGCTTGAGCTGCTGTTCCAAGGTCGGCCACGCGGCTGCGGGCCGCAGTCAAGGGTCTCGGGGCATCGTTGTTCATAACCGGATTCTCCTCTTTACTTTATGATGGCTGCACCGCAGCAGCCGGAAAAACATGTTAATGCCGGGAGGTATAGTGCACGGCGGGCGTTCTGCGCTGTGCAGGGAAAAAATCGGATGATGAGTGCGCGGCGTACACGCAGCAGCTCACACACCAGCCAGATAGAGCCCAGAGCGATGGCATATTGCAGCCACATGCCCAGCACCGGCTGCGCAGAGAACTTTGCTACCATCAGATACCACGGAATAGCGATGATCTCCACGGTATGTACGCAGAAAATGTTCAGCGAACGGCGGCCCACCGCTTCCAGAAAGTGCACGATGGGTCCATGGCCATGGCTGAGCCGCATGAACAGCCGGATGAAAAGCAGGCCTGCAGCACCGTCCAGAAAGATGCTCAGCGGCCCCAGTGACCACCAGCCAGCGAGATGCAGTCGGTGGTGGGGTAGCAAGAGCGCCTACGGCAATGAGGCCCTGTGGCGGCCAGCAGCCCGGCAAAGACTTTGGGCGGCAGGGGCTCGTCCAGCAGATGCTTTTTGGCAAGGAAGCCGATATAGAGGTAGGGCGACCACCACGGCACCCCTGGATCAGGCAGAAGGGCAGAGCCTCCCACACGGCTCGCGCCCCAGCCCAGCAGGACGCAGCTGCCACAGCCCATGGAACATAGCGCCGGGAAGATGTTCAGAATCACATCCAGCAGCACCCAGCCTACCACCAGCGCCAGCAGATACCACATCGGCCCGCAGGAGAAGAACTCCTGCCCGGAAATACTGGCCGTGTGGGGCAGGCCCAGCAGAAAGCCGCCGGTGACCTTGATAGACTCGCCGATGGTGCCGGGCAGGTACTGGAACGTCTTTATAATGAATGATAAAGTGCAGCACGCAGGTGAACAGCGCCGTATAGCATAGGGTTTGAGCAGGCTTTTTGAGCTGCTGGTGGATGCACTTTGCCGGATAGAGCGCTTGCGGAAGCCGTAGCCGCTGGCAATAAAAAAGGCGGCCATCAGCGCTTCGCGGTAGATGAACGGGAAAAAACGCGGTCAGGGGACAGGCCGCTGACCGCCTGCATGGGATAAAGCTCGGCGGTATGCGCAAAAACGATGGTCAGCATACCGGCACCCTTTTGAGCATGTCGAACATGCCGATGGAGCTGGCGGTGCGGGGCTTGGTTCCTTCCATGGAGGTTCCTTCCTTGCGCGGGACATTCCCTCAGAGCCGGACGCCGCACAATGCGTAGATTTTGAATGAAAAAAGATAAAATTTTGTATGGATATAAACCTAGTATAATGCTTTTTTGCACAGACTGTCAATTTTGAATTGCGGTCCGGCAGGCGGAGGATACATTGCAGCCTGCAATAAAAAATGCATAGCACAGGCAGGGTGGCTTCGCAGCGAAAGGCAGAATTTACATCTGAAACGACATGATGTGCAAGATTTTATTGTCAATGTTTGGAATTAAATGTTGCAAAACTCTTGCATTGACACGGGCCTTATTGTATACTGGGCACAGTTGGAAATGACTGGAAGGATCTGTGTTGGCCTACACAGGAGCGCCGGATCGGATGATAAAAATGGAGGAAAAAATGATTACATCGCTGTATCAGTCACTTTGCAATATGGAAACCAACATTGCAGACCGTGTGGCTCTGCGCTGGTATGATGAAAAAAAAGCAGGGCGTGGCCGAGGTGCACTACGCACAGTATGCCCAGGATCTGCGCCGGTTCGTGGCGTTCCTGCGTGCAGAGTATGGCGATGCGCGGCAAGCGTGTGGCGATCCCACCCCGCAACAGCTACCAGTATGTCATCTGCATGTACGGCACGGTGATTGCCGGAGCTGTGGCTGTGCCGCTGAACCTTGGCAGGACTGGGATGCCATCTCCTACGAGCTGGGCCTCACCGAGCCGGTGTGCATCCTGCAGGATGGCGAGTTCGCGGAGCGGGAGCCTGCCCTCGCTGAGACCTACGGCAGCATCCTGGAAGCCCATGGATGTCTTTTTGCGGCCTATGAGCCTGACGAGGACGTCGACCGAGGTGGAGGACCTCTCGCTCTGGCCTTTATCATGTTCACCTCCGGCACCACCGGCCGTAGCAAGGGTGTGTCATGCTGAGCGAGAAGAACCTGTTCAGCGCCATGCCGGCTTTTCATGGACCCCTTTGACGATGTGAAGAAGTACACGGGCTGGAACACCGACGAGTTCTCGTCCCTGTCCGCCCCTGCCCATGTTCCACATCTCCGCCATGACCAGCCTTGTTTCGTGGGCATCACCGGCCACCCATCAACCTGTGCAACAACCTGAAGTATTTCTACCGGGATCTGGGCCATGCACAGCGAGGTGATGGCAGTGCGCCGGTGCTGCTGAAGAGCATCTACAGCGACGTGATGAAGCCGCGGCCGCCGCGACCAGCCTGAACGGCCTGTGCGTGCTGACCTGCGGCGCTGCCATGTTCGACCCCAAGATTCTGAGTGATATGATGGAGAAGGGCTCTTTGTGGCCCAGATGTACGGCATGACCGAGACCTGCGGCGACGGTCTGGAATGAACCCCGCAGGAGGGCAAAGTACCTGACCAGCGTGGGGCAATGCCGGACCTCAGCTGTGAATACAAGCTGGACGACGGCGAGCTGTGCATGCGGGGCGGCCCCATCATGCTGGGCTACTACAAGGACCCGGAAGGCCACCGCCGAGGCCATCGACAAGGACGGCTGGTTCCACAGCGGCGACCCTCGCCCGCGTGGATGAGAGGGCTTCTATTACATCACCGGCCGCAAGAAGAACGTGATCATTCTGGACAGCGGCGAGAACGTGAACCCCGAGGAGCTGGAAAAGCTGCTGGTGCCCTGTGCGACATTCAAGGAGTGCATCGTGAAGGAAAAGGACAAAAAGATTTGTGCCCCTCATCTACTGTGACCCTGCAAAGCAGGATGCGGTGAAGGAGTTCGTCACTGGGGTCAACCGCGGCCTGCCGCTGTACAAGCGCTATGACGGAGTTCAGCGCACAGCCGCTTTGCCCCGCAACGCCATGGGAAAACTGCTGCGCTGAACACAGGAGGAAACAGAACAATGCGTAAGATCAGAGTGCTGGATAATGTCTTACGACCTTATCACACCATCAACATGGAAGACCGCTTCAAGGATAATGTGGCCTTCCGCTTCTACGACACCGCAAACGATGCCGTGACCACCATCCTCTATAAAGGATTATGTGCAGGATATCCGCAAGGCGGTGAATTACTTCAGTCCACCATCCCGGAGATCAAGGGCAAAAGATCTGCCTGCTCACCAAGAACAGCTACGAGTATGCCGTGAACACCTTTGGCGTGGTGGCGGCGGCCGGTGCGGTGCTGGTGCTGCTGAACCAGCGCAAGAGCTGGGACGAGCTGAGCTACGAGCTGGGCCTTGTGGAGCCGGATGCCATCCTGACCGACGGCGACGACTACGGCTTCAACGACCAGCTCAAGCTGCCTGGCGATATCCTCCGCCCCATGGATGGCTTCCGGAGCTATGAGCCTGCGCAGCTGACCCGCTGCATCGACCACGAAGCCCTGATGGTCCTGATGTTCACCTCCGGTACCACGGGCCGCAGCAAGGGCGTGATGCTGAGCGAGGAAGAATTTCTTCTCGGTGATGCGTGCCCATACCCAGATCGGTGAGCACATGATGGCGTATAAGCAATGAACCGGACCTCGTCATGAGCCAGTATACCGTGCTGCCCATGTTCCATCTGGGCGCTTTCATCTGCCTGTTCTCCTGGGCCCACGCAGGCTGGGCGCTGAACGTCAGCAGCGACATCCGCAACTTCTATAAAGAGGTAAAGCGGATGCCCAGTCAGGCCATGGCGGTGGTGCCGGTCATCATGAACTCGCTCCACCACGATGTGATGCGCGGCCGCAAGGAACGTCTGGGTGAGCTGGGGTGCCCATCTGCTCCTCTGCCATGTTCGACCCGCAGGTGATGCTGGATATGGCGGAACACGGCATGATTCGTGGTGCAGACCTACGGCAGCACCGAGACCTGCACGACAGCATCATCAACTACGCACAGGACGCAAAGCAATATCGGCGCTGTGGGTCAGGGCAACGATTATCTGGACTACAAGATCGCCGAGGACGGCGAGCTGTGCATGCGCGGCGACAGCATCATGCTGGGCTACTAAGGACTCCGGAGGCCACCGCCGAGGTCATTGACGCGGACGGCTGGTTCCACACTGGCGATCTGGCCCGCAAGGACGAGGACGGCTACTATTTCCTGACCGGCCGCAAGAAGAACCTCATCATTCTGGACAGCGGCGAGAACATCAACCCCGAAAGAGCTGGAAGGCATCGTGGGCAAGTGCGAAGCCGTGAAGGTGAATGTGTTGTAAAAAAAATGGGCAAGAAGATCGGCGTGGTGGTCTATTGCGACGAGGACAAACAGCAGCAGGTGCGGGACTTTATCACCGAGGCAAACCGCACCCCTGCCGCTGTACAAGCGGATGAGCGCCGTGGAGTTCAGCACCGAGCCTCTGCCGCCGCGCAACGGCCATGCAGGCAAGCTGCTGCGCCAGTGATACAGATGCGATCGAATGCCCGGATGCATAAATGGGCCGGCAGACCGGCAGACTGAAAACAGGGAGTTCCGACAAAAACAAAGCTTTGTTGCCGGAACCCCCTTGCGCACAGGAGAGAATCAGGGGTATTATTATGGAAAGGCATAGGAGATTGTGCCTATTATCCGTCACGGAAAGGAAGAAAATTTCTATGGAACGAGCAGAGATCATTTCCCAGATCCTGGCCATCCTGGAGGATGTTGCCGAGGTCTCTCCCGAAGATGTGAATGAGAACAGCGTCCTGATGGACGATCTGGACCGGTCGTCCATGGAGATCCTGACCGTCGTCGCCGACCTGGAGGAGACTTTCGGCCTGCGCATCCCCGAAAAGGAGCTGCGCAACTTTGTGACCATAGGGGATCTGGTGGATTATCTGGCGGCAAACGCGGGGTAACAGTTCATGAATGATTCGCGGCGCTCGACGGAGTACATCTTTCAGGGAACGATGTACTTCTTCCGTCGGGAGAAGATCCTGTGTCGGTACCAGTTTGCGCTGCAGGATGCGGTGGAACCCGCTCTTTTGCAGCGCGCACTGGAGGCGGCGCTTTCGGCCGCACCGTACTATCGGGTACAGCTGGTGCAGGAAAAGCGGAGCTTTTTTCTGGAGCCGAACCCGAACCCCCTGTCTTGTGTATCAGGGCAGTGCACAGCGCGATATCCCGGAGAAAACGAACGGCTATCTTTTCAGCGTGAGCTGTGAGGGGGACACCGTCTATTTTGACTGGTATCATTTCCTCATGGACGGCCACGGGTGTCGCCCTTCCTCACCCGCATTCTGGAACAGTACTGCAACCTGCGCTATGGCACGGCGTTTGCAAACACGCCCATCGTGTGCAGCCCGGCCTATGACATCGAGGCCATGATGGAAAAATATCCACCCCCACAGCCACCGAGAGCACGATGCAGAGAGATGTGGTGCAGACCTACGAGGGGCAGGATGCGCCGCACCCGGGTGCGGCTGACCAAGCAGAGCCTTGTGGACAGGGCAGTGGAGAACGGCGTCAAGCCCTTTTTACAGCGCTGGCCGGTCTGCTGAGCCTTGCGCTGCGCAGCTATCTGGGCAAAGACGAGATCCAGTATTCCTACTCGGCAGATACCCGCAGGGAAGCGGGCGTGCCGGATGCCCCTTTACAACTGCGTGTGCTCCTTTCAGAGCGGAGTGAAGCTGAACGATGATACCCGCCTTGCGGACATCGTGCCGGAAATGGATGCCGAGGTGCTCCGCACCCTGCAGCCGGAGGCAAAGCTGCGCCAGATGGTCCAGCAAATGAGCTGGGTGTACAAAGGTAGACCAGCAGAAAGCACCCCTGCGCATCAAGCAGAGGGTGTTCCAGATGGGTGAGTACATCAGCGGTGTCCCGGCGGATTTCTGGCTCAGCTATCTGGGCAATCCGCTGCTGCCGGCCACGCCGGAGCTTCAGAAGTACACCAAAGACTTCAATGTCTGTCCCACCGGATGGCGGCTCCATGGGCGTGGAAGCCTCCAGCCTGAATGGCATCATCACCCTGTGCATCGAGAACAAGGCCGAAATGCCCGGCCTTGCCGGGATGATCCGCACCGCCTTTGAAAAGAGGACATCACGGTGCTGGAAGCCGTGGATCTGGATACATAAGTGCAGAACATAAAAAGCACTCTTTCCGGGCGGGAAAGGGGTGCTTTTTGCGTCTTATTCGGTCCGTGCGGGCCGTGGTCACTGCCGCCGCAGCGCAGAGCCTCCTGTCGGCCGTTCTCCCGGATGACCAGCCGCCCTTCCTCGTCGATGGCAAGGGCCTTTGCGGCGTAGGTCTCGGTCTCGGCACACACCGTCACCCAGTGGCCGGGCACAAAAGCACCGGCGCGGTACTCATCCAGACAGTCAAACGCCGGGCAGAGGGCCAGCAGCTCCCGGGCAATGGCCCCGGCCAGCAGCCTGGCTCACCGGGGCAGGCCCGCCGGGGTACAGGCTCCCGGCTCTGCAGGCCAGCTCCTCGGGCCAGTCGGCAGGGGAGGCGGTCAGGTTGAGGCCGATGCCCACTACCAGCCATTCCAGCTGGCCGCTCTCCATGTCGGTCCCGGCTTCCGTCAGGATGCCGCAGACCTTTCTGCCCTTGATAGTACAGGTCGTTGACCCACTTGATGGCAAGTTCCAGCCCGCACAGCGTCTGCACCGCACGGCAGACCGCCACGGCCGCCCCGATGGTGGCCGTCTGGGCGTTGGCGGCGGGCATTTCCGGCGCAGCAGCACCGAGCAGTAAACGCCCTTTGCCTGCCGGGCTTTCAAATCTCCGGCCCAGCCGCCGCGTCCGGCGCTCTGCCCGGGCAGCCAGCACCAGCGTGCCGTGGGGCACCGCCCAGTGCCAGCAGCTTGGCCGTCCGGTTGGAGCTTTCCAGCGTGTCATATAAATGCAGATGGGGCAGGGTAGTCCCCGATGGCTTCGGCGCAGAAGGGGTCGCCGCCTAGCCAGACGGTACCCCCGGCGGGAGGCTGCTTCCAGCGCATAGCCCCTGCGCGGTAAGGCCGCCGCCGCCTTGTGCACGGCAGCGCGGCTCACGCCGAGCTGCTCGGCCAGCTGCTGGCCGGAAACATAGCTGCGCCCTCGGCAGCGGAAAGTGCCTGCAAAAGTGCCTGACGGGTGGTAGAAGCCATGGCGAAAACCCTCCCTGTGTGCTATACTGTTATTGTATATCTGCGGCAGAAAAAAAGTTTTTGAAAATATTTTAGATTTTGAACGGCCGCTGTCTCGTATTAAAGACAGAAGGGCAGCGCAGGGGCAGCGCATCCGGGAAAACCGGAAAGGAGGCCGGCAGGCTGTTGACAACCTTGGAATTCAGCACGATGGTGCAGAAATATCAGTCGCTCGTGTACACGGTCTGCCATCAGCTGGTGCCGGATGCCGGCGATGCGCAGGACCTGACGCAGGAGACCTTTCTGGCGGCATGGCGGGCCATTGACCGCTGCCCGTCCGGGTTTGAAAAAACAGTGGCTGGCACGCATCGCTGCCAACAAGGCAAAAGACTATCTGCGCAGCGCATGGGTGCGCAAGATGAACACCCCCGGCGACGATGTGCTGGCGCTGGAAGGTGCGCCGCCCGGTACCCAGCCGGAGCAGCAGGTGCTGGAGACGCTGGGCGAGGAGGAGCTCACCGTCATGATCCTGGACCTGCGGGAGCCCTACAGAACGCCTTGCCGTCTGGTGCTGCTGGAACAGCACACCATGGCCGAGGCGGCACAGCTGTGCGGCCGCCCGCCCAAGACGGTGGAAGCACAGATCTACCGGGCAAAAAAGATGCTGGCACAGCAGATCTTGCAAAACTACAGCGTAAACCTGATGGAAAGGAGTGCGTACATGGAACTGTTTGACAAAAAACGGCTGCCTGACCGACGAAGGCCTACAGGCCCTGGTCGGTGGACAGCGGGCTGGATGAAACGCAGCGGCTGGAAACCGCCGAGCATTTATCCTACTGCGATAAATGCATGGACCGCTACACCGCTTTGCTGACGGCAGATGCGCTGGAAACGCCGCCGCACTCCGCGCACAAGGCGGTGATGGCCGCCCATCTGGGTGCGGCTGATGCAGAACACATGGGGCCGTGCCGCAGTGGCCGGTGGGCGGCGGTGCTGGCCTTTACCATGTGGCGCCCGGCACCATAGACCAGCTGCTGAATTTCCGGGCAGGAGCTGCACACATGGACACCGGAGACCAGCCAGAGCCAGACCGAAGAAGCCGGAACAGCTGGGCAAGCCCGATGGAAGATGACCGCCCGTCCGCCCAGCCGGAAATACTGGGGAAAGCCAATGGACGACGACAAGAAGCAGCAGGCTTCGCTGACAAAAAAGCACTCAATGACCGCACGGGACCGGCGGCCCTTGCAGCAGAAAAAATACAGAAACGCCACTGCAGATCAAACAAAAATAAGGAGATCGATTATGATGAAAAAAACGGAATCCTGACCTTCCTGTTTGCCTTTTGCCCGGGCGCAGGCCAGATGTATCAGGGCTACATGAAGCGCGGGCTTTCGCTCATCACGATGTTCTGCGTGGCCTTTGGTGCCAGGGGCACTCTGCTGGAAGTTTTGGTATGTAGCCATGCCCATTGTGTGGATGTACAGCTTCTTGACACCTTCAATCTCCGGGCGCAGATCGGCGCAGGCACCGCCCCGCAGGACGATTATCTGGTGCACATCAACTGGCACGACCAGCGCATGGAACAGTTCATGCTGGACAGCCACAAGCTGCTGGGTTGGGGGCCTGATTGCCCTGGGCGGCCTAGTGGCCTACGAGAACGTCCTTATGAACACGCTGGGCGATATCCTGTGGCGCTGGGGCCAGAGCAACCCCTTCTTCCGTGCACTCTACCTGATGATGGATCAGCTGCCGGAGGGTGGTGGTCTGCGTGGCCCCTGATCATCTGCGGCGTGGCTGGTGCGCGGCCCCGGGCAGGCAGAAGCCGCAGAACGATGCCGAAAATTTTACCGAGTATACTGCACAGGATGCGCAGGCAGAGCCGGAAGAAAGGGCTTTGCCATGCCCAAGCTCTCGGCTCTGCTGGCAAGCCCGTGACCCCGGACGATGAGACGGAGGATGCCGACGATGGACGAGACGAAAATGATGCGCCGCTGACCGGTGAAGCACCGCAGCCTGCAAAACCGCAGCCGCTGCGCCGGGTGGGCAGCTTTTACGCTGGGTGTATGCCTGATCGCAGCGGGAATCTTCTTTCTCGCTTGCCTATTTTTTGTGCCGAGCGTTGACTGGAAGCGATGCTCAAGATCGCCCCGGCGGCAGGGGCTGATCCCTGCTGGGCGGCGGTGCCTTTTCGCCCGCCCGGGCCGCTGGAAATACGATTTCTGGTCGGTGCTGATCTGCCTTGTGCTCATGGCCGGGTGCTTTTGGCCTTTCGCTGCTGCCGGTGGTGTGGGATGAACTCGGCCCGAGCGGAATCAGGCAAGATGAAGCTGGGGCAGGAATATACGACAGAAGCCTATGACAAATCAAACAAACAGCCCCGGATATCCGTGTGAAGAATATCAGCGGAAACGCCTACCTGTACAGCAGTGAGGCGAAAACGCTGCGGGATGTGAATGCCGGAAACGGCTATCTGAGCCTGACTGTGGAGCTGTTTGGCGGCTATGACAGCGTGCAGGCATTTGCACAGGACTGCCGCAGCGTGACCGATGCCGTGCAGCAATGCAGCGCACAGCCGAATGAGCTGCGCATTACATGGTCGCGCCGGACAACGACCCGGAAGAGAGCCTTTGGCACGGGAACACTGCAGCAGGTGGAGCAGTACACGCTGGAGCTGGTGGGCATTGCGCAGCTGGACTGGACCCTGACCAGATGGCAAAAGCAGACCGAGGTGCAGTACCTGCTGGACGAAGAAAAAAGAAGCCAGGCCGATGCCAAAGATGCTTCCGAGGAAAGCGCAGAGTTGAGTGAGTGAAACAAAAAATGCTTCCGTGCGGCGCACGGAAGGCATTTTTTTTGTTGTTTATATGGTCGATCTTACAGCTTTTTGCCGGTGAGCAGCCTCGTAGGCTTCCAGATACTTGGCAATGGTCTTGTCAATCACGTCCTGCGGCAGATCGTAGTTGCTGTCGGGGTTGGCCTTGAGCCAGTCGCGCACGAACTGCTTATCAAAAGAGGGCTGGCTGTGACCCGGCTCGTAGCCCTCCAGCGGCCAGAAGCGGGAGGAGTCCGGGGTCAGCATCTCGTCACCCAGCACCACGTTGCCGTTCTCATCCAGACCAAACTCAAACTTGGTGTCGGCGATGATGATGCCGCGGGAGAGTGCATATTCAGCACACTTCTTATACAGAGCGATGGTGTAGTCGCGCAGCTTGGTGGCGTACTCCTCGCCGTGGCCGGGGAACTGCTTTCTCCAGCACCGTCAATGCTCTTTTCGTAGCAGATGTTCTCGTCGTGGTCGCCGATCTCTGCCTTGGTGGAAGGAGTGTAGATAGGCTCGGGCAGCTTGTCGGATTCCTTCAGGCCCTCGGGCAGCTGAATGCCGCACACCTTGCCGGTCTTCTGGTAGCTGGCCCAGCCGCTGCCGGTGATGTAGCCGCGCACGATGCACTCAATGGGCAGCATAGTCAGCTTGCGGCACATCATGCTGTTGCCGGTCGAACTGGGGCTGGCGGAAGAACTCCGGCATATCCTTGGTATCCACGCTCAACATGTGGGTTGGGCAGCAGATCGCGGGTGTAATCGAACCAGAACTTGCTCATCTGGGTCAGAACCTTGCCCTTGTTGGTGACTTTATTCTTTAAGATAACATCGAATGCGGAGATGCGGTCGGTGGCGACCATGATGAGGCTGTCGCCGTTGTCGTAGATCTCGCGGACCTTGCCTTCCTTGATGGGCTTTGAACTCAGTCATAATCAAACACTCCATTTTCCAATGCCGAAAAAGCGGCGGTGTATCTTACCTGATTATTGTACCATGTCTGCGGACAGTTTGAAAGAAACAGAATGAAAGGAAAATCAGGCCGTTTTTCATTTTTCTCGTGAAAAATGTACGCAAAAAAATCAAAAATTCCTGATTTTCGATCCTTCGTGAAATCGTACTTTCAAACAATGATACGCACCTTTTTTGAAAATGGCCCCATGGACATTCCGGCGATTGAGCGGTATCTTATAATCAACAAATTAAAATAGGAGGTAAAGAGTTATGGGCAGAATTTTCCCAAAGATTTTCTGTGGGGCGGTGCCACCGCTGCCAACCAGTGCGAGGGCATGGCAGGCAGGCGGCAAGGGCCTTGCCACCGTGGATGTGACCCCTTTGGCCCGGACCGCTTTTCCCGGTGGCGACTGGGCGGCTGGAAATGCTGGGCTGCGATGACGCACTATTACCCAGCCAGCCACGAGGCCATTGACCTGTATCACCATTATAAAGAGGATATCGCCCTGTTTGCAGAGATGGGTTTCAAGTGCTTCCGGCTGTCCATTGCATGGACCCGCATCCTGCCCAACGGCGATGACGCTCAGCCCAACGAGGCAGGACCTGGCTTTCTACGACAGCATTTTTGACGAGTGCCATAAGTACGGCATCGAACCGCTTGTGACCATCTGCCACTTCGACACTCCCATTGCCCTCATCAAAAAAGTATGGCGGCTGGAAAGACCGCCGCATGGTGGATGCCTACGCGCACTACTGTGAAGTGCTGTTCCAGCGCTACCGGGGGAAGGTGAAGTACTGGCTGACCTTCAACGAGATCAACATGCTGCTGCATCCCCTTCTACCGGCGCGGGGCTGGTGTTCTATCCCGGCGAGAATGTGCAGCAGGTGGAGTATCAGGCGGCACATCATGAGCTGGTGGCCAGCGCAAAGGCGGTAAAGCTGGCCCATGAGGTCATGCCCGGCCATGGTGGGCTGTATGCTGGCGGCAGGGCAATTTATGCCCGCACCTGCGCACCGGATGACGTTCAGGCCGCAGGCGAAGCAGACCGCGACAACTACTTCTTCATTGATGTCCAGTCCCGCGAGCGAATACCCTGTCTGGGCCAAAAAGCGGATGGAGCGGGCATCCACGCGCTGCGCACCGAGCCGGAAGATGAGCACCCTGCAGGAAAAGGCACGGTGGACTTTTGTGTCCTTCAGCTACTATTCCAGCCGCTGCATCACGGTGAACAAGGAGCTGATGGAGAGAAGGCCGACGGCAACGCCATGCGGCGCGGCCGCTGAAGAACCCCTACCTCAAGATGAGCGAGTGGGGCTGGGCCATCGACCCGGTGGGCCTGCGCGTGACCCTGAACACCATTTACGACCGGTACGAAAAGCCCATGTTCATTGTGGAGAACGGCCTTGGTGCGGTGGATACCGTAGAAGCAGATGGTTCCATCCACGACAGCTACCGCATCGACTACCTGCGGGCCCCACATCGAGGAGATGAAAAAGGCCGTCAACGAGGACGGCCTGCCGCTGATGGGCTACACCACATGGGGCCCATCGACCTTGTGAGCGCATCCACCGGTGAGATGAAAACGCTACGGCTTTATCTATGTGGATAAGGACAACGACGGCAACGGCACTCTGGCCCGCAGCCGCAAGGACAGCTTTTACTGGTACAAAAAAGGTCATTGCTTCAAACGGCTCTGACCTTGCCCCGGCATTTGCGAAAAACAAACGTGAGAAAGAATCGGAGAAAGAATGACACCTGAGATCATTGCACACCGCGGCGCGTCCTATCTTGCGCCGGAAAAATACCCTTTCCGCGTTCCGCAAGGCGATGGAGATCGGCGCGGACGGCGTGGAAGATGGACGTACAGCAGACCGGATACAAAAAGCTGGTCATCCACCACGACTTTCTCATTGACTGGCACACCGATATGCGGGGCCAGATCTACGACATGACCATGGAGCGAGCTGAAGGCGCTGGACTTTGGCAGCTGGAAGGATGTGAGCTACAAGCGATGAGCGGATCGCCACCCTGCAGGAAGCACTGGCGCTGTGCAGAAAATGGAAGGCACGCATTGTCCAGCTGGAATTGAAGGCCACCATCGATGACGACCCGGATTTTGTCCCCCGCGTGATCGAGGAGGTGCGTGCAGCAAACATTACTGACCGGCTGGTGGTGATCTCGTTCAACCACGACCTGCTGCGGCAGGCAAAGCAGCTGATGCCGGAGCTGAAGGTGGGCGTGCTGGTCTACGGTGCCATGGAGACCATGGCTCTGCCCACCGCATGTGGGAAATGCTTGGTTTGCAGAACAGTCTGGAAGAGGACGATTTTCCACAGCCCCATGTTCTCGGTGGAAAATGTGGACGACGAAAAACTGCAGCTGGATGCTGCGCCAGATGGCAAATCAGATCAGTATGCTGCAGGCGAACTTTCCGGGCGAGTCTGGAGAGGTAGCCCAGCGCCTGCTGGAACAGCGGGACCCGGTAAAGTACAGACGCTGGACTTCAAGCCGGACTGGGTGAGCTGCGAATATCACACCGCTTACCAGCAGCCCAGCATGGTGCAGAAGCTGCATGATCTGGGCATCAAGACGGCATACTGGACGGTGGACGAAACAGACGGTAAAAAAAAGAGACCTCTGGCCGCTGCAGCCGGATGCCATCGTCACAAACCGTCCCGACCGCGTGCGGAATGGATCGCTGAACTGGAAATGACCGAATAAAGGGCAGAAGCTGCATCCGTTCGGTGCACCCTGCTTCCCCAAAGCTTCTGAAAAGCAAACAGCGGACAGCCTGCAGGCTGTCCGCTGTTGTGCTATGCAAAGGATGTTATAAAATATATCCGAGGCTCCGCAGCACGAATAGCCAGAAGGTCAGGCTGAATGCGCTGGAACAGGGTGGTGGTAACGCACACACTGCCGGTGAGAACGCCTTCGTGGCCCATCTGTTTTGCCATGACGTAGCACGCCGGGGTGGTGATGCTGCCCAGCATCACCAGCAGTGCCACCAGCTTTTCGTCCGTAAAAACCCAGATGCACCGCCAGCGGCAGGAACAGCGCAGGCAGGGGCCATCAATTTGACCACAGTAGCCACAGCAGTAGGCTTGAGGTATCCCAGCGCCTTTTGCGGCCCTTGAAGCCTGCACCGATGGCCAGCAAAGGGGGCCAGAGGGCTGGTCAGCCCGGCCAATTGGAAAGGGCTCTTATCCAGCATGGCAGGCATGGAAATGTGCAGCATGCTCCACGCAAAGCCCGCTGCAATGCCCAGAAGGATGGGGTTCGTCAGGATGCCTTTTCACACTCTTTTTTGAGCTTTGCAGCCATATTGCCGGTCTGAGCCTGCGCAGTGGGCGCTTCCAGCATCAAAATGACCACTGCCATGATGTTGTACAGCGGCACGCTGCCAAGATCATCAGGCTGGACATGCTGGCATCGCCGTAGATGCTCTGCAGAAAAAGGCCGAGCCGAGGATGGCAGCCGACGAGCGGTAACACACCTGAACGAAACTCGCCCACAAGGCCGGTGCCCTTTAAAAACAGCTTTGCCAGCGCCCAGATGACAAGGATGCTGACCAGTGTGACCACAAAGCAGAACAGGACATACCGGCCGTCAAAGGTGGCGCGGACGTCGGTTTTTGCCAAGGTCGCGGAACAGCTGCACCGGCAGCGCAATAAAAACACGAACTTGTTGGCCCCGGCCACGAACGCATCGCTCAGAAAACCGGTGCTGGTGCAGCACATAGCCCAGCAGCATGACGAAAAACAACGGCATGGTGCTGTTCATGCTGAACCGGACATTTTCCAGCATGGCTCACACCCCCCGTGGCGGCGCTGCTCAGCCGCCAGCTCCTGCTGCAGGGCAGCTTTGCGGTGGTCCAGCAGCAGATCCTTTTGTACTGGAAATAGCGCTCGCAGCCGTTCTCGGTGAGGAAGGCGTGGGACACCGGGTCACCGTCAGCTCGGTGACGAACACCACCATCTCTGGCTTTCGGCAAAGGCCTGTTCCATAAAGTCGAAAGCGGCTTCCAGCGCGGCGCTGGCGGTCTGCTGGGCCTTTTCGCGCTCATCGGCCAGCGTCTGGAACTGCCCGCGCAGCAGCTCGAAAAGGCTTCCTGGGTCCCGGCGGCGTTGGCGCGGCGCAGTTCGCCCTCCCACCGGCGCAGCACGGCCAGCACCTGCAGGCGGGTGGTCAGGCGTCTTTGCTCAGCAGGCCCGGCGTCCCGCTTTTGCTGGGTCTTCGGCATCGTGATCCATGATACGCTGCTGGTGGAACAGCTCTGCCGAGCCGTCCGGCATATCCTCCGGCGGGGTGGCAAGGGCTTTTGGTCTCCCCGCAGGAAGGCATAGCAGGCATCGGCCACCGCATCTGCCTGACGGGACGCAGTGAAAACCGGGTGTTCGAGGCCCGCCAGGATCAGGCTGACCAGCGAAAGCCGCTCGTCGAAGGGGGCCTGCAGCAGCCGTGCGAACACGGCGGGCTTTGCCTGTCCGGCCAGGATCTCCTCCACGCCGTAGTCGTCGCGGTACTTATAGTAAAGGTCGAGGTAGGCCGAGAAGTCCTCAGCGATCTTCGGGTGCTGGATGTACTTCCCGGATGAGGTCTTCATCAGCCTGCAGGCCCAGTGTTTCGTAGGTGTCCAGCAGGTTGGAGAGGTCTTCCCAACCGCGGGCGGTCACGAACTGGGTGCCGTCCACATCGGCGTTTATCTGGTAGAAGTTCTGGGGGTGCAGCTCCAGATAGCTCAAAATGGCGCTGTGGATGTGGGCAGCGCGGGCATAGTCCTTCCACACGGGCAGGTCCGGCTCAATGTCCATGCGGCGCACGCGGTCCAGCGTAACGATATCAAAGTCGCGCACAGATTTGTTATATTCCGGTGGGTTGCCTGCCGCCACGATCACCCAGCCCGCAGGCACCGCCTGGTTGCCGAAGGTCTTGCATTGCAAAAACTGCAGCATGGTGGGGGGCCAGCGTTTCCGACACACAGTTGATCTCGTCGATGAACAGGATGCCCTCCGGAAGGCCGGTGGCCTCCATTTTGGCGTAGATGCTGGCGATGATCTCGCTCATGGTGGCTACTCGGTCACCGAGACGTCCTTGCCGCCGTAGTGCGCTGCCGGATAAAGGGCAGGCCCACGGCGCTCTGGCGGGTGTGGTGGGTGATGGTATAGGCCACCAGCGCCACCCCCGCACTCCCGGGCTACCTGCTCCATCACCTGCGTCTTGCCAATGCCCGGAGGCCCCATGAGCAGAATGGGACGCTGCCGGATGGCCGGGATGGCGTATTCGCCCAGAGCATCCTTGGCAAGGTAGGCTTTTACGGTGTGTTCAATTTCTTCTTTGGCTCGTTTGATATTCATAACAAATTCCCCCCTCGTTTCAGGATTGTTCAGGTCACGGTACAGGTCGTCCTCTTCGGCCAGCGCGTCGGCAAGGGTGCTTTGCGGGCGGGCTGCTGCACCGGTAAATTCTTCTTCGTCCAGAACCACCTTCATGGCCCACGGCGGTACATTGGCGTCGTCGAACCGCTCCCCCAGAAACAGAAAAGCGGTGTCGTAGGCCGGGCGCTTGGGCCGGGGTAGGTGCCCATGCCGTCGGTGAAGTACAAAAGGCCCCGCAGGTTCGAGAACTTCTTCTCGGCGCACAGCTGGTTCACGTATTCAAAGGCCGGGCGGAAGTCCGTTCCGCCGCCGCCCCCCGCAGCTCAAAGTGGTTCATGGCGTGGATCAGCTCGTCCTCATTTGGATGAGGATATCCTGCCGGATGGCGTTATCGGCCTGGATCAGGTGCAGGTTCATCCGGTGGAAAAAAGTTCTCCTGTCCTTTCAGCAGGGTGGTCTCCGCAAGGAATGCCCGCACCAGTTCACCGGAGGTGGAGTAGCTGGTGTCGATGACAACAGGCCAGCTCCTCGATCTTTTTTTGCTCTCCCGGCTTTCCAGAGGCTCGATGAGGGGGCAGGTTTCCGTACACCGAAAGGCCGTAGGTGTAGAAGTTCAGGTCGAACTCGTCCGGGTCCAGCTTTACTTTCCTCCCGCAGCACGCAGAACCGGCGCAGAAAATCCCTGTAGCTGCGGCGGCTGCGGTTGGCGGCCTTACCTGCTGTTTCAGGGCGTCGGCCCCTTCCCCCGGCTTCTTTGTCTCGCAGGTTCAGCTCGGTCTGCATCCGTTCCCCCCGATCTTCTGCCACGTTTTCTGGGGCAGCGGCGTGGGCATCTGCTGGGAGCTGGTCAGGCGCATCCTTCGGCCACAGACGGTGGTCGTCGGTCACGAACTCCCGCTCCAGCTGGCGCAGCACGCCGGTGTCTGCCGGGTGAGCCACCGATACACCGGGGCGGCTGCCACTACCTTTTCCTCGGCGGTGATCTGCTGGTAGGCATTCTGGCGCACATAGGTCAGCGGGCCGCTTGACGCTGGTGCGGTTCAGACTGTCGATCACGTTTTCCACCGCGATATCACAGGCCAGGCTCCACAGCTGCGGCTCCCGGCGGCCTTTGAGCCACAGATGGCGGAATACGCAGTGGAATATGGTGCAAATACAACCGGTTGAGATACTTTTGGTTCTGCTGGTAAAGCTGCAGCAGGTGGGCGGGCTGGTAAAACAGCATCTGACCGTCGGTGGCCAGCACCCGGCAGCGCTCATCCGGGGCGCAGGCGTGAGGCCGAGAGGGGCCATATCCAAAAGCGGAAGTCCAGATACAGCCCGCTGCACCACGGCCAGCACCTCGCCGCCCATGCGGGCCTGCCACTCCTCATGGGTCTCCGGCCGCTGGGAGCGGAATTCTTGCGCGGGTCCACAAATTTTTCCTTTGGCAACCGGATTCACCCCTTAAAAATCAAAATCATACCGCCGCTTCGGTTTTGCCGCGGCGAACTTTTTTGTGCTCCGCGTCGGCTAGCAGGGCAGCGGCAGCGGCATTTTCCGCCTTTGCGGCAAGGGCAGCGCCCTCGGCAAAGGCAGCTTTGTCCAGCACGTCCAGTGCCAGCAGAGCGCGGATGCTGTCGGTGTCCTGCGCCTTTAAAAGACGGGCGAGCACCCGACCGGTGTTGGCGAAAGAAAGGCCCGGTAATGCCCGGCCGCCGTTTCACTCGCTGCCATGGCCAGCGCAGACGGTCGAAGCAGAGCATGGCCATGATGTTGGCATCGTCGGCGTCGTGCCCCTGCGGGAAAATGGCGTCGTATTCTGCCGGGAGGAATTTGTTCATTGTTCAAAAACACTGCCGGTAATGATATCCCTGCCCGGAAAAGGTGTGCAGCAGGATGGGGCGGGCCGTTTCCTCAATGTCCTCCCAGTAGGCGGGGGGTACCACAGGGCCGCCAACGGGGCCGCCGCACCAGCGGGCCGGAAAACCCGCCCGCACCGCCTCGGTGATGTTGTTGACCAGCGCAAACAGGCCGGTGGCCGCGTCCGCCTCTGCCTGCACCCGGATGGTCTCAGTGCAAAAGCAGTTCCGGGAACATCACTGCCCAGCGTCGAGGCCCCTGGCTCCCACCGTAGCAGGCGCAGCTTTCCGGCAGTTGTAAAGGCAATAGCCAATGACCTGCAGGCGGTCCGGCAGGGTCACCTCTTCCACAAAGCTGCCGCACGGGGTGCAGGTCGTCGGGGTCCGCCGCCGGGGCGTCAAAGTCAAAAATCGTACCGGCGGGCACTGCCGCCCACCGCCTGCCCGAAGGCCCGGGTCAGCCGGACTGCACCGGTATCATCCACCTGATAGCGGCAGACGGCATCCGATGCCGGCAGACTGCGGGGCTTTCGGAGAAGCAGTAGTCCCCCAACTCGGTGATGGGCCAGCTGCCTCCCGCCGGGGCGGAACGCTGCCCGGCGGTACGGCCGCCAGGGGTCCTGGCCGTACACCCGCACCAGCCGCGCACCGCCTGCTTCCAGCGGCAGAACCTCAGCATCATCCCGTTTTTCCTGCATCATTCCGCACTCCCCTGTTCCTCTGTTTTTTGCTGCTCCCGAGTATAAACCACCCGGCAGAAGAGAGGATGTTCCAGTGCCCGCCGGGGGGTTTTTGGTTACCTTCGCTGCGCTCGGCCCGTGCTGTTCGAGTCCTGTTACCGTCCCACCAAAAAAATCCCCAACCGAATGGTCTGGGGATGTGGTGGAGCATTGTCAGCAGCAGTCGAACCTTACCGCATCAACGACTGATTTATAGTAATTGCCAAAGTCTGCAAGTGCATTGACGATTGGTAACATTTCCGTTCCGAGATCGGTCAACCCATATTCTACTTTGGGAGGATTCTCGTGATAATCACGGCGGTAGGCAAGCCCATCATCAATCATCTGTCTTAAGCTCTCGGTCAAAAACTTTCTGCGAGATCCCGTCGATGCTTCTTTGCAGCTCATTGAATCTCCATGGACGCTCTTTCAGGATTGCGCAGAAGCAAGAGTTTCCATTTTCCGCCAATCAGGGATACTGCTGTTGCAACCGGACATTCCGGCAGTTCTTCTTTTGTACGCATATCAGTCACCTCTATATATAGTATATCACATTCATTTTGAGTGTACAGTTACAAAAAGAGTGCGTACTTGTTTTTGAATGTGAGCTTCTATACTTAGCTCAGGCAATGAAAGATTGCGAATCAAAATGGAGGTGCTTACAATGGCAAGCTACACAAAAAATGACAGTTGGGAAAGAAAATCGGACGGAGCTTCATGAAAAGCTCGCCCCTGACTGGTGCGGAGATCAGCTTGAATACGCTTCCTGCGGGGAGCAAATGTTCCGTTTGTCCACTCCCACAAGGCAAATGAGGAAATCTACGGTGTTCTTTCCGGCAAAGGCAAGGTCGTTATCGATGGCGAAGAAATCAGCCTTGCAGCAGGCGACTGGCTGAAAGATTTCTCCCGTGGCAAAACGTCAGTTCTTTGCTGCAAGCAATTCTGAGATCACTTATATTTGTATTCAGGTCAAGGAGAATTCTCTCGAAGGTTATATACTGCAACGGATGCTGTGATCTACTGATAAAACATATCAAAACAAAAGGCAGGATACCACTACCATAGTGATACCCTGCCTTTACTTATTCCTGTTCTCGTTCTGTACCGCACACTACAAAAATCCCCAGACCGAATGGTCTGGGGATGTGTGGAGCATTCTCCACAGCACTCGAACCCAACACACCTCTTCACGGGAGATGGTTTTGGAACCATCCGTGAAGTTGAAATTGAGCACGACCCGGTCGTCAAAGACGTAGACCGAGTTGACAAAGGTATCAATGATCTGCCGCTGGTGTTCCATGTCTCATGTCACCCCTTGCGGAATTTTTCAAACCAGAACCGCATCCATTCGCGGGTCAGAACTGGCTTTTTCAGCTCTTCTTCCAGAATGCTGGTGTTCAGGGCTTCTTTCCGGGCTTCCAGCTCGTCCAGCCGCTGCTTGGTGGTCGGGGTCAGGATGCCCTGTTCAATGCTTCCAGAAGGTTTGCCAGCCGCTTCTCTGTATCCCGGAGCTGGTCTTTCAGAACGGGTAGGCGGGTGTTCTCCTGCTGCTGGGCTTCCATAATCAAATCTATCAGCTGTTCGATGATTTCATCGCTGAAAATCACCTTAATGGCAGTGTCCACCACGAACCGTTCCAGCGGCTCCTTTGCGGATGGCTTTCAGGTCGCAATGCGCCTTGCCGTGGCGTTTGGCGTTGCCGCACTTGTAGTAATAGTAGGTGTTTCCCATGTGGCTGGTGCCGCTCTCGCCGCCCATCAGGGTGCCGCACTTGCCGCAGAACAACGGTGGTCAGCAGATAGCTCACATCTCTTTTTGCGGGGTCGACCATGGGGCAATCCTGTTTTGCTCGAAACGCTGCTGCACCCGGTCGAACAAGTCTTCGTCCACGATGGCCGGAATGCCGCCCGGTGTCACGATGTCCCGGATATCGGTATTCACCTATGTAACGGCGGTTCCGGAAAATCTGGAAAAGCTGTTCTTGACAAAAAGGCTTTGCCGGTACGGGTGCGCAGGCCGCGCTCGTTCAGGGATGCTGCGATTTTCTCGGCTGGCTCGCCGTCGGCGTACCGGGTGAAAATCTCCTGCACAATGGGAGCCGTCTCCGGGTCGATATGGTACAGCCTGTCCTCCTTGCCAATGGTGAAGCCCAGCGGCACTACACCGCCGTTGTATTTGCATTGGAGGGCATTTTCGCTCACCGCGCGCCACTTTCAGGAAAGTTCGGCGGAATAGTATTCCGCCATGCCGATAAGCATACTCTCCACCATAATGCCTTCAGGCCCCTGCGAAATGGGTTCCATGGCAGACACCAGATGGACACCGTTCTTTTCCAACTGGTGCTTGTAGTTCACGGCATCGTAGCGATTTCCGGGCAAAGCGGTCGAGCTTCCAGACCAGAACCACATCGAAGATTTTCTTCTGCGCTGTCCTTTATCATGTGCTGGAACTCCGGGCGGTCATCCGTCTTGGCAGAATAGGCACGGTCGATGTAAGTGCCGACCACGGTGATGCCGTTCTTCTCGGCGTAGTCCTTGCAGTCGCGCAGCTGCCCTTCAATGGACGCTTCGCGCTGGCTGTCGGAAGAATAGCGGGCGTAGATTACGGCGGTCATGGTTGCACCTCACCCGGCGGTATGTTCCGGTTGCCTTTATAGTATCAGGTTAAGCGCAGCTTGTCAACAATCTGCGAGCAGATTGAAATGTGAAAAATTACGAAACGCAGCGAGAAAG
>VOFK01003264.1_pt1 | contig 27495 bp, 37 predicted proteins | sample 5384121 | NCBI WGS metagenome assembly VOFK01 (sample SAMN12384730, study PRJNA508395) | human gut metagenome | isolation source: healthy gut J | host: Homo sapiens | reverse complement strand
TCGGTGGCCCGTTCCGGTTACGTATTGCTCACCACGTCCGGTTTGGTCTGCGCGATCATCGCCACTGACCCCTCCACGTCGGCCGCCTGTCCGACCACGTCGAAATACGGCTGCAACGTGGCGATCACGCCCGCGCGGAACATCTCATGGTCGTCCACGACGGCGATTCTGATGCGCTGTTCCCGCTCGCTCATTCCTGCTCCTTGGTTCGATTGATTCATTGCCGCACCTGCTGCATGTGCCGTGTTCATTGCGCCGATTGCACGCCCGTATCGCCGTCCGCTGTGGTGGTCGTAGCGCTGTCCGCATCCTCCGCCGCTCCTGAAATCGGCATGTGCATGCGCACCTCCGTGCCCCAGCCGGGCCTCGACACGATCTCCACTGTACCGCCGCGGCGCTTGATACGTCCGATGATGGACTCGCGGATGCCCAGGCGATTCGCTGGAATGGCGTCGACGTCGAAGCCGTCGCCATGGTCGCGTACGAACACCTCCACCAGCTTGTCGCCGGCCTCGCAGTAGACGGACACCGGTTCGCCGCCATGCGTCACGGCGTTGACGAGCGCCTGCTGCGTGGCATCCAACAACGCGTCGGTCTGCGCGCTCGGCCGTGCATCGCCCACCGTCACCACCTCGATCGGCTTGCCGTGCGTGTCCTCCATGCGCTGCGATCTGCTTCAAACCGGCGTTGACGGAACGGTCCGACGTGGTGCGCTCCTGATATAGCCATTCGCGCAACTCGCGTTCCTGCTGCCTCGCCAGTGAAAACACGGTCTGCTGGTCGCCGGCATGCACTGGATCAGCGCCAGCGTCTGCAGCACGCCGTCGTGCAGGTGGGCGGTCATATCGGCGCGCTCCTCCTCGCGTTCCTTCAGCGCGCGTTCCGTGCCCAAATCACGCACCAGCGTCATAATCCACGGCACAATCGCCAGCAACACGCCGACAAGCAGCGCCAAACCGGCGACGAGCATGATGAACGTGGCGTGCCGTGCGGACTGCATAATGCGCACGTGGGTGGCGATGTAGATCGCGTACGCGACGAAAATGACCGCGATGCCGCCGAGCATCGTCCATAATTGGCCGTCCTTCGCGTTGAACCGCAGCCAGGAGACGTCGACGCCGACCACGCCGAGCAGCAACGGCACAATCAGCGTGCCTTCAATGCCTTTCGCCGCCATCGCCACGCATAGGCCCAGCATAAGCAGTCCCGCCATGGCCAGCAGCGCGGGTCTCGGCGCGTTGGCGAACATCTGTTCCAGGCTTTCGGACGATTGTGCTCCGCTGCCGGATTGCATGCCGTCCGCGTTGCCGTCGCTGTCTTGCGATTGCGCGCCGCCGTTTCCGCCGTTCCTTAGGTTTCTTACGTTCCTCACGTTGCCGTGGGACAGCGGCGCGTTCTCGACGGGCTGGCTGCCGGCGATGACGTACGCCTGCTGGACCGGGTCTCCGACGGGTACGGTGATCCACAGAAAAATATAGGCGATCGCGCCCGCACCGAAGAAAAACGTGGTGACCACGAAAATGAAACGGATGAGATGAACGGACACGCCCAGATGCATGCTGACGGCTTTGGCCACGCCCGCAACCGCACGTCCGTACGTCGGGCGCAGCAATGGCAGTCGCGCCGGCTTGGACGGCACGGGACGGCCTTCGCGCAGGGCCTGCACGTAGCACCAGCGCATGTAGACCGCGCTGGCCTGGTCGTACTGTTCCTGCGTGTATCGCGGTTTGGCTAAGGACTTCATGCTTCCATTGTGCCCTGTCGGGGGATGCCGATTCAGGGTTTTCAGCTGGTGTTCAGGGCAGATTCAGGGGTGTTCCCCGATACGCATGACGGCTGCGGATTGCTGTAATGGAGATATGAGCAACGCAAACAACAATCCGCAAGGCGGCAGTGCCGCTGGTTCTGCCGAACCGCAATCGCAGCCACGGCCGCCGATGTATCAGCCGCAGCCGAATCGCGGCAATCGATTCTTCGCATGGATCCGCTCCAGCCGGATCACGCGCGGCCGCAACCGGTGGATCGCAGGCGTGTGCGACGGCGTGGCGCGCCGCTTGAGGATGGAACGCCACCCTGGTCCGCGCGCTGGTGATTCTCACCTCGCTACTGTTCGGCGCCCGGAGCGGCGTTCTACGCATTGGCCTGGTTCCCTGCTACCGGACGAGACGGATGGCCGGATCCTGTGCGAGGAGCTGGTCAACGGCCATTGGGATTGGAACTGCGCGGGCGCGCTGGTATGCGCCGCGGTGGCGCTGTGCCTGCCCGGCGCCGGATGGCTGGCGTTCGGCATGGCCGTGCTGGTGTTCTGGCTGCTGGTGAACCGCCAGTCGTATGCGGCGAGCTGGCAGCCGCCGCAGCAGGGGCGGATCGTGGCCTGGGCAGCCTGCTCAGCCCGTTCAGCCGGACAGCCGGTGCGGCCTGCGCAATCGCAATATATGCCGCAGCCGATGTCCACGAACGCGGCCACCACTGCAAACATGCCCGGCACGCCAGGCCAGCGGATGCCGCAGCCGACGTGTCCCGCGCCTTCCGGGGCTACCAGCAGTACGCGCGTCCCGTCCAATCGCCATACCAGACGTTTCAGCAGCCGGTGAACCCGCCTGCAGCGTTTGCCACGGCCAATGTGCCGCCGACCTTCACCGCTCCGCCGACGGTGGCGGCGCCGCAGTCGAAACGCGCCCGCCGCAAGCCAGCCGGACCGCTGCTGGTACTGGTGACGCTTGGCTTGGCATTGCTGGCGATCGCCGGATCTGGCTGGTACGCCATTACGATGCCGGTTGATTGGGATTACGCCTTGCGCGTGCTGCGTCTCGCCACACTGTGCTGCGGCGGCATCTGCCTGGGAATCGGCGTGGTGATCGTCGTGCTTGGTTGCATGGGCCGTCGAACCGGCGGCCTGCATCCGCTGGCATGGTGCGCGGCGTTCATGGCCGTGGTGATGACGTTCTGCACGAGTGCGGTGGCATGGGAAAGCCGCGATTGGATGATGTCGAATGACTACCACCGCACGACGGTCTCCGGCATCGTGACATGGAGCGACACCAGCGACGCCCAGATGAAACGATACGAACAGGGACTGGTGGTGGTCGGCAAGAACTACGCCAACGATGTGCTCGACATCGATTTGAGCGGATATCCGGCAGCGCATGGCAAGCACAAGGTCAAGCTCAACGACGGCACGTACGGCGAAAGCTCATGTCCGACAGGGAAGCTGAATCTGGTGGTGGTGAACGCCCAGGTGGTGGTCACGATGCCGGACGGATGCCAGTGGTCGGTCAGCGATCCGGACGACGGCTACACCAACGTCACGGATTACATAGGAGGGCCGGACGGGATTACGTTCTTCAACGGCACGGGCTTCATGGGCCTGTCCCTCGATGAGAACGATGATTCGGGACTCGGCCATCATGGCGTGAACAAGGCGTTCTGGCGCTCAACGGCACCACCGATTTCGACGATTCCGGCGATGATGATGCGGGCGATGCCGGTTCGGATACGGAGAACGATTCGCAGGATTCGGTATACGCCGGCACGGATCTCGACAAGGCATTCAAAACGATCTACGAGAACAAGTGGTATTGGCCGTCGATCGATTCGGACAAGGCTCCGGAGGAACCGGATCTGTATGTCAACGTCGATGGAACGGTCGGCGGCAGTGTCACCATGCAGTACGCGTCCGACAGCAAGCTGCCAGTGGGGAACGACGGGCGGCCAATCGCATGGCAGCGTCGATGGAAAGAACGTCGGGAAAAGCGCCAGCGGAAAGGAAACGAAATGAGTGACGAGAAAACCCGTGAAGTGCCGTTGACCGACGTCATGGGAATCGCGGAGGTCTCGGACGAGCCCACGGAAACCCTGCCGGCCGTCGACGATCCGGGCGAGGCGAAGACCGAATCGTTCCAGAAGCCGTTCGACGGCGGTCCGGAAGCGCAGAGGAAGTTCGAATCGCAGGACGAGGCCGAATCGCTGGAAACCTCCGGACAAGACATGCGCGGAAGCTTTGCGGGCCGTTCGGCACGTCCGACCGGTTCCGTCAAATCGGCTGATCCAGCCAAATCAGCCGAGCCGGTCGACCCCTCCAAGCAAGTGCGCATCGGCAAAACGGACGGCGAGCTGGTAATCCGCCCGTCCGGACCAAGCACCGGAACCATCGTGCTGGGCGTGTTCTTCTGCCTGATCGGCCTGATGTCCATGCTGTGCCTGCTGCCCATCGGCGCATGGCGGTGGATGCCGAATCCCTCGACGCTGTTCTTCTACGTGGTCGGCGGTCTCGGCGCGCTGCTGCTCATCATTTCCGTGGTCTGGGCCGTCGTCGCCGCGGTGCGTCTGCGCCGACGGGAACGCCAGTCAGCAGAACAGTCCCCAGAAAGCCAGCAGCGCCAACGATAGCGCCGCCGACACCACCACACACGTGGCCACGATGACATGGCCGGATCCGATGCATGCTTTTTCCATCTTTTCCTATATCGCATCGGCTTCGGCTGCGGCATCGTGGCCATTATTCATATCCGCATCGTCATCTATGCTTTGCAATCGCGCGATTCCTAGCATGACGACGGCACGCGTCCACGATGATTTCCGCCAACAGCCAGGCGAACGCGACAAGGTTCAGCCATGTGAGCATGACGATGGCATGCCAGTTCTTGGCAAGCACCGCCGAATTGTCGGTCAACGAGATCGCATCAATGATGACGGTGACCAGATACGCCAGGAACACGCCGGTCGTGCCGACGGCAAGGAGGGTGTTGAGCGCCAGTGCGACGCGCATGCCGACCGGGAATCGATGGTCGGTTATTGCGATTGGACGTGCCGCATTCGGTTGTGTGGACGGACCTGTCGGTGTGGTCGCATCCGTTGAAAACATTGAAGTCGAATCCGTTGGCTCCGCCGGTTCCGTCGAAGCCGAATCGTGCGATACCCGCCGTGACGCACGGCGCTCGCGCACCCAGCCGGCGATGAGCAGAATTGGCGCGCCGCACATCGCCAGCAGCGCGCAGAGCAGGCAAACCGCGATTGCGCCGACAATCACACCCATCGACTTCACCAGCGCGGGCGGGGTCTTCAGCGGTGCCGCGACCGTCTGATTCGGCTGCGTTCCGGCGATCATCGGCGTTGCCCAGCCGTTCGCGCCCGTGCCGCTCGTCACCGCGTTGATCCAATCCTCCAGATCGTGCGTGTAATGCGGTTCCAACGGCAGTCCCGGAACCGTCTGATTCGAACCGGTTCGAAGCTGATGGTTCGCGTCATAATACCGCAGCGTCACATTCGTATTGCCAGCCTGGTTTGCGGCTTTGATCAGCAGCCGCGCGCCCTGTTCGACCGGCATGGCTGTGTCCTTGACGCCATAGTTGATGAGTAGCGGCATGGTGAGCGATCTGCGGTATTTGGCCGCGTCGAAATCCGCATAGGCGAGTCCCATGCGTTGTGTGCCAAGGCTGGTGATGCGCGGAATAAGCTGCTTGACGGCATCGGGTGCGCCCGCGGCGGTCAGATAATTGGTGGCTGCGAGCGTCATCTGCTGACGGCCCGAAAACGACCGGGGAGAGGTGAGGATGGCGAAGGCAAGATCCGGATGCTGTTGCGTCAGCACGGTGGCGATCCATGTGCCTTCCGATTCGGCGTAGATGCCGGTTTCCGATCTGCTCACGCCCGGCCATTTCTCAGGATTTCCAGCGATTTCGCATAGTCGTGCGCGCTGGACACGTAGTCGCGGTGCAGCATGGTGTAGTTGTCGAGCCGTTTGTCCGGCACGAGAGTGGTGATGCCGGCCGACGCCATCGCGTTCGCCACGTCGCCGAACGCCTCCGACGATTTGCCGGTGCCCGAACCGTGCAGGAACAGGCATGCGGGACGATCTGCCGGCGCGTCGAGCGGCTCGCGAACGATGGCATTCACGGTTTTGCCGCCGTCCAACGCGACCGTGATATGCGTTTCCCTTGGTGCGGTACGCGCCCTCCTGCGGGGTTTTGAGCACGGCACCTGTGGCCGGGTCAACGGCCTGGATAGCGGTATTGGTCGTGGTGAGCGTGATATGGTCCGTGAACGGCTCGACCTGCCATTTCGGCGCCATCGCATTGCCGAGCGCGCATAGGACCATGGTCAGAAGAAGCGCCAGCGCGGTAGTCGCCGCGCAGGTGACGAAATTCGTTTCACAATGCTTCGCACGGTACGCCACTCTAGTCGTATTCGGCGTGCGTGGCGCGGAAAACACGGAATCATGGGGAATCCGCGGAACGATCGCAATTCCTGCGCCGCGAGTCAATGCTCACGTGCCGTAAAACAATACGAAATCAGGGGAAAATCGCAATAATCCCCTCCACAATCCACCTGTGGATATGTGGAAACCCGTCGGTTTCGCCGCACCTTTCCGCCAAACCGACGCTGAGCGTCCTCCAACCGTCGGTTTGATATTGCGATTTCCGCCAAACCGACGCTTAGACCCTCCTCAGCGTCGGTTTCGCGGATTGGGGGCGATGGGATTGACGCTGAGATGGGATTTGGGGGAGAAGGATGGGAAGGTTGGGATGGGGCTAGGCGCGGGCTTCGTAGCGACGGGTGTAGAGCACCAGCAGGATGACGGCGAGCAGGCTGATCGGCGCGCCTGCGATGCCGGTGAAATGGTAATTCATCGCCGTCGCGGTCAGTGCCGCTCCGCCGACGATGGAACCGATCGCATTGCCGAAATTGAAGGCGATTTGTACGGCGGCACCGGCAATCAGCTCGCCGCCGCCTTCGCCCGCCTGCACCATCAGCAGTTGCTGTGGCGATGAATTGAAGAACAGCGCGAAACCGATGATGAACGTCAGCAACGCGGTGGTCGCATGATTACCGGGCAACAGGAAGACCAGCAACAGTCCGCACAAGGCGATGCCGTGCGATAGCGCCGCGGTCGCGCCCGCCTTCCACAGGTCGGTCAGCCTGCCGCCCACGATGCCGCCGACCACCATGCCGAGGCCGGCGAGCACCATCAGTATCGGCACCATCGTCGCCGACCATCCGCCGGTTTTCTGCAACCACGGCGACACGTAGCTCCACCAGCAGAAGATGCCCGAATTGCCGAAAGAACACGGCCAGCAGAATCAGCCACGGGCCGGGATGGGTGAGGAAGCGGAACTGCCCCTTGATGCCGGCGTCCTTGATCGGATCGATGGACGGCACCCACAAAATCACCACGACGATCGTCATAAGCGCCCAGGCGGCCAGAATCGCAAACGCCAGCCGCCAGGACATCGCCTCGGCGAGCAACGTTCCCGCGGGCACGCCCAGCATGTTGGCCACCGTCTGGCCCATCACCATCATGGACACGGATTGCGCCTCCTTGCCCTTGTCGGCAAGCGTTTTGGCGATCAGCGTGGCCGTGCCGAAGAACGCGCCATGCGGCAGGCCGGAAATGAAACGCGCCACCAGCAGCATCGGCGAGCAGAAGGAGACGGCGCTGAGCGTGTTGCCGACCAACGCGATGGCCATGAACAGGATGATGAGATGCTTCGGCGGCACCTTGCGGCCGAACACCAGGATCAGTGTGCCGACACACGCCGATGGCGTATGCGGAGATGTAATGGCCGGCCGCGGGAATGCTGACATGCATGGCGGTGGCCGTCTGGGGCAGGATGCCCATCATCACGAATTCGGCGGCGCCGAGGATGAAGGCGCCGGAGGCCAGCGCCAGAATGCTTCTCTTCATGGGGATTTCCTTATTTTGGATTGTCCGCCGAACCAGCACTTGGATGGTGCCAAGCGTCGGTTCGATATTGCGATTCCCGCGAAACCGACGGTGAGACGGTGCCAAAGCGTCGGTTTGATGGAAAGGCAAAAAAAAGGCGGAACCGAAGTTCCGCCTTAGTTGTCGGGCTGGCGGGATTTGAACCCGCGGCCTCTTCGTCCCGAACGAAGCGCGCTACCAAGCTGCGCTACAGCCCGTTGGCAACAGTTGGATATATTACACGATTGGGCGCTGTATGCAAGGTCGGCGTGTCGCGTGTTGTGTAGTGGCTTCTCGGTACACTTGGGGCTTATGACTGAGACCAACGAATCCCAAGAGAATCAGAACGAAGAAGAGGCCGCAGTTCCCACCATGACCACGGTGGAACGCGCCGAAATGCTGCTGCAGCAGGATGCTGCGATTCGCGCCAAGATCAACGGCGGCGCCGCGCTGGACGAGGCCGTGGACCCGTCAATAAGGAATTCGGCCCGCTGGCCCACCCGGAGCAGGTGCAGATGCGCGTGGCCAAGCGCGCGATGATGCTTAAGGAAGGCATCCAGCCGTACCCGGTGACCCTTGACGTCACCGCCACCATCGAAGCGGTCCGCGCCAAGTATGAAGGCAAGCTCGAAGCGGGCGACGAGACCGAGGACGTGGTCGGCATCGCCGGCCGTGTGCTGTTCCTGCGCAACGCGGGCGGCCTGTGCTTCGTGCAGCTGTCCGCCGGTGACGGCACCAAGATTCAGGGCATGATCTCCAAGAAGGAGATTGGCGCCGATTCGCTCAAGCAGTTCAAGCAGCTCGTCGACCTTGGCGATCACTTGTACATCAAGGGCCGCGTGATCGCCTCCAAGACCGGCGAACTGTCCGTGTTCGCCACTGAGTGGGCTATCGCCTCTAAGGCCCTGCAGCCGCTGCCGGCCCTGCACAAGGACCTGAACGAAGACACCCGCACCCGCAAGCCGTACATCGGCATGATCGCGGACGAGAACATCCGCAACATGGTGCGCAACCGTTCCAAGGCCGTCGCCTCCCTGCGCAAGACCTTCGCCGACCATGACTTCCTCGAGGTCGAAACCCCGATGCTGCAGACCCTGCACGGTGGCGCGGCCGCCCGCCCGTTCACCACGCACATGAACGCCTTCGACCTTGACCTGTACCTTCGCATCGCGCCGGAACTGTTCCTCAAGCGCTGCCTCGTCGGCGGCATCGACCGCGTGTTCGAAATCAACCGCGACTTCCGCAACGAGGGCGTCGACGCCACCCACGCCCCGGAATTCACCATGGTCGAGGCATACCAGGCCTACGGCAACTACGACACCATCGGCGCTCGTCAAGGAGCTCGTGCAGAAGACCGCCATGGACGTCTACGGCTCGCACAAGGTCACCCTGCTCGACGGCACCGAATACGACTTCGGCGGCGAATGGAAGACCATCAGCATGTACGACTCCCTTTCCGAGGCCCTGGGCGAGGAAATCGTGCCGAACGGCGGTCCGGACAACCCTGGCACCTCCGTGGAGCACCTGGGCGAGATCGCCGACAAGCTCGGCGTAGAACGCGACGACGTGGAGAACCACGGCAAGCTCGTCGAACACCTGTGGGAGCACTTCTACGAGGACAAGCTTTACGAGCCCACCTTCGTGCGTGACTTCCCGGTCGAAACCTCCCCGCTGGTCAAGGGCCACCGCACCAAAGCCCGGCGTGGTGGAGAAGTGGGATCTCTACGTGCGCGGCTTCGAACTGGCCACCGGCTACTCCGAGCTCAACGACCCGGTCGTGCAGCGCGAACGCTTCGTGGCCCAGGCCAAGGACGCGCTCGCTGGCGACGAAGAGGCTTGCGACATCGATGAGGACTTCCTCGAGGCTCTCGGCGTGGGCATGCCTCCGGCCGGCGGTATGGGTATGGGCATCGACCGACTGCTCATCGCACTGACCGGCGCCACCATCCGCGAGACCATCACCTTCCCGCTTGTGAAGCCGCTGAACTGAGGCGGAGCCTCAGTTCAATATTCGGCTTCACGCGAGGCGGCCGAAGAGGAAGCCCTGTGGGCTTCCGTGCCGCCGGAGCCATCCTCTTTAAAAAATAAAGAGCAATTACTAAAGGGCGTTCCCAATACGGGAGCGCCCTTTTTACCCTCGCACACTCTCGCACACCCAACATCTAACATGAGATTCATGGAAATATCGACTTGGATTCGCGGCGCTCGCCTGAAAACCCTGCCGCTGGCGATCGCCCCAGTGGTTATCGGGGCCGCGCTGTCGTGGCGGGGCGTGTTTCTTTACTCGCAGGGTGGCGATATATGGCATGAGCCGTGTCCGTTCTTCGGCGGGCAGCATGACTTGGGGAAGATGAAATTCGGCTCGCTGGTCGGCGAATGCCAGCGTTCCGCAGGCTGGTTCATCTTGGTGGCGGTACTGTGCGGTTGCGTGGCGTTGTTCCTGCAGGTCGCCGCGAATTTCGCGAACGACTATTCCGACGGCATACGTGGCACCGACGAGGGGCGTGCCGTCGATTCCGCCGGTCATTTGCAAAAACACCATCCGCGGAATCGACTTCGACTCCGGAAATGCTTCCGGCATCGCAGCCCCAGCATGGCCCCGCCCGTCTCGTCGCGTCCGGCGTGAGTCCAAAGAAAGTACTTGCCGCGGCCGGAATCAACGCGCTGATCGCCTGCCTGTGCGGTCTGGCTGTCGTTACATTGACCGGCTACTGGTGGTTCATCCTGATCGGTATCGCCTGTCTCGTGGCCGGCTGGTGCTACGTCGGCGGCAAACACCCCTATGGCTACCACTATTTGGGTGAGATAATTCGTTTTCATCTTTTTCGGGCTCGTTGCCACCTGCGGCACGATGTTCGCCCTGGCCGGCACAATCTCGACCGAAGGCATGCTCGGCGGCGCCAACGTCGGCCTCATCGCCGTCGCGGTCCTGTGCGTCAACAACCTACGCGACGTCGAAAACCGACCGCACGCACGGCAAGCACATGGATGACCGCTTTGGGCCGGCGCAACGGCACGGTTTTTGCGATTGCGCTGCTGTTCGTCGCCGTGCTGTTGCTCGCCGCTTATATACTGCTGCTGTCGACGCCTGCGATGCCGACAATCGCAATACTGGCGGTCACGTGCGCGATGTGCGCTGCCGCCGCCGTCGCGATCGCAAGAAAAAAATACGGCGAGGCGCTGCCGCTGTGCACGTTCTTCTCACTGGCGCTCGCCGCAACGTACGTGTGTTGCGTGGTGTTTGCCTAGCGCTGCAACGACAGTGCAACGAAATGAAAATTGTTGCAAAACGTGGGGCGTCAATCGTCGGAAACGGCTTGTTTTGGGTGTGCCAAGCGGTAGACTTGCAAGCATGACTTATAAACTAGTACTGCTCCGTCATGGACAGAGCGCATGGAATAAAACTAACCAGTTCACCGGCTGGGTCGACGTACCGCTGACCGAGCAGGGGTGTCGAGGAAGCCAAGAACGGCGGCCGCCTGCTCCAAGGAGAAGAACGTTCTGCCTGACATCGTCTTCACCTCGATGCTGCGTCGCGCCATCAACACCGCCAACGTCGCGCTGGACGAGGCCGATCGCCTGTGGATTCCGGTCAAGCGCAGCTGGCGTCTGAACGAGCGTCACTACGGCGCCCTGCAGGGCAAGAACAAGACCGAGATCCGTCAGGGAGTACGGTGACGAGAAGTTCATGCTGTGGCGTCGTTCCTACGCCACACCGCCGCCGGAGATCGACCCGAACGACCAGTACGCCCAGAACAACGATCCGCGCTACACCGGCGATCCGGTTCCGGAAGCCGAGTGCCTGGCCGACGTGGTCAAGCGCGTTGAGCCGTACTTCAAGTCCGACATCGAGCCGGAGCTGAAGGCTGGCAAGACCGTTCTGATTGCTGCCCACGGCAACTCCCTGCGCGCCATCGTGAAGATGCTGGACAACCTCTCCGAAGAGGAGATCGCCAAGGTCAACATCCCGACCGCAATCCCGCTGCTGTACGAGCTGGACGAGAACTTCAAGCCGATCAAGCCGCGTGGCGAGTACCTGGATCCGGAAGCCGCCGCTGCCGGCGCTGCCGCCGTCGCCGCTCAGGGCCAGAAGTGAGTTTGTTGCGATTGGGTGCGTGAATAGTCGCGGCTGATCGCATGAAACACATACGAAAAGGTGGGAACCTGCATACCGTAGGTTCCCACCTTTCGTTATTGCCGGCGCCTTTGTCGGTAAGTCTTTTTCACGTTGTAGCTGCGTTTTTGCTGATGTCGCCTTGCCTGCGCGGCTCGGCGGGTGCCGTGCGGCGCAGGCAAGGCAAGGACAAAAACGGAATCACAAGAACGTCAATCACGCCGTATTCGCTTGAGCAATGTCGGAATATCAGTGGAATCCAGCTTCTTCACGATCTGTTTCAACACGCCCCTTTCGATGGGGTTGAGCTTCATATCGGTGATCGGTTTGCCGTCTCGCAGCATCACCGTGGCGTTGAGCAGGTTGCGCACGTCGTAGACCGAACCCCACCTCCGGCACGCCGCGGTCCACGTCGCACAGCGTGTACACGGCCTCCATGCCGGTGCGCATCGAATATTCGGTGGTGAAGATCGTGTCGCGCGGCGTCTCCGCGAATTGGCCGAGAACGCGAAATTCACCGCGCCATCCGGCACCACATCGGGGCGGTCGCCGGCGGAACGCGGCATGAAGAACGCATCGATGTACGGCATCATCACCGGAACCGTGTTGGCGTGGTTCTTCGCCAAGTCGGCGATCTTGTCGGTCGGCACGCCCATGTGGTACAGCCATTCCTCGCAGATCTCCTCGCCGGTGCAATCCTGCATCGGCTTCTTCACATAGTTGCCGGGCTTGTCGGGGAACAGACCATACACCCATACGCACAGCTGGTCCTTCGGCTGGTCTCGGAACTGCTGCTGGCGATTCAGCGTCCAGCTCATCAGCCAATGGAATCCTCAACGGTGACGATGCCGCCGGTCACCACACGTCCGGAGAACGGGTCGCGCTTGCAGATCTTCTGGATGTACGGCGGAATCTCGTCGTCCAACGTGGTGACGGTGGCGCTCATCCACTTCGAATGCTCCGGGTCGGAGCAGAACACGTCCGGATGTCCGAAGCTCGGATCCTGCGCCGCGATGCGACGCCACATATCCCAACCGCCGCCGGGCTTGATCTCCGGAGCCCACGCGGCCGGCTCGGTCTGCGAACCCATCGAGGAGTTCTCCACGCAGCCGCCGTTGGTGATGAACACCAGATCGTTCTCGCCCAAATCGATGCTGCGGGTCGTGCCATCCGCCTCGGTCAGGTCGATGCGCGTGGCCAACTTCTTGGTCGGCGAGCTGAACGGATTGCGCGGATACGCGCCGTATTCGGCCTGCTTCCTCAAAATCGTATCCTGCCCGGTGCCGGTGCGCTGGCGTACGGGACCCATGCCGCCGCCAATCGCGAAATCGACGTTCTCCACCTTCACGTTGTAGTGGAACTGCACGCCGAAGCCTTCCAGATACTTGATCATCGGCAGGATCATCGACTCGTACTGGTTGTATCGGGTGAACCGCAACGCGCTGAAGTCCGGCAGTCCGCCGATATGGTGGATGTAGCGGCGGATGTACAGCTTCATCTCCAACGCGCTATGCCAGTTCTCGAAGGCGAACATGGTGCGCCAGTACATCCAGAAGTTCGTATCGAACACCTCATCGTCGAAGAAGTCGGAGATCTTCTTGCCGTATAGTTCCTCGTTCGGTGTGAAGAACAGCTTCATGATCTCCATCGACGCCTTGTCGGACAGCGCGAACTTGCCGTTCGTGCCGCCGTCCACGCCACGCGCCTTAGTGGAGCGGCATAGCGAATAGTTCGGATCCTCCTTGTTAAGCCAGTAGTATTCGTCCAATACGGACACTCCATCCGTCTCGATGGATGGAATGGAACGGAACAGATCCCACATCACCTCGAAATGGTTGTCCATCTCGCGGCCGCCACGCATCACATAGCCGACGCCAGGAATGTTCGCGCCATCGCAGGCACCGCCCGGAACCGGGTCCTTTTCGAATACGTGGATGTGGTCGCCGGGCATCTGCGCGTCACGCACCAGATAGCAGGCGGCGGACAGCGCTGCAAGACCCGTGCCGATGATGTAGGCGTTCTTGCTATCGATCCCCTCGGGCTTCTTTGGCCGGGCGAATGCTTCGTAATTGCCGTTGGAATAGTACATGACTTCCTCCTTTGGATGCCGCTGGGCACTATTGTGCCGCGTCGTGGGACACAAGTATACGGGCATGAACTGGACGCGATGTCTAGTTTTTACGACTATCGGAGGAATTTCGCTTATAGGTGGCGGATTGCGCCTGCATGCGAAAGTGATTTTGCCTATATGTGGCAGATTTCTTTTTGGAAAAGCATGTTCGGGGGCGGGATTTTTTACCCCCTTATGATGTTTTGGCCGAGGTCATCTGCCACATATAAAAAAGTGAGATGGGTGGCTTCCAAACGGAAACCACCCATCTCGTCAAGGAAAATGCAAGAAGAGGTGAGGAACCTTCAGTCGATGTCGGTGCCTTCGTCGCGGGTCGGCTCCTTGGACGGGTCGAAACCGGAGACGATGAACATCACGCGGCGGGCCGCGGAAACGGCGTGATCGCCGGACGCTCCATGAAGCGGCCGATCAGGACCACGTCGATGAGCTGCTGGTTGGTGCCCTTCAATCCTCGGACTGGGCCAGTTCGAAGGTCTTCTTGTGCAGAGCGTCGAGCTTGTCGTCGTTGAGAATGATCTGCTCGGCGGTCTTGGTGTCGCGGTCGGTAAGCATGGAAACCACCTGGTCGGCCACATTGTCAAGGAACGCCTGCATTTCGGCGAACAGCGGCTGGGCATCGGCCGGCAGCGGGGAAGCAGGATAGGTGCGGCGGGCCGCTTCGGCGATGTGACGGGCCAGATCGCCCATACGCTCTCGAAAGTGGTTGCCAGACGCATGGTGGAGAACGACCACGCGCAGATCGGTGGCCACCGGGTTCTGCTTGGCCAGCAGCTTCACGCACTGGTCGATGACGCTGGATTCGAGGGCATCGATTTCGATGTCGCCGTCGATGACGGCCTGGGCGGCTTCAAGATTCTGGTTCAGCAACGCGTCGCCGGCACCATTGATTGCCTTGCGAACGTCTTGCGCCATGCGGTCGAGGTCATCGGCGACTGCCTTGAGCTCTTCATTGAAGATAACGCGCATATGCTTGCCTTTCAAATGCTTCACGTATGTCAATATCGGGTTTCGGATATAACCTCTCCCAAGTGTATTAGGGGAATTGGCGGATTCGCACGTGACGGACGGGTTGTTCCGCCAATGTTCACCGGCACGTTCACCCTGCGTTCACGAAAATCGCGCCACGACCATTCATCGGGGAACGTCAGGGTGTGCGAGAATGAAGACATGTTTGAATCCGTAGGCACGTGGTGGCGCAATCTGACACATCGCCATGGTGACGATCGCAACAATGATGATACTTTGGACGACGCGACGAACACGTTGCTGTCCATACTGCCGCTGGCCTCCATCGTGGTCGACGAGCATGACGAGGTGATACGCGCGCATCCGGACGCCTACGCCCTTGGCGTGGTGCGGGACGACGCCATCGCCGATGACACCGTGGCAAGCGCGGTGCACGAGGTCCGTGCCCACGGCGGCAAGAAGCAGTTCAGCCTGACCACGACCACGTTGCATGAGCCGAAGAAGGCTCCGAAAGCAGGGAAGCCAACCATGCGGGAGGTTGCCAAACAGGCGTTGATCGGCCAATCGCCGGACAAGCCGGTGACCACGGTGTCCCGCCCGAACTGGCTGAAGGTGATCGTAGGCAGGCTCAACGAACGCTTTGTGGTGGTGCTGGTTTCCGACGTGAGCGAAACCGTCCGTTTCTCCCAGATCCGTGATTCCTTCATCACCAACGTTTCGGAGCAGCTCCTCAAGCCGACGCAGTCGCTGGAGGAGCTTGCGGACGCGTTGGAACATGACTCGGACAATAAGGCCGCGATTGAGGGGAACACCGTAAAACTGCGCCAATCCTGCGCTCGCATGGAACATATGGTGTCCGGCCTGCTGCTGCTTATCAAGGCGCAGGAACCGATTCTGCCGACGGCGAGCAACCGTATCAACGTCATGGAACAGGTGAAAACCGTCGTCGGCGCGCATCGCGACATGGCGCAACGGCGCGGCATCGACATTGAAATCGATGGCGACGAATCGCTGGACATCAACGGGGAAGGCGAGCAGATTCAGGCCGCGGTCGCAAAGCTGCTCGAAAACGCCATCGCCTATTCACCGGACGGCAAGGGCATAACCGTATCCGTCAAGCCGAACGAGGACGGCACCAAAGTGCTGCTCAGCGTGCTTGACCGTGGTTGCGGCATTGCACAGAAGGAGCAAAGCCGTATTTTCGAACGGTTCTACCGTGGCGGCAACCAGAATGGGCATTCCGAGGAAGGTATCGGTTTGGGCCTTGCCATCGTCAAGCATGTGGCGTTGACCCACCATGGCTCCGCTTCGGTGTGGAGCGCGCTCCGGGACAGGGGCAGCACGTTTACGTTGGAGCTGCCGGTCGCCAGAAATTAGCGGCGATTACAGAGCGTTGGGACACGCCATATACGGCAAGGGCCGCTTCCGCAGGTTGGTGCGGAAGTGGCCCAATGTTGTTACCGGTTATTTCGCGATTGGCTGAACCGCCGGTCGGGTTATTCGCCAAGACGGCGGTAGTCCCACCGGTCGAAATGCTCCCAAACCAGCATGAGCACGCCGATCACCGTGCCGGCGGCGCACATGGTCTGCAATCAGTTCGACATTGATGCCGAAGGCCAGCAGAATCATGCAGATCACCAAGGCGATGGCCCATAATGCGGTGCCGAACGTGAACACCTTCCGCAGGTCGACGCGCACCGGTTTGGGGGAGGGTTTGCGCACGCTTGGGTCGATAATCGGAGCAAATTTCATACCGTTACCTTACCTCGGTGCGCGCGTCACAGGTGCTCGACCACGTAATCGACGCACTTCGTAAGCGCCTCGACGTCGCTCGGCTCCACGGACGGAAACACGCCGATGCGCAGCTGGTTGCGGCCGAGCTTGCGGTAGCCGTTGGTGTCCACAATGCCGTTCTCGCGCAACGTGGCGACCACTTGGGGAAGCGTTGATGCTCGTCAAGGTCGATGGTGACCACGGCGTTGGAACGTGCGTTTTCGTCGGAAACGAACGGCTGCGCGTAATCGGACCTCTCCGCCCACTGGTACAGCAGCGACGCGGAACGTGCGCAACGCGCCGTGGCCCAGGCGAGGCCGCCATTGTCGTTAAGCCAGCGCACCTGGTTCTCCAGCATGACCAGCGTGGCCACGGCGGGCGTGTTCAGCGTCTGGTCCTTACGGGAGTTCTCGATGGCGGAGGTCAGTGACAGGAACGGAGGAATCCAGCGTCGCGCGCCCGGCAGGCTGACGCTTTTAGCGATGCCGTAGGCGCGGTCGATCGCAGCCGGGGAAAGCACGGCGATCCACAGGCCGCCGTCGGAGCCGAACGCCTTCTGCGGGGAGAAGTAGTAGGCGTCGGTCTGGCTGATATCCACGTTCAGCGCGCCGGCGCCGCTCGTGGCATCGATCAGAGTCAGCGCCCCTGCTCCTTGGAACCTTCGACACGCTTGACCGGGACCGCCACGCCAGTGGACGTTTCGTTGTGCGCCCAGCAGTAAGCGTCCACATATTCGGTGAGCTCCGGCAGGCGATACGTGCCCGGTTTGCCCGCGAAGATCTCCGATCCTCAAGGAACGGCGCGGATTGCGCGGACTTGGCGAATTTCGCGCTGAAGGAGCCGTACGTGCCGAACGCCGCCTTGCGGGTGATAAGCGACGCGCAGGCGATGTCCCAGAACGCGCTGGCGCCGCCGTTGCCCAGCACGACCTCATAGCCGTCGGGAATCTGGAAGAAATTCGACAGGCCTTCGCGGATGGAGCCGACCACCTGCTTGACCGGGGTCTGGCGGTGCGAGGTGCCCAGAAGATTGCGCGCGCCCGCGTCGAGCGCTGGACCTGCTCCGGACGGATTTTGCTCGGCCCCGAGCCGAAACGTCCATCCTCCGGAAGCATGTTGGTAGGAATGTTCACAGTGTTCGTCATGTCATCCAAGGGTAGTCAGAAGGTCGGATTGCGCGTTGATATGGCCGTTTTCCGGACGTTCCTCCACCCGTGGCGAATTATTTGCGCAAGGACGGGGTCTTGATGATAATCCCTATGTCGGTGTACCCTTACCCTTGTGACGGTTCTGTAACCGTGCGCGGTCATAAGCTGCGACGGTTTCGCAATCCGCAAGGAGTGATTGATATATGAGGCATGCGGCGCATAAAGCTGCCAAGGTTTCGCACGCGCAATTCAGCCTATCCAAGGCGTTGTTCACGGCGAACCGGGGCTCCCATACCGCTAAGGCCGTGCGAATGGCACAGCTGGCGGAAGGCGGCGCCGTAGTCGGACTCGCTCCGGAAGTCGTGGATAAACTGAATGAAGTGGCTCCAATGAGCCGCCGTGCCATGCGTGAGGCCGCCAAAGCCGCTTCCCGCAAATCCGCGTTGGTGACCTCCGCTTCGTTGGCGGCGCTTGTCGGCACCGCGGCGACCGCGTTGGCGTTCGGCCAGCAGAACGCATCCCGACTGGTGCTTGCGGACGACGGTACCGAAACGTCCCAGATCAAACGTGTGTCCGATGGAGCGGCATCCCGTTCCGAAGGACGTACCGCCCTTAAGGAACTGGCTTCCACCAGCAACAACGGCGGTTGGCAGCTGGGAGACACCAGCGCTTCCATGGACGCCAGCCTGATGTCCAAGTCCATCGCCGACAATCCGAACGTCGCCGTCCTGATGGACCAAGACAGCAGCGCCTTACCGGCTAACTTCAATCCGAACCATGCCACCGGAGACGTCGGCAACGCCTACGAGTTCAGCCAGTGCACGTGGTGGGTGTATGTGCGCCGCCATCAGCTCGGTCTGCCTGCAGGCTCCCACATGGGCAACGGTTGCCAGTGGGCCGATTCGGCCCGCGCCTTGGGCTATTGGGTTGATAACACGCCGCGCCATGTCGGCGACATCATCGTGTTCGCCGCAGGCCAGGAAGGTTCCGACTCGTATTACGGCCACGTCGCCATCGTTGAGAAAATCAACGACGACGGCTCGATCGTGACCTCTGAATCCGGCGCCTCCCTCAATGGCGGCAGGTATTCCCGCACGCTCACGAACGTGGGCGATTTCCAGTATATTCACTACTGAGTTTCCCTACCGACGACCGTGCCCCTTTTCTTGTAAGAGGGTTGCTGTAAGCTAAGGATTCGATGAAGCATATTAAGCATTGTTCCGTGATTGCTGCGCTCGCCGCGGCCGCTCTTACTTTCGCCGGGGTGGCACCTGCCGCGCTGGCAGCCAATGATGGCGCCACGCAAGATGCTGTCGTTGCTACCCGTTCGTTCCCGAAGACCAACGCCGTGAAGAAGAACATCCTCGCGGAGGCATCGTCCACCCAGGTCGAATCCGATTCCGACTGGGGCGGTGTGGAAAGCCTGAACGTTCCCCAAACCAAATCTCAAGCCGAAAAAGACGTCGAAGCCGCCGCAGCGGCAGCGGAACAGCAGCGTCAGCAGCAGGCCCAGGCTCAAGCACAGGCCCAAGCCGCTTCTCGTTCCGCCGCTCGAAGCGACCTCAGCAGCAGCGGTTCCTTCACCGTGACGCCGCCTGATGGGGCCAGCGTGTCCAGCCTGCTGACGTTCGCGAACCAGTTCGTCGGCAAGGTTCCGTATGTGTCCGGCGGCAATACCCCGTCCGGTTGGGATTGCTCCGGTTTCGTGCAGTATGTCTACGGCCAGATGGGCGTTTCCCTGCCGCATTACTCCGGTGCTCAGGCGACTGTGGGTCGCGCGGTTGGCAGCCTCGCCGACGCGCAGCCGGGAGACATCATCGCCAATGCGCAGCATGCCGCGATCTATGTCGGCAACGGCATGGTCATCAACTCCCAGCTGAACGGCACCCGCTACGATCCCATCGCATGGGTGTTCCCCAGCAGCTACAGCATTCGTCGAATCTTCTGAAGCTTTGACATTGAGCTAAGGGCGTATTTCCGTGAGGAATACGCCCTTTTGCTTTTGTTATTTTCCGCGTCGTTACTTGAAAACCGCATGTCGCGCGGTATGGTGGAAGTCAGGTGCAACGCATAGTCGCGTTGCCGCAACCTGATTCAAGGGGAGGTCGCTCATGATCAATGACAAGGCAATCCTCGTAGGTGTCGATGGATCCCACGCCAGCTACAAGGCGACATGGTGGGCAGCAAATTACGCGAAGCATGCGGGACTGACCCTGCAGATCGTCTGCGCATATTCGCTGCCAAGCTATGCGGCAGTGTCGTTCGATGCCACGTATACGGCCATGGGCGATGACAATGCCGCGCACAACGATGCGCAGGAGATTCTGTCGAAGGCCAAGGCCATCGCCGACGAGCAGGGCGTCGAGGCATCGACGTTGATCGTCACCGGAGATCCCGCATCCGTGTTCGTCGAACTGTCGCGCAACTACAACCTCATCGTCATTGGCAACCGTGGCAAGGGTGGTCTGGCCGAACGACTGCTCGGCACCACCAGCTCCAGCCTGCCGGCATACGCGTACTGCCCGATCGTCGTGGTGCCGTACACCGACGACGAAGGCAACCTGATGCACTTGAACAACACCATCACCAAGGTGGCAGTCGGCTCCGACGAATCCAAGTGGGGTCTGAAGGCGTTGGAGATCGCGGCCGCGTTCGCCGATTCGTGGGGTGCCGAGCTGGACGTCATCTCCGCCGTGCCGAACATGAAGGGCTCCGAGGATGAAGGCGTCATGGCGTCCTTCCAGGAGGATCTGGATGTGCGCATCAAGCCGCTTGAAGAGGCGTACCCGAACCTCAAGATCAACAAGCAGATCGTTTCCGGCCCCGGCCGTGAGCGCCCTGACCAAGGCCAGCTACGATCACGATGTGGTTGTTGTCGGCTCCCGTGGTCGCGGCGGCTTCACTGGCTTGCTGCTGGGCTCCACCAGCCAGGGCCTGCTGCAGCATGCGGTCGGCCCGGTGTACGTGGTGCCACGCAAGTATGTTGAGGCCGCGGAATCGCGTCTCGACACCGTGCCGAGCTCGCCCGCCGACGTCACGCCGAAGGCGATCGACGACATCAAGGGCGTCGAGGAAGTGCCGGTCGACAAGGGCCAAGCCGGAAGTGGTCGAAGCCATCCGAAACGAAGATCGATCCGGACCGTCAGTGACGGTACGGCAAATCGACTTTGAAATCGATATAAAAACCGCATAGAAGAGGGTGGCTGCGATTCCAACGAATCGCAGCCACCCCTCTAACCGGTACGTGCGCTCAGTGCTTGACGGTGACGTTCATACGCACTGGCGTCGGCTCGACGTACGTATGCTTGACCGTGCAGCCCTTCTCGATATGACGGCTGACGCGATCGGCGAGCTTTTCGGCGTCCTCGTCGCTCAAACCGGCGTCGGTGGCGTCGATGACCACCTGCTCGTCGAAACCGATGTAGGCGTCGGTATCGGCATCATACGTGCCGTCCACCACGATCTTCGCGCCCTTGCCATCGCCCAGCGTATGCTCGACGGCGAACTGGCTGGACAGCGCGGCGCAACCGGCCAGCGCGACCTTCATCAGATCGCCCGGCGTGAACTGGCCACGGCCCTTGCCGAACTTGATGTGCGCGCCATCCTCGCTGAACGCGTCCCAGGAACCGTCCTTGTTGCGCTCTACCCACAGCCTCTTGCCCATGGAAACTCCTCATGTCCTGTGGCGCGCCGTTCGCGCCAATCCGTGATACCAATCTAGCGCATCGAAACGGACGTGGGGGAGTGCGTTCCGCAAGATGAAGCGATACGGTTTTGTGATTCGTTACGATTGCGCTGGAGGCCGGCGGACGGCCGGGATGCGCGTTGGCGGTGGCACCAAGACCGTTCGGCCAAGCTTACGGCCTTACAACGCGCATCCCGGCCGTCCGCATCCACGCCACCGGTTAAACTTGCCTATTATGGCTTTGACTTCCGAACAACTCGCAGACATCCGTACTCGTATTCCCGCACGTCCGGAAACGGACATTCCCATGCCTTACGAGGATCTGGTACGCAAAATCCTTACGGACGGCACACTGAAATCCGACCGCACGGGCACGGGCACAGTCTCCCTGTTCGGCCAGCAGATGCGTTTCAATCTCAAAGACAGCTTCCCGCTGCTCACCACGAAGACGGTGTTCTTCAAAGGACTCGCCTACGAGCTGCTGTGGTTCCTCAAAGGCTCCACGAACGTACGTTGGCTGCAGGAGCACAACGTGCACATTTGGGACGAATGGGCCGACGAGAACGGCGATTTGGGGCCGGTCTACGGCGCGCAGTGGCGTAGCTGGCCGGCGCCGACGCCGGACGATCCGAACCGCACCATCGACCAGATCTCCAATGTGCTCGACCTGATCCGTAACCACCCCGATTCGCGTCGCATGGTGGTTTCCCGCATGGAACCCGGCGGAAGTGGAGAACATGGCCTTGCCGCCCTGCCACGCGCTCTTCCAGTTCTACGTGGCCGACGGCAAGCTAAGCTGCCAGCTGTACCAGCGTTCCTGTGACATGTTCCTCGGCGTGCCGTTCAATATCGCCTCCTACTCGCTGCTCACCATGATGATGGCGCAGCAGGCCGGGCTCAAGCCGGGCGAATTCGTCTGGACCGGCGGCGACTGCCATGTTTACGACAACCACGTCGACCAGGTGTTGGAACAGCTGAGCCGTACGCCGTACCCGTATCCGCAGATCCGCATCAGGAAGGCCGATTCGCTGTTCGACTACGATTACAGCGATTTCGAAATCGTGAATTACCAGCATCATCCGACCATCAAGGCACCGGTGGCGGTCTGAGGTTGTTGCCGCCGTCTGGCGCGTCTGCGCCAGACGGTAGACTACTGACCCTAGTTCCGACTTCAAAGAGTGAGTGAAATGGAGCATGACAGTAGCCGTAGCGGCTATCACGAACCCGGAGCCCGGACTTGCCGGGCGTGAAGACGAGGAGGATTGGGGCGACGATTTCCCCAAAACCTTCTCTGTGAATCTGATTTGGGCGCAGGCCTGTGACAAGGAAGGTCACGACGGTGCCATTGGATTCGAAGGCGGCATGCCATGGCACCTGCCTGAGGATATGAGGCATTTCACGGAGCTGACCGTCTCCCATCCGGTCATCATGGGCCGCAAGACGGGAGTCGCTAAGCCCGAAGTTCCGTCCGCTGCCCAACCGCGACAACATCGTCATCTCGCATGACCCGTCCTATTTCGCGCCGGGCGCCACCGTGGTGGATTCGCTGGATGACGCGTTGGATCTGGCCCGTCAGGAGGCCATTCCGGATGACGGCTTGGACCGCAGTGAAATCTGGGTCATCGGCGGAGCAAAGTGTTCGAGGAAGCGATGCCATTCGCCGACAAGGCGTATGTGACGCAGATCAGCATGCACGTGAACGCCGACACCTACGCGCCCGATATCCACGCATTGGTGGAATGCGGAGCATTGCGCGTGGCCGAGGAAGGCACGTGGCAGAAGGCGCGGAAAGGAAACGACCAAGTCGAAGGCTTCCGTTTCGTGACGTACGAAAGAAACCACGAGGAGTAACTTTTCATGTATACCGTGATGACCGTGTGCACGGGCAACATCTGCCGCTCACCCATGGCTGAAATCATTCTGCGCGCCGAATTCGGGCGCCGCGGCTTGGCTGACAAGGTCAACGTCGAATCCAGCGGCGTCAGCGACGAGGAATACGGCAATCCGATCGACCGCCGTGCCGTCAAGGTACTTAAGGAACGCGGCTACGAGCTGCCGGCGCACCATTTCGCGCACCGCATCACGCGCGACGAAATCGAACGCACCGACCTGTTCCTGCCGATGACCGCCTCGCACGCGCGCGCTGCTCCGTCAGCTGCCGCAAGCCAAGCGCAGCGAAGTGCACATGTACCGCAGCTTCGACCCGAATCTGCCGAAGCCGGCCGCGGGACGTGAGGACAGCATCGACCTGGTGGACCCGTGGTACGGTGGTCCACGCGAATTCGAAGTGGCGATCGACCAAATCGAAGAGGTGGCGCCATATATCGTCGATTGGGCCGAACAGCAGTTGCAGAACTGATTTTTTATTGCGATTGCGGCATGCTTGATGGTTTCAAGCGTGCCGCTTTTGTTTTTTGCGATTTATTGCGATTTTTTTTTGGGGGGGGGCTGGCTGTGTTGTGAAGTTGCGATTTTTCTGATGTTGCGGTGTTTGGTGGGATTGAATATACGGCGTTTTTGCGATGTTGCGATTGCGGGGTGTCCGGTGGAGGCCGGCATATGCGTTGCAAGGCACACTCAAGGCCGTTCGGCCGAGCTTGCGCCTTGCCGCAGCCGGCCTCCACCTCGTTTTTATTGGCAGGTTGCGATGTTGCTTCGTTCTGTGGGTAAGTTGCGTTTTTTGATTTTTGTGGGGCGCCTCGTTTTTGTGGGCAAGTTATGTCTTGACGGTTGGGAAGCGTGAATTGGCGTGGGAGGGGAGGGTGAGGGTAAAAGAAAACCCCAGCGGATTGGGCTGGGGTTTGGTGGCGACCACGGCCGGACTTGAACCGGTGACCTCCGCCGTGACAGGGCGGCGCTCTAACCAACTGAGCTACGCGGCCGTTGTTTCAGCCTTGCGACTGACAACAGATAGAAATACTACGGCAAAAACGCAATTATGCAAAACTGCGGCGTGTCACGGTGTGTTGGGCGTGGCGCGCCGCAGTTTCGCGGGAAAGGAGACGAATCTCAGTCGGTCTGCTTCCAGGTGTCGACGTCGATGTGGTGCTCCGGGTTGGCCTGCCATGCGTCCCAAGCGGACTTCACGATGTCCTCCACGTCGTACTTGGCGTGCCAGCCCATCTCCTCGTTGATGCGCTTCGGGGAGCCGATCAGGTGCGGCGGATCACCGGCGCGGCGGCCCATGACAGCCTCCGTTGAACGGCAGACCGGTGACCTTCTTTGACTTCGTCGACGATCTGGCGCACGGAGGTGCCTTCGCCGGTGCCGACGTTGAAGGCGTCGTACTTGCGCTCGTCACGGTCGAGGTACTTGAGGGCGGCGATGTGGGCGTCGGCCAAGTCGGAGACGTGGATGTAGTCGCGCACGCAGGTGCCGTCCGGAGTCGGGTAGTCGTCGCCGAAGATCGCCGGGGCCTTGCCCTTCTTCAGACGGTCGAACAGCATCGGGATGAGGTTCAGGATAGCCGGATCCTCAAGTTCCACCGGGCCGCAGCCGGCCACGTTGAAGTAACGCAGGCCGCAGAAGCGGATGCCATACGGTTCCTCGCAGGCACGGGCCATCCACTCGCCGAACAGCTTGGTCTGGCCGTACGGGTTGATCGGCAGCATCGGGACGACGTCCTCAGGCACCACATCGACCGGCGGCACGCCGTAGGTGGCGGCGGAGGAGGAGGAGAAGACGAGCTTCTTGGCGCCGGAATCGCGCATGCCGATCAGCACGTTGAGCATGCCGTTGATGTTCTGCTGGTAGTACCACAGCGGCTTCTCCACGGATTCGCCGACCTGCTTGCGAGCGGCGAAGTGGATCACGGAATCGACGCCTTCGGCCTTCATGATCTCCGCGAGGCGCTCGCCGGCACCCGGAGCGGCGATGTCCATGCCGTACAGGCGGGAGCCTTCGATGCGGGTGGGCTTGCCGTAGCTCAGATCGTCGACGACGACAACCTTTTCGCCGGCCTGATGAAGTGCGTGAACGACATGAGCGCCGATGTAGCCGCAGCCACCAGTGACGAGAACTGTCATGTTCTGGCCTTTCCTTCAAATGAGCGGTGAACTTTGATGATTTGAAAAAATGTCAACCATTGTTCACTTTTTGCTCAGATTTGTTACCTTTTGAACAATTTGAGTATAGCACGTGAACACGAACGCACATAACTCGTTCGTTCCTGCGTTTCCTCTATAAATTAGGGTATGCAACAAGACGAAAACACGCCGACCGATGGTCGCAAAACAGAAGAAAAAACGCACAGAATATACAACCTGTGCAGTCGGCCGCTGCTGATGGCAGGCCCGCTCTTTACGGCCGCAAAGTACTGTCGCTTCGTGCGCCGCTCTGCGCGCCTTGATGCGCGACTGCAACGTGCATGGGACGCCTACGCCGATACGTATCTGCTGAACATCAACGCGGGCGAAGGGTCCCTCGACGTGCGTGAGGGGTTTCGTGTTCGACCAGGCCTATATCCGCGAAACGTTGGGGGGCAATGCCAATCCTCTGATCGTGGAAATCGGCTCCGGGCAAGGCGAGAACGTCGTTGCCGCCGCAGCTTCCCAGCCGGACGTCAACTTCCCTTGCGCTGGAGGTCTGATCCGGGCGTGGCGCACACGCTGCTGCTCGCCGGCAAGCAGAACCTGAAGAACCTGCGGATCGCCCAGATCAACGCGCTAGAACTGTTCAAGGCGGCCGTCGACGGCTCGATCGCCGAAGTGTGGACGTTCTTCCCCGACCCGTGGCCGAAGATGCGCCATCACAAGCGCCGTATCGTACAGCCGAGCTCGCCGCGGACGTCCACCGCGCGTTGACGGACGAAGGCGTGTGGCGCATCGCCACCGACATCGAGGATTACGCGCTGCACGTTCACGAGGTGATGGACGAGCTGGACGGCTTCCATAACGACGGCGCATTGACCGTGAGCCTGCCCGTCGAGCACGTCGGCAAAGGCAACGCGGATGAGGCGGCCGCATTGCGACACGCCGATTTCGCTGAATCCGAGCGATTCGATGGCCGTGTTTTGACCAATTTCGAGAAGAAGGGACTTGCCGCCGGGCGCGTGATTCACGATTTCACCTATCGTCGCGTGTAATGCGATAAGGCTTGGAATTTCAGTGTTTTACGAGGATTCCTGTCTTATTGTGGCGGTGTGTGACACCGGCGCGACACGCCGAGGTTTGCATGTCGGCCAGATTCGCGTATAGTAGGGCAAGTTGTCAAGCGGAAACGCTGAAAGCGCCCCCTTCGTCTAACGGTTAGGACACCAGACTTTCAATCTGACAACGAGAGTTCGACTCTCTCAGGGGGTACGTACCTTGGAAACAAGGTGGCAATGGCCGCGTAGCTCAGTTGGTTAGAGCGCCGCCCTGTCACGGCGGAGGTCACCGGTTCAAGTCCGGCCGTGGTCGCTGGAACAGCGCAAGTTGTTCATGGCTCTGTAGCTCAGTTGGTAGAGCGAACGACTGAAAATCGTTAGGTCAGCGGATCGATGCCGCTCGGAGCCACCAGATACACCCCGGAGCAATCTGGGGTTTTGTTTTTTTCTCGCATATCTTTTTCCGATTTACCTGCGTGATTTCCGCTCGTTTTCCAGCACAAGCGCCATCCGAACCATATCGGCGAAAGACATACGCCCATTACCCCCAACGAAGAGGGATGTTCTGTCCCCTCTGTCGCTAAACTATGGTGCAGGTAGACAAGGGGGTTGACGGCTGTACTGTTCCATGATGTTGACCTCTAAACGGGTGTATCCCTGGGGTGAGGCGAGTGGAGATACTGTTAATCGGCAACACCGACTTCGTGACGAAGCAGTGGATCGAGCACACGTTCCCCCAAGACAAGGTGGTGGTGGCCCTCCGCAAAGGGACCGAATCCAGCGGCGAGGATCTCAAAATCATCGACATGCCCGACCGTGACGCCGTGTCGGAAGTGTTCTCCAACTACGAATTCGATCGAGATCGTCTACTTCTCCGAAGATCTGACGCCC
>VOFK01002067.1_pt1 | contig 27495 bp, 43 predicted proteins | sample 5384121 | NCBI WGS metagenome assembly VOFK01 (sample SAMN12384730, study PRJNA508395) | human gut metagenome | isolation source: healthy gut J | host: Homo sapiens | reverse complement strand
CAGGTGCCGTGGGCCTATCTCGCCGGAGGGCTGGACAGCGCTTCTGCACACCGCTCGGCTTCCGCACGGCGGCCATGGCGCTGCGGGACGATTCCGTCCGGCTGGACGGGTCCCGCGCCTCGCCGAGGCGGAAGCTCGCCGTCGTGATGGGCACGGAGGGGCGACAGGCTTACGAACGACGATCGCCGCCTGCGACATACAAAATCGCCATCCCATGCGACTGCTTCGGTTCGCTGAACGTCGCCGCAGCCAGTGCCGTGGCTTTCTATCAGTTGGGAAAACCCGCGGAATAACGCCGTTGACACACATAAACAGCCATGGTATCCTGAGATTACAAACAGAACCAAAGGAGGCGGTACGCATGGAAAAGAAGCTTGATCTGGAAGCCACGGTGCGAAAGGTGCGCGACAGGAGCAGCCCGCGCGCATCCGTGCTGTTCATGGGCGAAGCCGGTGTATTACCGAAGCGCTGTGACGCCGCAGCTGATCGCGCGCGGCGGACATGACAAGTTCCGCAGGAAAACGCCTGCACTCGAGTAACGAGCCGCCGGAGGCGCTTATCGCGGCGCGGGTCGAGACGACGGAACCAGCGGACGAACAGCTGAAGACGCCCGTGGAGCAAAGCGGGCGCATCGGTTCTTTGGACGGAAAGCGACAGCAGAGTGCCACGCGTTCCTGCGCTCATCTCGCTGGACCAAAGATTTGACGAGCTGGAGGTGCCCCGGCGCATTCTGACGGCAGCTCACAGCTGAGGACAGCCGAGCGGCTGGAGCGATACGGTGGCATGCCTCCGGACCATCTATCGCCCCGACGCGACGCCGATGAGGTCTGTCCACCTGAGCTGATCTACGCTAGCGACAGGACTTTGGCGTTTCCAGCGACACTCTGCGTTCCGCCGCCATCAGGCAGCTGCCGGAGACGGCAACGCCGGAGTGATGTCAGAACATAAATATCGCCACGCTGCTCAAAGCAAAGCGTCTAATCAGAAGATCCCTTCCAGGTGCTTTGCGAACTATCTGGACGGCGGGCATTACCGCGAGAGCTTTCCCCTCTCTCCGGACTGTGGGCTATGACACGGTCTGTGGTCGGTCTCCATGACAGAGCATGAGATGCGGCTGACGATCTCCGGGTTGCCGGACGGTGGAAGCAGGCGTTTACGCTGGATCTGGACACCATGCTAGTGCGCCGGGAGGAAACAGACGCGCAGCGCGCGGTCTTTGCGCAGTGGTTCGACTTTGCCGTCCAATGGCGGCTGGACGAACTGCCGGTTTTCTCTGGTCTGACGAGACGGTGGAAAGATGAAAATCATGGCCTGCCGGACGGCGCTTCGGCGTATCTCACATGGCTGTACGCGGTCAATCAGGAGACGCTGACGCGGAAGGCTTGATCGAGCCAGACTGGGGGGGCTGCCAATATCTCGAAGTATTTCCCCCATCCGGCGGCTGAGTTTGACGTCTGCCGGACGTCTGGGAATTTAAAGACGGCGGTTATTCTCTGAGCCATGCCGATGCCGGGCAGAAGCCGCTCGTGCGGCTCGATTCGCTGGAAAGCAGACGTTCTGGACGGCAAGACGGTTTGATGCAGCTGACGTTTTTTGGCGACAGAGCACCGGTCGGGGGATGCGGAATGGGAGACGCTTCGCGCACAGATCCTGTCCGGCGACGAAGCCGGGCTTCTGGAATCGCACATCGACACGTACCGCTTCCGGTTTCTCCGGCGGAGAACCGTATTTTCTGGAGCACAATGAGCTTTATGATCTGTAGATAAGGAACAGGCACGGCCTTTTGGGGCTGTGCCTGTTTTGTCGTTATACTGAAAATATTGGAGATCCGCTTGTGGGGCCGATGCCGGTCACAGCCGTTCGCGACGAAGGAGCGTTACGGATGTGGGTCTGCCGCTTGCCGGTACACATCGGCCCGTTGGGAAGTTGCGAATTCGCCGAAGACCACCATAATACCGGTCTATTCTGGCGGGCGGACAGAGTCGTCCGCCACTAGCCAGGAGTGCGAGTGGGCGTTGTGGGGTAGACTCTGTCGGCTTCGTGGGGCCTGCGAATTCGCCGGAAACCTCCGTAAAACCTGTGCGTTCTGCCGGGCCGATGCGATGCCCGCAGGATAGTTTCGAGGCGCAACCGCGCTTTGCGCGGCTCTTAGCGCCGAAGATGGGCATCGACCCCTACGCTGAAGTATGGAAGTGCATACGAATTTGCCGGAAGACTTTCGCTTCTCACAGCTTCCTGCTGCTGCCCTCAGGCGCTTCGCGCCAGCTCCCTTTCAGAGAAGCCTTATTCCGCGCGCAGCACGCTTTTGATGACGGCGACGGCCTTTTGCAGCTGCTCCATCGGGATATTGAGGGCGGGCAGGAGGCGGAGCTTGTCCTTGGCCTTGATGACCAGAACGCCCTTTTCGCGGCAGGCTGCAATGATATCGGAGGCGTTTTTCTCTGTCTGGATGCCGATCATCAGGCCGAGGCCGGATACGCCGAGCACGCCCTTCGCGCCGGTCAGTTCCCGCTTGATATACGCAGAGCGTTCTTCTACGCCTTCAAGCATCTTCTCGTCCAAACGGTTCAGGACGTTGATCGCGCCCGCGCAGCAGACGGGGTTTCCGCCGAAGGTCGAGCCGTGTGTTCCGGCGTGAGCACATCCTGCACCTTTTCCCCCAGCAGCGTCGCGCCGAGCGGCAGGCCGCCGGCAAGGCCCTTGGCCGTGGAGACGATATCGGGCTGGATGCCATAGTGCATGTATCCGTACAGCTTTCCGCTGCGGCCATTGCCGACCTGCACTTCATCGCAGATGAGAAGCAGATCATATTCCTCGCACAGCTTTGCCGCGCCCTTGACATACGCCTCGTCCAGCGGCATGACACCGCCCTCGCCCTGCACAACCTCCATCATGACGGCGGCACATTTGTTGGTCTTGATCAGCTGCTCGAGATCGGCCAGATCGTTGGGCTCAGCATAGACGAAGCCCTCTGTCAGGGGGTAAATCATGGTGGAACACGTCCTGACCGGTCGCGGCCAACGTGGTGATTGTGCGGCCATGGAAACTGTTTTTTCAGGGTGATGATGGTGGCATACTCCTTCCCTTTCTTCTCCTCCGACCATTTTCGAGCAGCCTTGATAGCACATTCATTCGCCTCCGCGCCGGAATTGCCGAAGAAAACCTTCTTCATGCTCGTGCGCTCGCACAGCAGCTTTGCCAATTGCGTCTGCGGTTCGGTATAGTAGAGGTTTGACGTGTGACCGAGGGTGGTCAGCTGATGCGTCACGGCGGCGACCCAGTCGGGATCGCACGCGCCGAAGAGCGTCACGCCGATGCCCGTGCCGAAGTCGATGTAGCGCTTGCCGTCGAGGCCTTCGTAGTGCGCGCCCTCGCCTTTCGACATCACCGCGTCAAAGCGGCCGTATGTGCCGGCGATGTAAGCACTGTCCGCCTGTTTAACTTTTTGGCACATAATTTCCCTCAATCTCCTTCTTGAACATCGTGCCGGCACCCTCGTCGGTCAGCGTCTCAATCAGCAGCGCGTGGGGAACACGGCCGTCGATGATGAACACCTTGCGCACACCCGCGCGGATGGCGTTGGTGCAGCACTCGACCTTCGGAATCATGCCGCCGGAGATGATGCCCTCCGCCTTCAGCTCCTCCACGCCCTTCAAATCGACGCGGCGGATGAGGCTCGTCGGGTCTTTCGGGTCGCGGAGCAGACCGACGGTGTCCGTCATGGAGATGAGCGCCTCGGCGTGCATGGCGGCGGCAATCGATGCGGCGGCGGTGTCGGCGTTGATGTTGTAGACGTGCCCCGTCTCATCGCACCCGATGGTGGAAACGACCGGGATGTAGCCCTTTTCCAGCAAGTCGAGAATCGGCTGCGGGTTGACGCTGTTGATTTTGCCGACGTAGCCGAGCTTGGGGTCAATCATCTGCGCCTTGATGAGCCCGCCGTCCATGCCGCAGATGCCCATCGCGCGCCCGCCGAGGTTGTCCAGCTTCGCCACCAGCGATTTGTTGATTTTGCCCGCCAGCACCATTTGGACGATTTCGCTCGTTTCTTCGTCCGTCACGCGCAGACCGTTGACGAACTCCGTCTCCTTGCCGACGCGCTTGAGCATACTGGAGATTTCTGGGCCGCCGCCGTGCACCAGCACCATTTTGACCCCGATGAGGCTCATCAGCACCATGTCGCGCATGACATCGTGCTTGAGCTCCTCGTTGATCATGGCGTTGCCGCCGTACTTGACGACGACGATTTTGCCGTTATACTTCTGGATATAGGGCAGTGCCTCGACCAGCACCTGCGCGCGCTGGCGGTTCGTCATGCCGTTGTACATCTGCATATTGATTCGTCCTTTCAGCTCCGATAGTCGCCGTTGATTTTGACGTAATCGTACGTCAGGTCGCAGCCCCATGCCGTGGAGGCCGCGTCTGCCGTTTGAGGTCGATCACGAATCTCGATCTCGTGCTCAAGCAGGATTTTCTTTGGCCTGTTCTTCCTCGGAGAACTCAACACCCGCGCCGTTTTTCACAGACCAGAATCGAGTTCCGACGGCGCTGCGCGAACTGCACGTCGATCTTGTTCCCATCGACGGGTGCGCCGGAATAGCCGATGGCGCACAGGACGCGGCCCCAGTTTGCGTCGGCTCCGAACATGGCGGCCTTGGTCAGGGACGAGCAGATGACGCTTTTAGCGACGGTCTTGGCAATGTCCAGCGTTTTTGCCGCGCCGGAGACCTTGCATTCGAGCAGCTTTGTCGCGCCCTCGCCGTCGCCCGCGATGCAGCGGCAGAGATAGACGGTTACGGTATTGAGCGCCTGCATAAAGGCGGTGAAGTCCGCGTCCTCTTCGGTGATCTCCGGATTACCCGCAAGGCCGTTGGCCAGAACCGGCACCATATCGTTCGTGGAGGTATCGCCATCGACGCTAACCATGTTGAACGTGTCCTGTCGGTTAAACAGCGCCTTTTGGAGCATGGCGGGAGAAATGGCGCAGTCGGTCGTGATGAAGACGAGCATAGTCGCCATATTGGGATGGATCATGCCGGAACCTTTGCAGATGCCGCCGATCTTGCATACCTTTCCGCCTGCAGTGAAGCTGACGGCGATCTCTTTGCGTGTTTGTATCGGTGGTCATGATGCCCTCGGCAGCCTCGTCGGAGTGCGGTGCCCTTCAGACGGCATTTGACCAGTTCCGGGATTCCGGCGGCGATGGGCGCAATGTCGAGCGGCTGGCCGATCACACCCGTAGAAGCTACTACAACGTCGGACGGGTCGATGTGCAGGGCCTGTCCCAGAAGACTGCTCATCTGCTCTGCAATTTCGATGCCGTTGGCGTTGCAGGTGTTGGCGTTGCCGCTGTTGCAGATGATGGCCTGCGCCTTGCCATCGGCAAGATGCTGCTTCGTTACGACGAGCGGCGCGCCCTTGACCAGATTGGTCGTATAGACGGCGGCGGCGCTGGCCGGGACGCTGGAATAGATCAGGCGAGTCGCGCTTTGTTTTATTCTTCCGGATGCCGCAGTGGACACCGGAGGCCGAAAAGCCTGTTGCGGCGCAGACACGCCGCCTGAGATCTGTTTCATTTGTGGTTCCTCCCTGTTACAGTTCCAGACCCAGCGTTTTTTCGCGCCGGTCACCAAATTCATACACTCGACTGCCGCGCCGGACGCGCCCCTTGCCGAGATTGTCGAACAGGCCAGCAGGACATCCGCTGCTCGTTGCCCGACCGTGATCTTCATGCTGTCCAGACCGGACTGTTCGGCGGGGATGAAGCCGAAGCCGCCCTCGTCCTGCCGCGTCCAGCACGGACACGATGGGGGAGGAAGCGTAGTGCGCCTTCAGGCACGCGTTTTTTACCTCCTCCATGCCTGCGCCCGGCGCCAGCCAGCTAGCAAACAGCGGAACCGTCACCTGCATACCGCTGTAGAAGTCCGCGACGACCGGGCAGAAGACCGGCTCGCTTGCAAGACCGGTGACAGCCTTCATTTCCTTCAGATGCTTGTGCGTCTGGCCGAGCGCGTACTGGCGCGGGGCATTCAGGAGAAAGCTTCGCTCCGGCGCACGGTATTCCGCAATCATCTTTTTTCCGCCGCCGGAATAGCCGGTCAGCGAATAGCAACTCAGAAGTGCATCCGGTGTAAGCAGACCGGCGGAAACGAGCGGATAGACCAGCGCAATAAAACCGCTGGCATGGCAGCCAGGGAACGGCGATACGCTTTGCCTGGCGCAGTCTGGCCTCCTGCACCGGGGAAAGTTCCGGGAAGCCGTAGCACCAGCCGGGAGCCGTCCGGTGCGCCGTGGAGGTGTCGAGCACGACGGTATCGGGATTTTCGACCCATGACGCCGCCTCGCGCGCCGCATCGTCCGGTAGGCACAGGAAAACGACATCTGCCTCATTGAGCATCCTTTTTCGGCTTGCTTCCAGCTTGCGCTCCGATTCCGGGAGCGTCAGAAGCTGAATATCCGTCCTTCTGTGCAGGCGGTCAAAAAATACGCAGGCCGGTCGTCCCGGCGCTGCCGTCGATAAATACCTTTTTCATGCAGATCCCCCTCCCATGCTGCCCATCGCGCTTTGTTTGCTATAATATACATCATTATGCATGAATATGCAAGTAAAAAATATTATATTCATCATATTCGTTGATATATACATCTTGTATTGAATATTTGCTGCTGTTTTGGACAATTTGACACGAGGCAGACAAAGGCTTCCCTTTGGCACAAGGGAAGCCTTTTGGTCAGCCAGGAACTTTCCAGTATGGCTTTTCCGTCCTGCTCTACCACGTTCATGACGGAAAACTCCGGAATACGCTCAAAGGGGCTTTTCCGGCTCGAACGGGAGCAGTTCCGGTTCCGCTGATGCGGGTTCTGGCTCTGGCTCAGGCTCCGGTGTCTGGTCGGTCAGAATGCGCGTCTGCTCGGAAAACGGGCAGCTTCGATTGGAGAAGCCTTGCCTTGCAGCCGAAGGCCGTCTGGCCCCGGCTGCGGGACACCCAGCACCGTGCGCACGCCGTCCGCTTCGGCGATCAGGCGGATGGGAAAGTCCCAGTCCTGCTGCACACAGCGCTGACGTTCCAATACAGGCCGTCCCGCTCGGCCTGAAGCGTCCCCTCGCGGACGCCGGTGATTGGATATGAAAGCATAAAAACACCTCCTGCAAACGATATGCAGGAGGTGCTTTCCATATTCCATGCGGCGGCTCAGCTGCCCTGCAGACCGAAACTGACGGCTAACGCCGAGTCGACCTGATCCATGACACTCCGGTCCGCATGGCCGGTATGCTCGCGCAGGCGGCGCTTGTCAATGGTGCGGATCTGCTCGAGCAGAATGACGGAGTCCTTACTGAGGCCTACGTCGTGGCCGGTCAGCGATGTGCGTCGGCAGCCGCGCTTTGCCGGTCTGGCTCGTGATGGCAGCCGCAATAACCGTCGGCGAATGCTTATTGCCGGTGTCGTTCTGCACGATCAGCACCGGCCGGCACCCGCCCTGTTCGCTGCCCACGACCGGGCTCAGGTCGGCATAGAAAATGTCGCCTCGTTTCACGTTCGTATCCATTTGCTTCACACTCCGCGGAAAAAGTACGTGCGCATTTCGCGCCGCTGCTTCTATTCTCCCACGCAGAGGTCAAAAATAAACAAGGAACCCTCGCTTTCTTTTCACATTCGGATGCTTCCACTTCATACTATGCAGAAAGCGGCGAAAAATGGCGGATCATCGTTCTGCATTTTAAGAAAGTTGAGCAGCAAGTTGACATAATCATGCGCTTACAAACGATATGGAGGGAAGCCCTGCTCAACCGACTCAAAGCGTCACGACAACATCGGCCCTTTTTCGATCAGCGTCGCGTCGTGGGACGCCGCAATGATGGTCGCGGACTGCTTTAGGCGCAGAATCTGCTCGATGACGACCCGGCTCGTTTCGGGATCAAGCTCGGACGTAGGCTCGTCGAGTAAGTACAGCGGCGCGTTTTTATAAAGGGCGCGCGAAAGCGCCACGCGGCGCTGTTCGCCGCCGGAAAGGAATTTTCCCTTGCTGCCCACGGTGAAATCCGCGCCGCGTTCTCGGACAAGCCCGTCCAACCCGGAGGCGCGCAGAGCGTCTTCAATCCGCTGTCCGTCCGGCGCGTCGCTGGCATAGGCCACGTTGTCCGCGATGCTGCGGTCAAAGAGGTAGGACGCCTGAAACGCGACGGAGACAGAGCTGCGCAGCCGGTCAAGCTGACCTGTCACATCCGCATGGTCGACAAGAATCCTGCCGCCCATGGTGGGCTGGTTTCCAAGCAACGCGTTCAGAATCGTGGACTTGCCGCTGCCGCTTTCGCCCGCCAGCACGACGAGCTGATGAGGCGCCGCGGTAAAAGCTTACAGATCCTGCAGCTGCTTGTGCTCGCTGCAAAGAGATCGTCACATGGTCAAATTCGACCGCGGGCGCGTCATGCAGCGCATACGGGGCGGCCGGGGACGCGCCGCCGGCTTCAGGTTCGAACACTCTGGCGGCGCGGCGTCGGCCTGGAAAATATCGTTGCCGTACCGGCTGATCGAAGCAGCGGGCGTCAGGATATTGGACATATAGGAGTACGCGACGGCAATGCTGCCCGCAGTCGCGGCCCGGCCAACGCAGAACGGGCGGAGAAGACGACCGCCGACAGATATCCGATGGTCATCAGCGTGTAGGTAATGCCCCAGTAGACATTAAAAATCCGCTGACTCTTTCTGTTCAGGGTATACATCTGATGCGAGAAGGCATGGAAGCCCGCCGCCTCAAAACGCTCGCTTCCCCATGCCTTGATAATGGGAATACAGTACAGAAGGTCGCCGACAGCGCCACGAGACGACCGCTGGCCGCGCGCTGCTCGGCGGCAATCTCCTTGCTTTTTGACCGCCACGCGCTTGCTGGCAGCATACAAGCGGGAAGCACCAGCGCCAGCGAGATCGCACCGAGAACCGGGCTCCAGACGAACATCATGACGACAGAGCCAATCATCTTAAGCACCATTGGCAGCAGCCCGTTCAGCGGGCCCTGCCACGGCGCGGACGACAGCCTCCCGTCGCCAGAGATCCGGGAAACGATGTCGCCCTCCGCCGCTCCTCCTTATAGGGCTTGTAGGACTCCAGCGCCCACGTCATGGCGTCGTCACGCAGCGATTCGATGATCCCGCTTGACAGCATGGTGTTTGTATAGCCGTATATGAGGCTGAGCGCATGCTTTCGCCGCGTACACAGCGCCGAAGAACACAACGTGCAGCAAGAGACTGGTTCCCAGAACAGAGGAGAACGCGCTTTTTCCTGTGGAGAGAAGATCGACCACCGCTGCGATGATCTGGATGGGGAGCAGACTCAGTCCCGCATCGATCACAGACAGGCAGAAGATCAACAGGATCGTGGGCCTTTTCGTTTTCAGGTACGGGGAGCAATCCTCGGATTCCATTTAATTGCTTCAGGTGTTTCATCATCTGTATGTCTCCTTGTCTGTAGTGTAGGTATGCACACACATCTTCAGGGGGCACTGCGGCAGGCTATGAAATGAAAAACACTTCCTTTCGGTGTACTTCGGGTATTATGTATAGATTTGGCATGGGCAGGGGCTCTGTGCCGTACCCTGTAGAGTCCGTGAAGAAAGCTGCGGATTCGCCAGCTGCACAAAATCAGACGATATATTGAAGTATCTGCGATGTCTCTGCGCCACGATGACAGATGCGGGGGATGCGCTTGCTGATCTGGCACAGAAGCTCATAATTGATCGTCCCCTGCGCGCGGGCGAGGCGCTCGCACGGCAGGAGCGTTCCCGTCGTCATCGTAACCGAAGATCGTGACCACGTCGCCGGGCTTCGTCTCCGGCACGCCCGAAACGTCGATCATGCACATGTCCATGCAGATCCGCCCGATGACCGGCACCTGATGCCCCTGCAGATAAAAGCTCGCCTTGCCGGTGAGCAGGCGGCTCAAGCCGTCGGCATAGCCGATAGGCAGCACGGCGACGCGGGTCTCCTCCTTCGTCCGGTAGAGCCGGCCATAGCTGATATCCGTCCCGGCAGGGACGGTGCGGACCTGCGCGATCATGGAATGCAGCGACATCATGGGCCGCAGGCTGAGCGCGCCCTCGAGCTCGTCGGACGGCGCGTTGCCGTAGGTGATGATGCCGGGCCGCACCATATCGAGCGCGAACTCCGGATACAGGATCGTCGCGCCGGAGTTGCAGCAGTGGCGGATCTCCGGCCGGATGCCGGCGCCTGCCATGGCCGAAAGCATGTCCATGAAGCGTTTGTACTGCAGCTTTGTGAACGAGACGTCCGCCTCCGCGCGGCTGTCGGCGACGCAGAAGTGCATGAAAACGCCCTCAATGTGCAGGTGCGGCAGCGCCGCGACCTGCTTCAGCTCGTCCAGCGTCCGGTCATTGTCATAGGCAAAAAGCCGATGCGGGTCATGCCCGTGTCGAGCTTCAGGTGCACGTTCAGGATGTAATTGGTCCCGGCCAGCGCCTCGTTGAGCTCTCTGGCGTATTCGAGCGAGTGAACCTCCTGCGTAATGTCGAGGAAGATCATATTGGCCGCGTACTCCGCCGGGGTGTAGCCCAGGATCAGAATCGGCAGGCGCACCTCGCCGCGCCGGATCTGCACGGCCTCCTCCAGATTGGACACGGCCAGATATTCCGCGCCGAGATCGGCCAGCGCCCGGCTGACCGGCACGGCCCCGTGGCCGTAGGCATCGGCCTTCATCACGCCGAGGAATTTCGTGCCCTGCGGCAGGTGGGCGCGGATGGAGCGGTAGTTGTATTCCAGATTGTCGAGCGAAATATCCGCCCAGGTTCGTTTGAGTGTCTTCATGCAGGTTTCCTTCTCTATTGCATTGCAAAATTTGAGATCCGGATCGACAGGACCATCCGTCCGTCGGCGCTGATCTCCGCATACTGCGGCGTAAACGGTTCTTCCGTGAACCAGGTATCGACCACCAGCTCCTGCTTGTCGTAGCCGAGGCGGTACGTCGCGCGCAGGAGGCCGTCTTCCGTCCCCGTCGAGTCGATATAGGCTCCTGCCCAGCTCTGCCCGAGCACATACGGCGCGGCCAGCGGCGCAAGCCGCCCGTTCGCCAGACTGCCGAGAGCTGCGTATCGTCGAAGCTGACGTCCGCGGCGCTGTCTTTGACGTGGGCAGTGATGCCCGCGATGGTCTCCGGCACGGTGACGGTGAGCGAAGCGCCGGTATCGGGCGCAAAGCTGGCATCCAGCGTAAAGTCGGCAGTCGTCTCGCCGTAGTCGGCGGTCACGGCCGCGGTAAAGCTGCAGCCGCCCGCCTCCAGAAGGGCCGTGCGGAAGGTCAGCGGCTGCTGCGCGGGGCTTTTCGCCGCGCAGCCGGTCAGAAAATCGAGATCAAGGTCAGGAGCAGCGCAAATTTTTTTCGCAACAAAATCACCCTTACGGTAAAAGTCGCGGAATGCGCAAAAGCAGATCCTCCGGCACCATGCCGTATTCCCCCCAGCTCCCGGGCCGCAAGGTCTGCCGCAGCGCCGTGCAGCCATGCCGCGGCGGCTGCCGCCTCCAGCGGCATGATATGCTGGCCGAGCAGCGAAACGATCATGCCTGCCAGTACGTCTCCGCTGCCGCCTGTGGCAAGGCCGGGGTTGCCGGTGTGGTTGACATAAGTATTCAGACCGTCCGTGATCACCGTCCGGCTGCCCTTGAGCAGCACAACGGCGTGGCTGCGCGATGCAAGGCACATCGTCTCCCGGGTCCGGTCATCCGCCTTCGGGTCGCCGCCCAGCCGCAGAAATTCCCCGTCATGCGGGGTCAGCACGACCGGACAGGCACATCCGCGCAGAACATCTATATGTCCCGCGACGGCGTTTATGCCATCCGCGTCCAGAACCAGCGGCGCGCGGCAGCGCAGCAAGACCGCCTGCACGAGCCGCGTCAGCTCCTCCGAGCGGCCGAGGCCCGGACCGAGCAGCACTGCGTCCATATTTTCCAGACGCGCGGTGATCGCGGGCAGCGACGCCATGCAGAGCCGTCCTTCCTCGTCGCAGGGCAGCGGAAAGACGATCTCGCTCCCGGCTCCCGCCGCTATGATCGGATAGATCTTTTCCGGCACGCCGAGATATACCAGACCGCTTCCCGTGCGGAGCGCGCCCTTTGCCGCGAGCCGGGCCGCGCCCGTCAGCCCTTCCGAGCCGCACAGCAGCAGGACCCGGCCGTAGTCGCCCTTGTGGCTCTCCCGCCGCCGGACCGGCAGCAGCTCACGAACCAGTCTGCCTGCGGTGCATTGCGCTGTCCATACAGGTCTTGCCATACCTTCTCCTCCCGTGCTTCGCGCTTCTCAGAGCTTCTTTTCCAGCAGTACCAGATGAATTTTGGGGATCCGGTTGAAATCACACGGCACGATATCCGCTTCGCGATAGCCGAGACTCGCGTACAGATGCCGCGCCGCGATATTTCTCTCGTTCGTATCGATACGCAGGACGGTGCAGCCCGCCTGCCGCGCGCAGTCCTCATAAAACTGCGCAAAGGCCCGGCCGATGCCGCGGCCGGACAGGTCCGGATCCACGGTCAGCGTGTGCAGGACCATGACCTCGCGGTCTTCGGCCGGATACAGCCAGTTCCCGTCCGCGTAGACGTCGACCTGCCGCTGGTTGATGATGCCGGAGGCCGCCACGCGGCCGTCAAGCTCGCAGACATACAGGTCGCCCCGGTCCAGCGCGTTCTGCGCATCCTGCCGGATCGGATAGATCCCCGTGATCCAGCCGATCGTCGTCAGCCCGGCATCCTCCCGGGCATGGATCTTATCATAGATCGCTTCCGCGGCGTCAAGATCGCGTGCTTCAGCTTTCCGAAATGTCAGTGTGTTGTTTCCCGTGGTGTTTCTTCCTCTTTTCCATGAGCCGATCCGTGAAGTGCAGGATCTGCTTCTGATATCGCCACATCAAAAAAGCCACGGCCAGCATGAACACGACCAGCACCGCCGAGGCGATCCAATCGCCCTGCACAAGGCTGCTGCCGAGCCAGCAGTAGACGAACACGCTGAACGCGCTGCCGCAGAACATGGCGAGCGTAAATTCCCACGGCTTCAGCCGCGAGCGGCTGGCAGCGATGGAGATGATGCCGTTCGGGAGAATGGGCAGAAAGCAGAGCGTCACGACGGTGTAGGCCGGGTGCTCCGATTTTGCGATCAGGTCCAGCTTGTACGAGCCCGTGTCCGGCAGGATCTTATCGAGATACTTGCCCAGATGCTGGCAGACCGTAAAGCTGATGCCGTGCGCCAGCGACGAGGAGATCAGGCAGATGGCAAACGCCCGCCACACCCCGTACACCACGCCCGCCGCGACATTCACGATCACGCCGGAAATGACGATCGACCAGACCTGCACCATCTGCAGCAGGGCCATGCACAAAATGCCCGTGAACGACATATCGCGGCTCAGATACGCCTCCAGCGCCTCTTCGTCGCCGGACTGCAGCAGCGGAATGATATCCGGCATCGTCTGCTTCACCACAAGATAGACCAGCAGCAGCGCCACAAGCACAAAAAGTGCCATGACCCAGCTGCGGATAAGCTTTGTTTTCTTCATCATTAACCGTGCTCCAAATTGGAATGGAATTGATTTTAACACATTTGCGAAGAAATTGCAATCACGCGCACAGGCAAAATATACAAATTATGGATTATGCTAAAGCGTACCGCAGGTCTTCTGCGCCCGGCGTTTGGAGACGGGCGTGACGCGCTCCAGAATTTCCAGGACCTGCGCGGTCAGCGCGCGGTTTTCCACGTCCAGAATTTTCTGCGGCTTCGCGCCCGGATACGGAAGGCCCTCCGGCGCTTCGGCCAGCAGGTGCGCAAGCGCCGGGTGATTCTTGACGAACACCGTGTTGTCGCAGACCAGCAGGACAGGCCTGTCATTGACGTAAATCTGATATTCGCCGAACATCCGCTTAAAGTCGACGCCCCGGATCCCTTCGAGCTGCGTACAGACAAAATCGCCGAACATCCGCTTAAAGTCGACGCTTGTTTCGTGTGTACAGACAAAATCGATAGTCGTTCCCATGGCGCTCCTCCTGTTTTCCTGATGCAGTGATTATATCTGTGTGCATTCACGCCTGTCAAGGCAGAAAAACAGGGCTGGAAAATGCGACGGTTCCGTGGTAAGATACGCGCAGATCGATAAGGAAGAAGGGATTTTTCTGCTGTATCTCGGACTGCTGCTTCTGGCCGGTATTTTACAGGGCATCATGGTTTCGCTCAATGGCCAGATGGGCAATTATTTCAGCCTGTTCGGCATCTGCTTTTTTGTGCACGCGATCGCGCTCGTTCTGCTGTTTGCATATCTGCTGGCAAAGCGGCAGACACTGCGGTTTGCGGGCGCGCCGTGGTACGTGTATCTCGTCGGCGTGATGGGTATTGCCATCGTCGCCTCGTCCAGCTGGTGCACACTGCACGTCGGCGCGAGCGCGTTCATGGCGCTTTCGACTGCCGGACAGCTCGTCTCCTCCGCGCTGATCGACCGGTTCGGCCTGTTCGGTATGCCAGTCACGCGCATCCGCAGACAGCAGCTGCCGGGATACGCGCTGGTGCTGCTGGGCGTGATTCTGGTTGTTTTAAACTGAGGGAGGGCTGCACCATGATCTATTATCTGACCGCCCTGATCAACGGCTTTTTCAACTCCATCAACCGCATGACCAACGTTCGGGCCGGGAAGCTGTTCGGCACGGCGAACGGCGCGCTGATTAACTATGTAGAGGCAACCGTCTTGTCTCTGCTGCTGATGCTTGTACTGAAAAATGGGAACGAACTGGCATGGGGCCATATCGTCTGCGTCCCGTGGTGGGTGTATCTCGGGAGTATTTGCGGACTGCTGGCACAGCTTTTGCAGATCGTCGGGACGCTGCGCTCGAACACGCTCGTTTCGTCAATTCTCATGCTGGCAGGCAATCTGGGGCATGTCGCTGACGCTCGATTACGTGTTTTACGGAACGTTCAGTCTGCTGCGCGCCGCAGGAATCTTTCTGCTTCTGGTCGGCATGGTCTGGGTTGAAAAAGAGAAGAAGCCGGAGGGCCAGGACAGTTCGGCCGAAGGCGAATGAATTTACATAATATAAGGCAATTTTCCTGATACGAACCAGCACAAAAATCGGGAAAACAAGCCCGGAGGGAGTTTGCTTTCCCTCCGGGCTTTTCCCGCGAAATTTGATAGCGTTCAAAAATTTTTTTTGACGCTGTGCGTATAAGCTTCGCAGGGAGCGATGTCCATCTTCGGCACTAAGAACCGTGCTACGCGCGGTTGCGCCTCAAAGCTAGCCTGCGGGCGTCGCATCGCCCCGGCAGGACGCACTGTTTTTATGGAAATCTTCGGCGAATTCGTACTACTCTGCAAATTCTAAACGCAGGGCGTTTTTACCGCTTCTCCCCTGTCTTTTCCGGCAAGGCAGAAAAGATAGTGCCGCCGGAGGCTTGACCAGCCCGCAAATCTGCAGCTAGCTATCTTTATGATAAACGAAAGCGGCAGATTCGCAAATCCGCCGCTTTGGGTTTATTTTTCAACAATCTCCAGCAGCTCCATGGGGCAGGCCTTAACACAGATGCCGCAGGCGGTGCATTTGCTGGAATACGGGACGGCCTCGTCCTTGACGATGAGGCCGAAGGGACACGCTTCGACGCACTTGCCGCAGCCGGTGCAGAGCTTGCGGCTGATCATCCAGACGCCCTTGGGGTTCTGGGTGATCGCGCCGGAGGGACAGACCTCGGCACACTTGCCGCACTGGACACAGACCATGGGACGGACGTTCTCGCCGCGCTGGACGATCTTCAGAGCGGCCTTATCGGGGTGGAATTCCTTATAGTATGCGTTGGAGCAGGCGCGGACGCACTCAGACAGGCCATGCACTGCACGCCTTTTTTAATGGACAGCTTTTTCATGAGCGTTCTCCTTCTCATTTTTATCTGTTGTTTATTATACAGCATAAACGAAAACTTTCAATATGCTTGTATCGATTTTTATCGATTCCTGCTCTGTAAAAACTCACAGCATACCGCGCGCAATGCCTGCAGAAACTAGCCTCAGCGATACGATTCGCAAAAAAGGAGGAATTTCTCATGAAAAAAGGCTTGATCCTGGTGCTGGCCGCGCTGATGCTTGCAGTGTCTCTGACCGCGTGTGCGGCGACGCAGCCGTATTACGACGGCTATTCCAACGTCTCCACGACCCGGAACGGCTATGTCAACGGCACAAACGGCTATGGCGGTATGTATAACGGCACGAACTACAACCCCGGCTACAACGGCGCGGGCTACAGCCAGAGCGGCACGGCAACCGGCAGAACTGTGACCGGCAGTACGTCCGGTACAGCGATGCGGTAACGAGGTGCGCATATGACAGTACGGGGCTTTTTTCTGACCATGGGCGCAGGTGTCGCCGTCGGCGCGCTGGGCGCGATGATGCTGCCGAAAAACAGCGACGCGTACCGCATGACAAAGCAGGTCGCCAAGGCTATTCAAAACGAGGCGGAAAAGGCTGTGGACGCGATCTCCTCGGCCATGTAAGCAGAAAAGGCTTCCCGGAGACGGGAAGCCTTTTCCTTGTTTTCGGAATGATTGATCAGAACGCTTTTACTGCGGCGTTTTCCGCTGCGAGTGCGCTGCGGTACCAGCTAAGATAGCGGTCGAAGCCGGCTTCATCTTCGGGATCGGGCGCAAGCGTCGCGCGCTTGACGTCCGCGAAAACCTCAGTCTCCAGATACTGCTCAAGCGTCTGGCCGTCCTGTTTCTGCACCAGATAGGACGCAAGCAGCGCCATGCCGTACGGGCCGCCCTCGCCTGCCGACTGCATGCACGTCACAGGCGCATGGCAGGCCGCGGCCATGTATTTCTGGCCGACGACCGGCGTTTTAAACAGGCCGCCGTGACCGGTCAGGCTGTCGATCGCAACGTGCTCCTCCGCAAGGATATCCATGCCGAGCTTGAGCGTCGCCATCGTGGCGTAGAGCTGGGAGCGCAGGAAGTTGGCCAGCGTAAACTGGCTTTCGGGCTTGCGGACGACCATCGGACGGCCCTCGTCCAGATGCGTAACGCCCTCGCCCGCCATGTAGTTGTAGGTCAGGACGCCAGAGCAGTCAGCATCACCCTCAAGGCTCTTCTGGTAGAGCTTCGTGAACAGCTCGCCGGTCGAGACCTCCGCGCCGAACAGCTTCGCCGTCTCGCCGAGCAGGCCCACCCATGCGTTCATGTCGTTCGTGCAGTTGTTGCAGTGTACCATGGCGACGGGCTTGCCCGTGGGCGTGGTGACCATGTCGATCTCCTGATAGACCTTCGAGAGAGGCTTCTCCAGAACGACCATGGCGAAGATGGACGTGCCTGCCGAGACGTTGCCGGTTCTGGGCGCGACGGCGTTCGTCGCCGTCATGCCGGTACCTGCGTCGCCCTCAGGCGGGCAGAACGGGATGCCCGCGGGCAGGAGGCCGCCGAGGTATTCGCTGCCGCTCGGCGTCAGCAGGCCAGCCGACTGACCGGCAGTCCGGACCTCCGGAAGGACTGCACGGATGTTCCAGTCAAAACCGTATTTCGCCATCAGCGCGTCGAATTTGTCCAGCATCGCCGCGTCATACGTCAGTGTCTCGCTGTCAATGGGGAACATACCGGAGGCTTCTCCCACGCCGAGGACATTTTCGCCCGTGAGCAGATAATGCACATAGCCTGCAAGCGTCGTGATGTGCGCGATATTTTGACGTGCGGTTCGCCGTTCAGGACGGCCTGATACAGGTGCGCAATGGACCAGCGCTGTGGGATGTTGAAGCCGAATGCCTCGGTCAGCTTGTCCGCGGCCTCGCCGGTCATGGTGTTCTGCCAGGTGCGGAAGGTGCGAGCAGGTTCCAGTCTTTATCAAAGGCCAGATAGCCGTGCATCATGCCGGAGACGCCCATCGCGGAGATCTTGCCCGGCAGCTCGCCGAGGTTGCGGATCGCCGTGCGCAGGCCCTCCTGCACGTCTTCCATGTGGTACGTCCACACGCCGTTTTCCAGACTGCTTTTCCATGTGTAGTCACCGCTCTTGACAATGCGGTGCTCGCCGTCGATCAGGACGGCCTTGACGCGCGTGGAACCGAATTCAATTCCAAGATAATACTGTTTCATAGCAATCTCCTTGATCGTCGTTTTTGGATTTTCTGTCTCTATCATAACAGCATCTGCCTTTTTTGTCTAGCGGACTGGGGAAAAACAGCGCTTGCTTTTTGGCGGCGGCTCGCGTTATACTGGAGGAAACAGCGAATTGGCGCTGTGAAAGGAGATACAATATGCTGCTGATTCAGAACGCACACATCAAGACGATGGCCGGAGCGGACATTCCGAACGGCTGCCTGCTGGTCGAGGATGGAAAAATCGCCGCAGTCGCGCCGGAAATTGACGCACCCGTGGGCGCAAAGGTCATTGATGCACAGGGGCGGCTGCTCACGCCGGGCTGCGTGGAGGCACACTGCCACATCGGCCTTGACAATCAATCCATGCGTTGGGAAGGTATGGACTATAACGAGATCGTTGATCCGCTGACGCCGCAGCTGCGTGCCATCGACTCGATCAATCCGCAGGATGAGGCGTTCGGTCTGGCGCTGCGCGGCGGCGTGACGACAGCCTGCACCGGCCCCGGCAGTGCAAACGTCGTCGGCGGCACGTTCGCCATCCTCAAGCTGGCAGGCAAGCGCGTTGACAAGATGGTACTGCGGTCGCCCGCAGCAATGAAATGCGCGTTCGGCGAAAACCCAAGGGCTGCTACGGACAGAACAAAAAGCAGAGCCCCATGACGCGTATGGCCGTGGCCGGTCTTCTGCGCGAGCTGCTGATGCGCACCATACGCTACCGCGACGACAAGGCCGCTGGAAAAAATCCGCCGCTGGACGTGAAGCTGGAAGCGATGCTCCCGGTCGTGAACAGAGAAATTCCGATCAAGTGCCACGCGCACCGCGCGGACGATATTCTGACCGCCGTGCGCATCGCGCGGAGTTTACCTCAAGCTGACGCTTGACCACTGCACAGACGGTGAGATCATCGCAGATGAGCTGGCCGAGGAGGGCTATCCGGTCTTTGTTGGCCCGTCGCTCGGCGGCAAGAGCAAGGTCGAGCTGCGGAACAAGAGCTTTACGACAGCGGGCGTTCTGTACCGCGCAGGACTGACGGTCAGCATCATCACCGATGCACCGGTCATTCCGCTGCAATATCTGCCGCTGGCGGCTGGACTTGCAGCAGCTGCTGGACTGCCGATGGAAGAAGCGTGGCGCGCCATCACCATCAACCCGGCTAAAAGCCTCGGCATTGCCGACCGTGTCGGCAGCCTGGAACCGGGCAAGGACGCCGATCTTGTTCTCTGGACAGCAGACCCATTGACCACCATCGGCGGCGAGGCGTACATGACCATTGTAAACGGCGAGATCGTCTATCAAGCGGAGCGATGATTTCCCCTGCTCTGTAAAACCAACGAAATCCCTTACCACCGCAAGGCATGGCAGGGGAGGCTTTGCCCGCGGCCAACTTTCAGCAAGCAGCAACTCTCTGTCGGAACCGGACAAAAAGCCCAAGTCTTACGCCGAATTTGTTTCTTGACGAATTCGTGTATTTTTGTTATAATAAACCTGATTTTATGAGAAAGGAATGAACCGAATGGATTCTGACGACAGCGATTGTCATAGTACACGTCTGATCTGTCATCTGTTTTGGGAAGCATATCTGCGCTGCTAGATGCAGGGCGGACGTGCTTTTTTGCGTCTTCACACACGATTTCAGATAACAGAAAAGGAGTTACCGTACATTGTCAACCACTACTTGCATTGTTATAATGACTGTCTGCCTGATCCTCTCCGGCTATTTTTCGGCGACGGAAACGGCTTTTTCCTCTGCAAACACAACGCGGCTCAAGACCCTTGCAGAGAAGGGAATAACAAACGGGCAGCGCTGGTCTGTAAGCTGCTCGAACGTTACGACCGGCTGTTGTCTACGATTCTGATTGGAAACAATATCGTGAATATCGCCACGGCCTCCATCGGCACTGTGCTGTTCGTCAAGCATTACGGCGACGCAGGCGCCACGATCTCTACCGTCGTCGTCACGGTCGTGGTGCTGATTTTCGGAGAAATCTCTCCGAAGAGTATTGCAAAGGACTGTGCAGAGCAGTGGGCCATGCTGTCTGCGCCGATGCTTCAGATCTTATCTGGATCTTTACGCCGCTGAACGCGATTTTTTCACTTTGGAAAAAGCTGCTGGCGAAGGTCTTCCGCCTCAGCTCCGACAATAAAATGTCGCAGGAGGAGCTTCTGATGCTTGTCGACGAGGTGCAGCAGGACGGCAGCATCGATAAAAACGAGGGCGAACTGCTCAAGAACGCAATCGATTTTTCCGAGCAGCGCGCGGAGGATATTCTGATCCACCGTACTGATCTTGGCTGCGCTTCCGGTCACAGCCACCAAGGAGGAGGTCGCCGCGCTGTTCACGGAGACGAAATATTCAAGGCTCCTGATCTATCAGGATTCTATCGATAATATTCTTGGCACCATCCACCAGAAGGACTTTTATGTTGGCTGCGGCGTGACGGATAAGCCGCTTCGAGACATTATTCTGCCGCCGGTCTACGCGCTGGAGATGGAATCTATCAGTCTGCTGCTCAAAAAACTCCAGCAGGCAAAACGCATGTCGCCGTTGTGGTCGACGAATACGGCGGCACCTGCGGAATTGTGACGATGGAGGACATTCTGGAGGAACTGGTCGGCGAGATCTGGGACGAGCATGACGAAGAAGAAACGCCGATCAGTAAGAGCACTGACGGCACCTATCTGGTCGATGCGGAAATGAGCTTTGACGATTTTGCAGATATTTCGGTCTGAAATCCGACTCGGACATGGCCTCCGTCAGCGGCTGGGTCATGGAGCAGTTCGGCCGGCTCCCCGAGACCGGTGCGTCATTCGATTTTGAAACGCTGCACGTACAGATCACGCGGATCGCAAACCATCATATTGAGCAGATCCGGGTTTCCACGGCCGCAAATGAACCGGCGGGCTCCGGTTCGGAGACTTCTGGAGCTGCGAAGGGCTGAGCTTTGAAAATTACTCACCGGCGCTGCCTATAATATTTCAGAGTTTCAGATCGTAAATTGATTATAAATTTCCATATTTGAAGGCTCCCCTGCTAACGATAGGGGAGCCTTCGTGTATACGCAGCGTCATATCAGCGGAGCTTATGCCGGAAGAACCAGATCTGGAAGGGAAGCGAAACGACGAAGGTCAGAAGATCTGCGCCGGGCTGGCTCATTTCTACGCCGGGCAGGCAGCATACGCGGCAGGATGAGGATGAGCGGCACGTACAGCAGTCCGTTGCGGCAGCTGGCCAAAAGCGTCGCGGCCTGATGGAAGCCGAGGCACTGGTATAATTGGTTTACATAAGTCGAGTATCCCATCAGCGGCATGACGGCGCAGGCATAGAGCAGCGCCTGACGGCCGATGCGTGTGACCTCTGCGTCGTCGCGGAAGAAGTGCATGATCTCATCGGGAAAGAGCGAGATCACAGCCGCACCAGACGATGCACACCGCTGTTCCGAGCAGCACGGAAAACCAGAACGCCTGCCGTGTCCGCTTTTTATCGCCCGCGCCGAAATTATACCCCGCTACAGGCTGGAAGCCCTGCCCGATGCCGATCACGATTGAACGGACAAGCAGATAGACCTTGTTGGAGATCGTCACGGCGGCGACCGCCGCGTCGGAATAGACGGCTGCTGCGTTGTTTAAAAGCGCCGAGGACAGGCTTGCGAAGCCCTGCCGGCAGATCGTCGGGAAGCCGACGAGCAGAATTTCGCCGTAAAGTCCGGGCCGTTTGCTGACGCAGCAGAGGTGAACCCGCACGATGCTCCGCCCGTGCAGGAACAGCCACGCAAGGATGCAGAAGCTGACAGCTGACTGAGCGCTGTGGCCAGCGCCGCGCCCGCGATGCCCATATCGAAGACAAAGATGAACAGCGGGTCGAGCGCGACGTTCAGGAGTCCGCCTGTGCAGATGCCGTACATGGAGAGCATCGCCTCGCCCTCGGAGCGCAGCGTGTTGTTCAGCACGAACGACGCGCACATGACGGGCGCGGCCAGCAGAATAGTGCGCGCGTAGCTTTCGGAGTACGGGAGAATCGTTTCCGTTGAGCCAAGCAGCCGCATAAGCGGCCGGAGCGTGCAGAGGCCTGCAATGCAGATGAGAAGGCCCACGGCGGCGGCAAAAAAGAACGCGCTGCTTGCGGTGCGGTCGGCCCTGCTCGTTGTCGCGGCTGCCGAGACTGCGGCTGATGATCGACCCGCAGCCCATGCCGATGCCGAAACCGAAAGCCTGAATGATGGACATGAGCGAAAAAACGACGCCGACTGCTGCCGAAGCGCTTGTGGACAGCTTGGAGACAAAATAGGTGTCGGCAGTATTATAAAACACGGAAATCAGCTGTGACGCCAGCGTCGGAACAGACAGCGATACGATTAACTTCGGAATCGGTGTGTACAGCATTCGGTCGCGCTGCTGCTCGCTGGAAATGACATGCGCGGGCATAAAGTGCCTCCTGTTGCGGTTTTTTTACAGTATAGCACGAATTTCTGCGAATTCCAAGCAGTATGAAAACCATTCGATTTACTTAATTCTTTCTTAAATCTGTCTCAAAGGGGTTTCTTTTTGGGTATATTTCTGTTACCATGTGGCAGCATGGAGCAAAACCATATCGGAACCAGAAAGGAGTCACGTTTATGACAAAACGGATTCTTTCCGTCTGCCTTGTGCTCGTTCTGCTGTTCGGCGTTCTCGCCGGATGCAGCAAAAGTGAGCCGCAGTCGGCGGACGATACAAAAAAGACAGAACAAAACGCTGCAGAGGACAAGACTTCGACGCAGTTTGCCTACCAAGCACAGTATTTTGATTTGCCGGAGGATGTCCAGTGGATTGGCACGAGTTGCGTTACCGGCGACACGCTCTACTTTACCGCAAGCATTCCGGACGGCGGACAGGAGACTTACACCGATGAAAATGGCGAGGAAATCTCCTATGATACCTATTCCGAGGTCATCTTCCGTTTTGACCTCGACACCGGCGAATGTGTGCAGCTTGACAATTATGTGGCGGAGCCGGTCGTGGAAGATCCGGACTCCCGGACGGTGTGACGATGAATCCCGACGGCAGCATGCAGGTTTCAACAGCAGCACCAGCATCCAGACAATGGCCCCCGGTGCGGACGGCACGCTCTGGCTCTACCGGCAGACGAGCCGCTATGCGGACGACGGCACGGAGGGCGATTCCATCTCCGAGCTGATTCAGCTTGACGCGCACGGCACGCTGCTGCGCACCATCACGCCCGTTTCCGATGAAGAAACGGACACACGACAGCTGGCGCTATACCTACATCGATACCATCCTCTCCGACGACAAGGGCTATGTCTATACCTATGATTATCAGACCGTCAACGTCTACGGTCCGGACGGAAGCTTCGTGTTCAGCAAGTCCGGCGACGAGCTGAACGGTCAGATCTGCCAGCTGTCCGCCAGCGAGGTCGGCATGACGACCTCCTCCGCAGACGGCAAGATGGTCTTCAAGCAGCTTGACCCGGAGACGAAGGACTGGGGCAAGGAAACGCCCGTTTCCTCCCGCGCGTGGAACATCCTCCCCGGCAATGATGTCTATGCCTATTTCTTTATGGATAACGGCAATACCTTTGGCGAACGCAGGGACACCGGCGAGGTGGAAAAGTCGTTGACTGGCTGGCATGTGACGTGGACAGCAACACCATCAATTCAGCGACCGCCTTCGGCTTCCTGTCCGATGGGCGCATCGTCGCTGTGACCTATGACTATTCGGACGAACGGCCCCAGCAAGCAGCAGATCCTTGTCCTCAACCGCGTGGACGCGGCTTCTGTCACGGCCAAGACGGAGCTGACACTGGCCTGCCTGTATTTGACTACAATCTCCGCAGCCAGATCGTAAAATTCAACAAGAGCAACCCGGATTACCGCATCGTCGTCAAGGACTATTCGGAGTAATGCGACCGATGACGATTCCAATGCCGGTCTGACCAAGCTCAACACGGAGATCATTTCTGGCAATGTGCCCGATATCCTCGTCGGCACGGACTTCCCATCGGTACAGTATGCCGCCAAGGGACTGCTGGAGGACCTGTGGCCGTATCTTGACGCCGACCCTGGCTATTCGCGCGACAAGCTCATGTCGCAGCCGTTGAACGCGGCACAGACAGACGGCAAACTCTACCGCCTGCCCCTCGACTTCGGCGTCACGACCGCAGTTGGCCTCGGCAGGGGTCGTCGGCGATTACACGACATGGACGCTGGCAGACGTCAAGACGCGCTCAGCAAGCTCCCCGAAGGCGCGATGGTCTTCAACCAGTATTACACGCAGTCGGAAATGCTCAGTACTGCATCGCCATGAACGCGAAGGCTTCATGGACTGGCAGAATGGCACCTGCAATTTGATACCGACGAGTTCCGCGCCCTGCTGGAGTTCGTCAAGCCTTCCCGGCGGAATACGACTGGCAGTCGGATTCGGACGACTATGAAAGCGACTTTATACGCGCCTGAAAAACGGCAAGCAGCTGCTCTATCCGACGTCACTTTCCGGTTTCAGTGATCTGTACTATACGTTCGCCGCACTGAACAACGACATTCGCTTTGTTGGCTTCCCGCGCGAGGACGGCTCCAGCGGCAACGCGTTCAACGCCAGCTGCACGCTCTCCATCTCCACGACCTGCAAGGACAAGTCCGGCGCGTGGGCCTTCATCCGCTCGACGCTCTCCGACGACTATCAGGAAAGTATTTGGAATTACCCCATTGTGAAATCGGTCTTTGAGGCAAAGGCGCAGGAGGCCATGACGCAGGAATACGAGACGGATGCCGACGGCAACCAGATCCTTGACGATGACGGCAACCCCATCCCCATCTCCAGCGGCGGCATGAGCTACGGCAACGAGCCGATGATCGAGCTGTACGCCGTCACGCAGGAGCAGTATGACGCCGTGCTGGCCCTCATCGATTCCACAACGACCTTCGTGGACTATGACCAGAACGTGCTGGACATCATTTCTGACGAAGCCGCAGGCTATTTTGCGGGCAGCAAGACCGTGGAAGAAGCCTCCAAGCTCATCCAGAGCCGCGTCAGCCTCTACATTCAGGAACAGAAATAACCAACCAGCTTCTCCAAAACCGCCGGACGCGTTCCGGCGGTTTTTTCGTGCCTGCGGCTTTCTTTTGTGGCGCACGGCATGATAAAATGAGAAAAACAGAAAGGGAGGCGGGCATATGCTGGAGCTTTTTGCACGGGCCGGACAGGACGGCGAATTCCATGGAGCTGCTGGCCCGGATCTGTGAGAACGCGACGCACGGCGTTGCCGGGCAGATTCTGATCGTCCCGGAGCAGTATTCGCATGAAACAGAGCGTGCGCTGTGCGAGCGCGGCGGCGATACGATCAGCCGGTATGCCGAGGTTCTGAGCTTTACGCGGCTGGCATCGCGGGTCTTTTCCGTCTGCGGCGGCGTGTGCGAAGAATATCTGGATGAAAATGGGCGCATTCTGACGCTCTATCTCGCCGCACAGCAGGTTCGTGAACAGCTGAAATTTTACGCCGCCGTGATGACGCGGCCCGACTTTTTAAAGCAGCTTGGCACGCTTATGGAGGAAGCTTCTGACTTCCTGCATCACGCCGGATGCACTGCACGCAGCCGCCGCGCGGCTCGAGGGGCGGCTGGCGCAGAAAATCCAGAGTTGGCGCTCTTTATATGAAAGCTACCTGTCCGTCTGCAAGACAGGACGCGGCGATCCTGTCACGCGGCAGATGCGCCTGTGTGAACTTCTGGACGAGACAGAGTTTCTGGATGGACGCGAGATCTTTCTCGACGGCTTCTCCGATTTTACCGCCTTGCAGATTCAGATCATCGGAGCAATCCTTGCGCACGCGAAAATGTGCGCGTCGCACTCCTCACCTCCGGCGGGCAGTACGCCGCCTGTCAGACCGGGAATGAAACGGAAAAGCAGCTTCGGCAGCTGGCGGCAGGGTATCGAGACTGTCCGTCGAGGAGCATCCCGGCGCGAGCACCGCGTGCCGGATGTGCAGCTTTGGCTGAACGGCCTGTTTTTTCGGCGGCAGCGGCTCAGGAGAAGCGCCGCAGAACGTCAGTCTCGTCCATGCAGGCTCACAGCAGGCGGCCTGGCCTATGCCGCGCGCGCACGGTGCGCAGCGGCGTGCTGTCGGGTCTTCGTTACCGCGATTTTACCATCTGCATGACGGACGAGGCCGCTTACCGGCTTCCCATGCAGACACTCTTCTCCCGCGCAGGAATTCCGGTCTACTGCGCATCCAGCGCACCTGTCGCACAGAACCCGCTGATCGCGGCGCTGCTGTCCGCGATGCAGGCTGTTCTGCGGTATGAGCCGGGCCTGTACTGGCGTTTTTAAAGTCGGAGTTCTCGCCGCTCTGCGAGGCGGACTGCGATACGCTGGAGCACTATGCCTATTACTGGGGCATTCGCGGCTCCGCGTGGGAAAAAGCCGTGGCAGCTGCACCCGCGCGGGCTTGGTCAGCCCATGGAGCCGGAGGATGAAGCCGCGCTGCAAACGCTGAACGCCCTGCGCGAGCAGGCTGTTGTCCCGCTGCGCACGCTCCGGCTGGCATTGGCAAAGGCACGGACGGTAGACGAGCAGGTGCGCGCCATCGCTGCACTGCTGGAAACGCTCGACGCTGCTGGAAGGCTTCAGACGCAGCAGGATGCGCTCGAACAGGCCGGGCAGGCCCAGCGCGCGCAGGAATGCGGCCAGCTCTACGAGGCGCTCATTTCCGCACTTGAGCAGATGGATCAGGTTCTGGGGACAGCAAGCCTCGAAACGGAGTTGTTCGTCCAGCTGTTTACCATGCTGCTGCAAAACACAACGGTCGGTTCTATTCCCTCTGTCTGCGATGCCGTCCAGCTTACAACGCTGCCGATGCTCCGCCACCGCCGCACCCGCGTTCTGCTGGTGCTCGGCGCGAATGACGGGCTGCTGCCCGCGTTTTCCGATCCCGGCGGGCTGCTTGCCGACCCGGAGCGGCAGAAGCTCCGCAGTCTCGGCGTGGAACTCAGTCCGGGGCGCAGCGCGTCCTCTGACCGCGAAATGAGCTGGGTCTGCGCGGCGCTGAGCGCGGCGGAGCAGCGGGTATGCTCTTGTGACCGATGCGGCGCAGCCGTCGGTTTTTTGTACAGCCGCACAGCATCGCTGTTTCCGGCTTTGCAGCCGGCTGCGGCAGAGGACTTCCCCTTCCTGCCGGATTGCGCCGCAGCTGCGGGCGCGGCCCTGCAGCAGAGCGCGCTGCCTGACTGGCGCCGGAGGCGGTTCAAAAGCGAGGCGCGGACGCTATCGCAGCGCTGCGCGTATTCCTTCGCCTCCATGCGGCCAGAGGCGGTGCGTGCGCTCTACGGCAGGACGATCCCGCTTTCCGCGTCGAAGATCGACCGGTTCGCGGGCAGCAATACGTAACTGAAACGAAGT
>VOFK01000186.1_pt1 | contig 27505 bp, 40 predicted proteins | sample 5384121 | NCBI WGS metagenome assembly VOFK01 (sample SAMN12384730, study PRJNA508395) | human gut metagenome | isolation source: healthy gut J | host: Homo sapiens | reverse complement strand
CGCCGAGGATGGCTCTCCCGCGGAGAAAGCGAAAGGCCGTAATAAGATAACCCCGTGTGCGGGCGTTGCATGATGATCGTTCGGCATGATGTGGATTGTTCAGTGGTGTGAAACGCAAAGGTCGAAAGGAAGAAAGGCGCTCCGGGTTCCCACCGAAGCGCCGCCGCCGAACATCCCCTGCCGAACGCCGAAAGCGTCTGTGAAAGTCGTCCAGCAGCAAGGAAGGATTATTTCCGGACTTTTCGCCGCACCCGGCTTACGGGCCTTGCCGCGCTTCCGAAGGCGAACACTTGGTCTGCGGTAATCGCCGTCGAATTACGGCGGCCTCAGAACGATGCCCCCGTCCTTTTTGCTTGCGAAATGATCGTCGGCGTTCGTCCGGCGACAAGCAGGCTTCAGCAGCCGTCCGTAAGCTCCCTTTTTTTCGCTATCGTCCGGAGCCACGGTCAGAGCCACACTCCGCATTTTTTCACTTAGCGGCCTTCGGGTAGAACGTCACCCGGCCCCGGCAGGGACTTTGGAGCGCCTGTATGCCCGGCGACCGACCCGACCTGCGCCTTGAGCAGCTCCGGAGGGTGATCTGCGAGGCGTAAACTTCACGATACCTTTACGAAGGTGAAAGCGCTCATCCCCCAGTGGCGATAACTTCGCGCGGGGCCAGCTCCCAGCCGCCGTCGCCTGGCTGCGTCGGCGATCCGCATGTCGCCCGACGTGCCGTACGGCGAGGCCCCTTCTCAGTGAGCACTGGCGACTTTTTCACGTTTTGATATACTCGCGCGAAAGAGCGTTTCGATCACCGCCGCACGGTGGCAGGTTCCAGACGGGAATCCTTCGCGGCGGCACCAGCGCAAACCTCGTCTTCCAGCTCTCTTACCGGCGTTCTCCATTTGCCGCGAGCAGGCTGCTTTCCGGTATGCAGCGGGCGAGGGGCGCGTCTGCTTTCACGGGGTCGCATCCGCGTACCGTGAAAACGCACTGCTCCCCCTCGGCGAGCTCGGGCAGAGCCGCCATCCTCTCCGTACGCTCTTCGGCTCGCCTCGCGCCATCCGGCTTTCGTTACGACCGTACCGCACTTTACCTCCCGAGCAGGGTTGCCCGCACTCCATGAAGGGTGATCTCTTTCAGTTGCGGGCGAAACGCCTCGACCATACGGCCAGCAATCGCGCCGTAGATTTTGGCGCCGGAATCGCGCAGAAGTTCCTGACGACGCGGCCCGTGATCAGGGCATGGTGATTGTCGCATACCCGTCACCGGAACGGCGGTTCAGCTCTCCGCCCGGCAGGTCGGCGGCCTGATAGCCCGAAACCCGGCCTTGGCCGGAGAAGCGAAGGCTGGCAGCGGGAGTGATCTCCTCGAACACGTCCTGCGGAATGGCGGCTTCCCCGTGTTGAGGGGATGAGTGACGAGCTTCTTTTTCGTAAATCGCAACTTGAGGAATAATTTTTCAGATAATTGTTCTATTTGAGAAGCAGCATTCACAGAATCTATCATCCAAAGAACAATCTCTGCCTGATCCAGTTTCTGGAAAGTACGTTCAATGCCCAAACTTTCAATTGTATCATTTGTTTCACGGATTCCGGCAGTATCGATGAATCGAAAGGTGACGCCTCCTATATTAATCGTATCTTCGATGACATCGCGCGTTGTTCCGTGAATATCACTGACAATTGCCCTCTCCTCATTCAATAGTACATTCAACAGGGTCGATTTTCCAGCATTTGTCTCACCGATAATGGCAACAGGAACACCATTTTTGATAGCATTGCCTACACTAAACGAATGGACTAGTCGGGAAATAACTTGCTCAATTTCATCGGCCAACTTCCGTAATGCCGAACGGTCGGCAAATTCCACATCTTCCTCACTGAAATCCAGTTCCAGTTCAATCATGGACGTGAAGTTCAGCAACTTGCTACGCAAGTCTGTCAGTTCTTTGCTAAAACCTCCCCGCATTTGACTCATTGCCAAACGGTGGGTCGCGGCAGATGAAGAAGCAATCAGGTCGGCAACAGCCTGCCTGACTTAAATCCATTTTCCCATTGAGGAAAGCACGTTGTGTGTATTCTCCCGGTTGAGCCATACGGCAGCCGTTCTTGATGAGTAGTTGCATTACTTGCTGGAGGATATAAGAAGAACCATGACACGTAATTTCCGTACTATTTTCTCCCGTGTAAGAATGAGGAGCACGGAAAAGACTAACGAGTACTTCATCAATGATTTCTTCTCCGTCATAGATATACATCCGAAAGTCAGCGTGTATGGCTTTTGATCATTAAATAGTTTGCCGGCTTTTTGCAGGTTTGAAGATACGGCTAGTGATAGAAATGGCTTCCGGACCGGAAACACGGATGCTCCCGATAGCTCCTCCCTGAGCAGTAGCAATGGCACAGATAGTATCTTGGTTCATTATATTTTCTTTTTTGAATGGGCAAAGGTAAGGGTTTCTATGTAAAAAACAGAAGATTAGGGACAAGTTGTACTTTTTATTTGTTCATATTTGTCAGCGTTCAGCAGTGTACACAACAAAATATGCAAAACAAATAACCATGACTATGGAGTCAGTACAAATTTATATTCACTAAATGAAAATGGTGAGATCGTAAGAGAAAATTTGCAAAAGATACTTTCTGTACTTGCTGCGCATCAAATAATTTTGTGGGAATATGATATCCTTACGGGAAAATGCAGTTTTACGGATGATTATTTTCGTACACTTGGATTAAAAGAAACCGGAATTGTTTTTAAGGATATTAATGACTTCTATCGGTTTGCTCATCCTGATGATATGGATGCTTGCCAAAAAGTCTTTTGCAGCAATGCTTACCTCGGAATCAAAGACTTCACAGATACGGGTTCGTTGTATCGGAGAACATAAGGAAGTTATTTGGCTCGAAGACCATTTTCTCTCTTATAAAGGAAATGATGAAACACATCCGGATAAACTTCTGGCATATACTGTGAACGTAACTATTCCAAGGAAGTATATGATTTGTTTATTCACAATATCCATGAGTATCGCTCCTTTTGAAGGGAATAAAGTGCTGGCCCTGATTCATGATATCAGTGATCGGATTTGTCGCTCGAGGGAATTGATTGAGACGAAACGGTGGCAGAAGACGCCGATAAGCTAAAGTCTGTTTTTCTAGCAAATATGAGTCACGAGATTCTTTATCCGTGAAAAGCCCGACTTGATATTAATGGATATTCGTTCGTATGCCTGTAATGGACGGCATTCAGGCTATGGAAAAATTTGTACTATGTCTTTTTGCGGTACCCATTATCGCTGTAATGGCTTATGCATTTATACAGAGCAGCAGGCTATTCAGGCAGGATGCAACGCTGTCATATCGAAACCTTATTCCGTGGAAAAACTGAGAGAAACGATAGAATCCTATATTGGTTGATTAATTTTCTGAAAGGGAATCAACATTCCGGAAATTGTAGTGTTATTAAGATAATAATAACACTCTAATTTTGTTGGAATATGAAGGAAGTAAAGAAGGTTGTACTCATCGGAGCGAGTGGTTTTGTTGGCTCAGGCTCTTTTTGAATGAGACTTTGAACCGTGGCTTTGAAGTGACAGCCGTGGTTCGGCACCCTGAAAAAGATAAAGATAGAAAATGAGAGTCTGAAAGTGACGAAGGCGGATGTGTTTCTCTTGAAGAAGTATACGAAGTTTGTAAAGGGGCGGATGCCGTTATCAGTGCGTTTAATCCGGGATGGAATAATCCCGATATATATGATGAGACAATTAAAGTCTATCTGACTATTATTGACGGAGTGAAGAAAGCAGGAGTCAACCGTTTTCTTATGGTAGGCGGTGCAGGTTCATTGTTTATTGCGCCCGGCTTGCGATTAATGGATTCCGGTGAAGTACCCGAGAATCTTTTGCCCGGAGTAAAAGCTTTGGGGAGAGTTTTATCTGAAGTTCCTGACGAAAGAGAAAGAAGTGGACTGGGTGTTTTTCTCTCCGGCAGCGGATATGCGACCGGGAGTACGTACGGGACGTTATCGTCTGGGAAAGGATGACATGATTGTGGACATTGTGGGGAACAGTCATATTTCTGTAGAGGATTATGCGGCCGCCATGATTGATGAACTGGAACATCCGCAACATCATCAAGAGAGATTTACGATTGGTTATTGATTAAAGAAAGGAGCGAATCGGTAAACAGTCGGAAATTATATAAGTGAATCAATAAGTGAAGAAGAATGGCTTGAATATATATCACAATGTATAATTCAAGCCATTTCTTATTAAGTGGTTATTATCTTGTTGTTTTTTATATTCTGTCGAGCACCGTTTGAAGCAACGTATCAATCGTATTTTTATATCCGGTATTCGCCTCTTTGATAAGGCGGTTGGCTATTACCATGCAGACAGTCATGGCCTTGTGTCCCATTAACCGGCTAAGTCCTGCCAAAGCGGAACTCTCCATTTCGAAATTGGTTATCTTGAAACCTTTGTATTCAAACGCTTCAATCTTATCATTCTGTTTCGGATCTGCCAACGGAATACGGAGCTCACGTCCCTGCGGACCGAAGAAACCTCCGGCGGCAATTGTCACGCCACGTACCATATCATCCTTCGCAACCCGGTCAATTAATTCTTCGCTGGCATCAATAACATAGGGCGCAGGGAGCACACATATTTCCCGACCACCCCATGTGGTTGAGGAAAGCACGTTCGAAAGCCAAGTCGCATACAGCATTGCGTCCGGCATAGAAATTCAATAATCCGTCGAAACCGATAGACTTCTGCGAGCAGACGAAGGTGCCTACCGGAGTATTTGGCTGTAATCCGCCGCACGTACCGATACGTACTAACTCTAACTGCCGGAACTGTTCTTTTTCTTCCCGTGTCTCGAAGTCGATGTTGGCAAGCGCATCCAGTTCGTTCATAACGATGTCGATATTATCGCAACCAATTCCGGTAGAAACCACTGTGATTCGTTTACCTTTATATGTACCCGTGATTGTTTTGAATTCGCGGCTTTCCACTTCGCATTCTTTGTTTTCAAAATGAGAAGCTACGAGTGCCACACGTCCGGGATCACCAACCAGGATCACTTTGTCTGCCAACCATTCAGGTTTTACGTGAAGATGGAATACCGAGCCGTCTTCGTTGATAATCAGTTCAGAGGATGGAAAGTACTTTTTCATGTTATTGAACGGTTTTAGTTTTACAATAAGTCGTATATAAATAGAAACGCCGGAACCGGATTTAAGTTCGGAAGAGGTATCTTTCTTTTTTCCGCAGAAAAAAGAGCATACATCTTGGAACAGAACTGAAACCGGGTTCCGGCGTTTATAATAAATTATTTGCTCAACGGCTGATTACCGGTGTTTCCTGTTACCGGTTTGGCAATATTTTCACGCATGGAAGTATCAGCTTCGATATTTTTCATCCGGTAATAATCCATGATACCCAGATTACCGCTACGGAAGGCTTCTGCCATAGCTTTCGGTACTTCTGCTTCTGCTTCTATTACTTTCGCACGAGCTTCCTGCGCTTTGGCTTTCATTTCCTGTTCGGAAGCGACTGCCATTGCACGGCGTTCCTCTGCTTTTGCCTGCGCAATATTCTTGTCCGCATTAGCCTGATCAATCTGCAAAGCGGCGCCGATGTTCTTACCTATGTCAATATCCGCAATATCGATAGACAGGATTTCGAAAGCCGTTCCTGCATCCAATCCCTTGCGAAGCACGAGTTTGGAGATAGAATCCGGATTTTCGAGTACTGACTTATGATTTTCGGAAGAACCGATAGACGAAACAATACCTTCGCCTACACGGGCAAGAATCGTATCTTCACCTGCACCACCGACCAACTGGCGGATATTGGCACGTACGGTAACACGTGCTTTGGCTATCAACTGGATACCGTCTTTAGCAACAGCCGTAACGGGAGGTGTGTCGATAACTTTCGGGTTTACAGACATTTGCACGGCTTCGAATACGTCACGACCTGCCAGGTCGATAGCGGTTGCCATCTGGAAAGGGAGCTCAATATTCGCTTTCGATGCGGAAACGAGGGCATGGACAACCTTTTCAACGTGTCCTCCGGCCAAATAGTGGGCTTCCAACTCATCGCGGGTGATGTTTTTCAGTCCCGCTTTGTGGGCTTCAATCATTCCCGGCACGATGATATACGGCGGAACGTTACGTATACGCATTAGAAATAGTTGTATCAGTGAGATGTTGACTCCCGATACTTTTGCCGACAACCAAAGGAAGAACGGCACGTAATGGAAAAATATTATCAGGAAGATAATACCTCCGGCTATCAGAAAGATAGGCAAGTAGAAAGATGATTCCATTGATGTTTTTATTAAGTGAATATTATTTTCTGTGTTTCTCAACCATAATTGTACCGTCGGTGATACGGCTTACGATAATCGGCGTCTTTTCGTTGAGGAAGCCATCTATCGACTTCACCTCCACGATGTTTCCGTTGATTTCTGCATAACCGATTTGTGCCAGGCGGGTGGTACTGATACCGGTATCGCCTACCTTTACGCTATCCTCTGCACTACGGTCTACCTTAGAATCAATATCTTTTTTCAGAGCCAGTTTGTCGAGCATTTTCGACCGCATGAACCAGACGAGCGACCCGATACAGGCTACTCCTGATATTCCCAAGGTAATGAATCCCGCTGCCATACCTAGATTGGCAAATGCATAGTAATTGGCATAAATGATGCAAACCAGTGCAGAGATTCCTGCCAGACTAATACCGGGTATGACAAACAGTTCTACCAGAAACAGTATTACTGCGGCGATAATGAGAACGGTGATAATAAGTATATCCATAGTTCAGAGTTATTATTATTTTGTTTTTTCCGCGTTTCGTACATTTATTTCAAGAGCATCCAGTTCGCCGGACATTTGCAATATTCTCTTTTCCAAATCAAGAATGGCCGGAGTCAATATTGTTTTTTCCTGTTTATTGCCGGTTGCATAACGTAGCCGCATGCTATTGAGTTTTTCTTCTTGCTGACGATAGTCTTTTTCCATTTGCTGGTAACGTTGGAAGAGTTGTTTGGCCTTGGCCGATTTGAAATCTTTCAGAAGATAATAAGTCGTATTATCATCAATCACAAACTCGAAATCTGCAATCCGGCGTTCCTGCGGCTTATGGCTCATAGCGGCTTCCAAGCGCTGTTGTGCTTCGGCAACTGCCTTCTTATCTTTCCATGTTTCTTTCAACGAATGAATCTGTGCCAACCGAATCATTTGCTGCTGGTCCATAGCTTCATAGTTGTAGGTCTGCTTTTGAATTGTTGGGGATAAATACATAGATGCAGACCTTTCCTTCCGGTTGGAAACGGTCGGAAGCAAACCAACCCAGATTATTATATTCGTCGATCACATACATATAGTCATTGTAGGGAGAATTAAACGGCATCCCTACATTCTCCGGTACAAGATACGTATCGGTGTTCGTATTGTAACGGGTGACAAAGATATCATATCCTCCCAGCCCTTCGCCGTCGCTTGCGTAATAAATAGTAACACCGTCTGCCATAACAAACGGATAGTTGGCGTTTCCGGAATCATTGATACTGCCGGGCAACGGACGTCCGTTACCCATTCATCTAACAGCAATTTTTTTTGAAAGAATATCCAGATTTCCTCTTTCGCCTTTTTCGCTATAATAGATTTTGTTTCCGATTTCGGTTTCGTAGACTGTTCCCGGGTTATCGCCTTCAGTTTTGAAGAACTCGTTGAAAGTAAACAGCTTACCTGATTCTTCGCTAATTTTATAAGCATTCAGGAAAGTAGACTTGTCTACCACAAAACTGTCGATAATGGAGACATCTTCTACGCCTTTCAGCATACGGAGATCGGCTTTGCTTTTCTCTAACAGCTTTTCAGCTTCTTCGGTAGGGCGTTTTCGTTTCTTTAAGTCGGTGATATATTCTTCGAAGCAGTTCACTGCATCTTCAAAACGGTACGTGTCATTGTAAGCTTGTCCCAGATAAAGCTGTCCGCTGGCTACCCGTTTCTTTACAGCCATTTCGAGAGGTTTCACAGAAAACTCTTCAGCCTTCTCCTGTTTTCAGGCAACATACGCCATACCAGTAATTATAATTCCCGTTCGACGGTTGTGATTTAGTATACTTCTGAAAAACTGGCTTGGCTTGTCTCGTACTCACCTTTGGTAAATAAGGTGCGTGCCTGTTCCAACGTTTGTGCAGAGACTCCGCCAAGGAAGAGGCTGCAAATTAGAAATAGAATATATTTTCCTTTCATCGTTCTTGAGCGTTTATGAGTGACGGTTTGGTAGAAAACGGTATTGCTGCTCGGGCACCAGTCAATTTATCAATTGTTCAAAAGTACAAATTTATTAGAAATAAACCCTTTTTCGGCGATTCTATTATGTTAATTCTTCTTTAAATCATTCTTTTCGCTTACTTTTGCAGCCGATTTTTAAGATATGACACAATTTACGGAAGAAGAGAAAACCATTCGCCGCGTTGAAAGGCGGTTCAGTAAAGGAGTGGTGCAATATGGACTGATAGAAGAAGGAGACAAAATCCTTATCGGACTGTCGGGAGGGAAAGATTCGTTGGCGCTTGTCGAACTGTTGGGTAGACGTGTACGTATCTATAAACCTCGCTTTTCGGTTGTCGCAGTTCATGTAGTGATGAAGAATATCCCTTATCAGAGTGATACGGCATATTTGAAAGCGCACTGTGAAGACGTATGGAGTACCCTTTTTGTACAATATGAGACAGCCTTCGATCCGGCTACCGATACACGTAAGTCTCCCTGTTTCCTTTGTTCGTGGAATCGCCGGAAAGCTTTGTTTACAGTTGCCAAAGAGCACGGATGTAATAAGATAGCTCTCGGTGCACCATATGGATGATATTCTGGAAACATTGCTTGATGAATATCACTTATCAGGGAGCATTTCAGTACAATGCCGCCCCGGTTGGTGATGAAGAAGTTTGATATGACAATTATCCGTCCGATGTGTTTGGTCCACGAAGCTGACTTGGTAGAGTTGGCGGCTTTTACACAGTTATCAGAAGCAAGTAAAGAATTGCCCTTACGAATCACAATCCAGCCGGAGCGATATGAAAGGGATTTTGAGGCAACTGGAAGCGATGAACCCGGAGGCCCGTTACAGTCTTTGGGGAAGTATGACCAATGTACAGGAAGATTTATTACCGGATAAAATAGATTAATTTGAATAGATTGTTATGAAAGGAATATATACAATTTTGTTGCTTATCGTATCCAATGTCTTTATGACTTTTGCTTGGTACGGACATTTAAAGATGAAACAGGAATATACTTGGTTTGCTTCTCTTCCGTTGATAGGTGTAATTGCTTTTAGCTGGGCAATTGCTTTTTTTGAGTATTCGTGTCAAATACCGGCGAATCGTATCGGATTTATCGGTAATGGAGGCCCGTTTACATTGATGCAGTTAAAGGTGATTCAGGAAGTGATAACTCTTGTCATCTTTACGGTGTTTACTACTGTTTTTTTTATAAGGAGAGGCACTGCACTGGAATCATTTGGCTGCATTCGTTTGCCTGATAGCGGCAGTGTATTTTGTGTTTATGAAGTGAAAAAAGATATTGTTTGTCAAATCCGATATGAATGTTTGAAAATTAGACGCTCTGTTTGGGTAAAACAGAGCGTCTGTTTTTATAAATAGAGGCTCTATTTGCATAAAATAGAGCCTCCCTAATTTATTCGTATATTTTCGTTGTCTTTTTATTGGGGAGTAGTTATGTATTTTTTCATCCCTTCCGTATAGTAAGTCTTAAATTCTCCGTTGTCTCCACTATAAATAAAGTACGCGTCAATCTTGGGGTTTGCTTTGCAGAATGTTTCGGCTTCTTCCAGTCCCATTACCATAAAGGCGGTAGCCAGCGCATCGGCGGTCATACAGTCTTCTGCGATTACTGTGGCAGATAAGATATTGTGTTGCACCGGATAACCTGTTCTGGGGTCAATCGTATGAGCGTATTTTTTTCCGTCTTTATAGTAAAAGTTACGATAGTTGCCGGAGGTAGCCATACCGAGGTCGGTGAGGTCGAGTACCGTTTGTAAGTCTTGTCTCACGGATAGGGGAGTCGTCAATCGGTTTGTTGATGCCGATACGCCATAAGTTGTTTTTGGGGTTAACCCCTTTTACTACCACTTCTCCGCCTATGTCTACCATATAATTCTTTATTCCTTTCCGGTCGAGCAGTTGGGCGATGACATCCACCGAATACCCTTTGGCAACCGCACTGCAACTTAACATGATGCGGGGATCTTGTTTGATAACTCTCCCATTTTCTAGTTTCACCTTTTCATAATCGGTGATTTGCAGCAGGCTATCTATCATTAATGAGTCCGGGAAAGCTCCTTTCTTGAATCCGAATCCCCAGGCGTTGGCCAGTGGGGCTATGGTTATGTCGAAAGCACCTTTGGTTTCACGGGAGATTTCCATGGAACGGTTGAAGCATTTTTGAAAGAAACTGTCTGTCACTAATTCTTCATTACGATTTACACGACTGATTACGGAACTGTCATTGAACGGAGATAATGAAAAGTCGAAACGTTTCAGTTCTGCTTCGATCTCCGGTTTCAAGTCACTGTCATATTGGTAGGTGATGTTGTATACTGTTCCGAATACAAGCCCTTTGATATTGTAATAGTTTGCTTGCTGATTATGTCTGACTAATATCCAGATAGTTGCCAAAATCAGGAAAGCCAGCCAAAGGAAACTTTTCTTTGTTTTCATACGCTCTTCTATATTTTGATGAGAAACTTTTTCTTTTTATTGAAAGAATAAATGTTCAACCAATATTTTTAGTCCGATGATGACTAGAATGATACCTCCCCATAATTCTGCTTTCTAAGTTTCGGGCGATGCCGCAGCCACATTGGATACCAAAGATCAGACCGATGAGTGACATGACAAATGAAACAAATCCGATAATGCTGATAGGAGGGAGGATTTGAGTATAATCCTGAACTCCCAGAAAGGCAAAGGAAATGCCGATTGCCAATGCATCAATACTTGTCGCTATCGCCATTGTGAATACTACTTTCAGCTTGGTGGGATTAAATAGCTGGCAACATTCTTCTTCCTTGAAAGATTCGAAAATCATTCTGCCGCCTAGAAAGGCAAGAATAGCAAAAGCGATCCAATGGTCTACACTTTCTATCAAGTGACTGAATGTCTTGCACACATCCATCCGATAAATGGCATGAGAGCCTGAAAAAATGCCGAAGGCAAAAGCCATGATTAGCATGGGTTTCCAACGGGTACGTTTCAAAATAATACCGCTTGCAATCGAAACAGCGAAACAGTCCATCGCCAAACCTATTGCAAGCAGCCAAATCTCTAGTCCTGTCATTGTATTCTAAAGAGGCAGTTTATAAATAAGGGAATAAGTGATTCCCATGTTATTTGATTTAAACTTTCCGTAACCGGGCACGTACCATGGGTCTCCATATTCTCCGGTAGAAGCGCTGGTTTTATATTTCATGCGTACCGACCAGCCCATGTTGAAGTTCTTGTAAATACGTACTTTAACTCCTAATACGATTTCCAACCATTGTACGGAGGCTTTCATTCCCGGATGATTGAACGGGATACTTCCTCCCCAGTAGTCGTCTCCGAGACTGGGATTACCGATGTTGTCCCCCCATATCGGATCATCTGCCGGCAGGGTCGAAACATCATATTTGAATGAACTGAACGCATAACGGATACCTGCATACAGATAACTGTTTTTCTCTTTTTTCTTTGCCATGGTGTTGTAGTCCACACCGATTCGGAAGAAAGGGGCTGCTTTGCTCTTATAGTGTATGCCTGTTTCGCTCCAGGTATCTGTGCCTCCCATACCAAACTCAACTGTAGGGATGAATTTATTCTTGAGGTTAACGGCTACGCTTACTTCAGAACTCATAAAGTCACCTCCCAGAAGTTTACTTCCAATGCCGTATAAATCCACACCTACATACGTACCGTTGTAGAGCGGAATTGTATCTATCTCGGCAACCTCTTTTCTTCTGATCTCTTTTGGGTGTATGCGCCGGACGTTGCTGTTGTGCCAGCAACGGAAGCCCAATGCAAAAGAGCAGAAGCAGACTAATTAGTCGTCTTCATCAGGTGTGCGCTCTGGCCGATAATTATAGAATATCTGCAAGTTCTCGATTTCATTTGTATTGGCTTCTTTATTTCGTAAATAGATAGAATCTATTGTTTCCGCACTGTTTCTTTTATTTCCAAACTTGGCGCTGATGATGTTCTGTTTCATCATATATCCGCATTCCATAGACTGGAAATAGGGAGTATTTTGTTGCACAATGTATAAAAGTGTCTGCGTTATCCCAATTACGTACAGGGTCATACCGGAGAATAAATATAGTAGAATCGCTGGTATATCGTAATGGTAACATCACTTTGTGAACTTTCTTCTCATTATTTAGAATAATAGAATCAGTTCCTAATGCTGTAATAGTTAATGAATCGAGTGTGTCATTTGCTATAACGTTTGGAACGAGAGTTTTGTCAATGGACTTGAATGTGCAATACATCATCGGTCGTCCTGCCAACGAACAGTCGTTTTCGTCCGAGCACGAACTGTGGATACTGATAGCACCACCGACAATTAGTAATATGAGAAAGATACGAATTAAATTCTTCATAGTCAGTTTATTGAATGTGAATCAAATTTTCTTTTCTATCTGATAGTTATTCCGTTCCGGTGCATTACGCGAGATCAGTTCGCCAAGGAATCCGGCTAGGAACAGTTGTGTACCTATAATCATAGCCGTAAGTGACAAATAGAAATAGGGAGAGTCGGTCACCAGTCGGTAGGGGAGACCGTTGTACATGGCATATAGCTTGCTTACACCTACGATGATGACAGAAATCATTCCGATCAGAAACATCAGTGATCCTAGCAGTCCGAAGAAATGCATCGGCTTGATGCCGAACTTGGAGAGGAACCAAAGAGAGAGTAAGTCCAAGTATCCGTTTACGAAGCGGTTCAGTCCGAATTTGGTTGTGCCGTATTTGCGCGCCTGGTGGTGTACCACCTTTTCACCGATTTTCTTGAATCCGGCGTTCTTTGCCAAATAAGGTATATAACGGTGCATCTCACCGTACACTTCGATATGTTTAACGACCTCTTTGCGATAGGCCTTCAGCCCGCAGTTGAAATCGTGCAGATTCTTGATGCCCGAGACTTTGCGGGCAGTGGCGTTAAACAGCTTGGTCGGCAATGTCTTTGATATTGGATCATATCTTTTCTGTTTCCAGCCCGATACCAGGTCGTAGCCGTCCTTTGTAATCATCCGGTAAAGTTCGGGGATCTCGTCTGGGCTATCTTGCAGGTCCGCATCCATCGTTATGACTACGTTTCCTTCCGCTTCAGCGAATCCGCAGTAGAGTGCAGGTGATTTACCATAGTTACGGCGGAACTTGATACCTTTCACACAGTCCGATTGAGCTTTAAGCTTTTCTATCACTTCCCATGAGCGGTCGGTACTTCCATCGTTAACGAAAATCACTTCGAATGAGAATCCGTTGGCTTTCATTACCCGTTCTATCCAAGCATAGAGTTCGGGTAGTGACTCTTCTTCATTGAATAATGGGATTACAACTGATATATCCATTTTTAATTACTAACTACTTACGAATTACAAATTACGATTGAGACATTCCGTCATTTTCCGGTTTGGCCTTTTTCATGACCATTAGTCCGGTAGGGATAGCCAGAAGACTGCCCCAAAACACATCCCATGACAGTAGTTGCATAGTAATGTTGATTGAAGTAAGTGAACGGGCGGTATCTATCGTTTCTTTTATAACTTCTTTGTTTTCTGCCAGGGCAGGAGTGTTGATCATTAACTCGTCCCAAAGTTGGATGTAAGAGTTGATGATAAAGCCATGATCGATGAATTGGAAATAGATGTAGTGCACCACAGCTACCAACAAAGAAGCAAACATATACATAAATATAGTAAAGAGTACTGCATGAGAAAACTGGATACTTCCTCCGCATATTTTATCCCGATACATCTTCACGTAGTGATAGCCGATGAATGGCACTGCCAGCGTCAGAATTACAAATAATAATGAAAGGAAAGGTATGTGGAATCCTAGCGGAAATAATATGAACTTCAATATCCAGTAGATTCCCATATACGTGCCAAAGTGCATGGCATATTTCTGTAAATAGCTTCTGTTCTCTGTCATCATCGTTAATAAATTGCGCACAAAGGTACAAATAATCTCGGTTGGTAGGGGAAATCTGGTTGTTAAAGTTAATAAAGCTACAAGGAAGTTACTGTCCGAATATTTTTTTGCATGATTTTAATTGATTGAAATGTAGCCTGTTAGTCTTTTGTTAGTAAAAAAGTTGTCTGCAACTATTGCAGAATCAATAAAAATGTCTACCTTTGCAACCGCAAAACGGGTAAGTCCTATACGGCCAGCTCCCTTCGAATCCTCCAGGGCTTGATCGCAGCAAAGGTAGTTGGTTGTAGCGGCGCGATGTAGTAAGCTTACCCACCCGCCTCTTTAGCTCAGTTGGCCAGAGCACGTGATTTGTAATCTCGGGGTCGTTGGTTCGAATCCGACAAGAGGCTCAAAAGAAGGATGTCAATCCGGATAAAAAAGCATTCAGATAGTTGTCTGAATGCTTTTTTTGTTATCTGTTCCTGTATAATTTTATAAAGATTCCCAAAGTTGCCAGAATGATTAGTAAGGTAAGCCCGAATGCCCAATAGTTGATAACTCGTGATTCTGCGGTAAGTACATAATTTCCAGTCAGAAGGCGGAGACCGTCTATTTTCCATACCATTATATTATTGGTTGAAAGACTGGCGTTGGAAGAAAGAAGTGTGCCGGGCATTGTCAACTCAAATTGTATAGCATGATAGAATACTTCAGCAATCTTGATTTTCTGTTCGCACATATTGTCCATTGCCTTTGCATGGGCTTTATAAAGTTCAAGTAATAGTTTGTTTGACCGACTTTATCAAAAAGCGCACAGACATCATCTATTCCTGCGTCTCCACAACCGTCTTTTCCCTGACAGGTGATTGGTATAGACTGTTTCTTTGAGTTCGTTCAGGCGATTTACGTAGACCGTGTCACCTTTTTTGTGAGGTAAAATTGGCGAATGACTTCCCAAATAACTTCGTATTGGCTGCGATTATACCATTCTCCGAATTTAGCTTCAAGTTTATCCAGTTTGTCATTCATTTCGATGCCGTTCATGCCTCTAAAAGCATCGTCGTTTCCATGAAACCAGATTATTTGTTCTTCTTTATTCAGATATTTGTCAAGAGGGACCGGTCCTTTTGTCCGGAAGTTCTTTATAAGTAGCGGTATATATATAATAGGTATAAAACCATTTAAAACGTTTCTTTAACTGCTCCGTAGGTATTGCCAAAGAGCTCATCTGTTCTTTTTCCATTGGAGATAGAGAAATATTCTCCATTTATCAGGGAATATTCCGGCAGGCTTTTACATTCAGTTTTTTCTTCTTCTCCCCAGAAATTAAATTTGAGGGTGGAGTCCAGATTTACTATCTGCCAGTCGGTATCCAATTGAAACAGAAATGGGTTATGTGTCTTATTTCCTGCAATGAAAGCGGAATCACCTCGTGCATAGACCTCTCTATGCATACTTCCATTGGTGTCTATCCGTGAAGTCATTCTATAATAAGTACTGCACGAAGTCATACCCAGTGACAGTAACAGTAGTAATGTTGCGATTGAATGATTAGTTTTCATACTCTGTTTATCTTAATTGGTTTTCTTTTATAATTTGAAGTATTCGCGTCTGCCGGAGGCCTTCCGGTGCTGCGTGTATTGAGAGGATAGGTAGGTACTTTTCTCCAAGAGTTGCATTTCTTCCCAGTTCTCCGGTAAGGGAAATGAAGTGCCGTTTGGCTGATAGACATATCCATTTTGCGTTTCTGCTTCGGAAGGGGAGGGAGGAAAACAAGCATCGTTTATAAATAAAAAGAGTAATAACGTTGCTGCGGTTCCTGATATCCAAGCACCAACGAGATATCTTATCTTTTTTTTCTTTTTAGGAGCGTTATCGGTTATCTTATTCAGAATAGCCGCTGTTAGTTCTTCTGGATTTTCTAATATGGGTTGTTTGTTTTTTTTGATTTCCGTCAACCATTCTTCGTACTTTTTTATCTTCTTGTTTCATAAGTCGGGGTCTATTTGATTCATTTTATTACGTATATTCTTTCGGGCAAGATATAGAGTGCTTTTTTATCTTCTCAGGTGATAGGCCTGTGATAGTTTGCACTTCTATGACTTCCAGTTCTTCTACATCACGCAGCATGAAAACAAGTTTCTGCTGGGGAGGAAGTTCGTTGGTATAGCGCAATATCAATTCTTTCAGTTGCCTGTTGGATAGAGATATTTCAATATTGTCGTCCGATGCGAGGTTGATAGAATCAGAAAAGGCGAACTCGTTGTTCAAAGACGAATGGCGAAGTGAACGTAAACGGTCATAACACGCGTTGCAGGTGATTTTATAAAGCCAGGTAGAAAAGCGATTCTTCCGATTATATGTTTTCAAGGATAACCAGACTTTTACAAATGTCTCCTGTGTTATGTCCCTGGCTTCGTCTTCGTCACAAAGCAACCGGAAGGCAAGCCTGAATACCATTGGCTGAAATTCGGTGACCAACTGGGCAAATGCTGCTGTGTCTTTCCGTTGGCTCCGGTCTACCAGTTCCAGTGTCTTTTCCTGATTTATCATTGTTTATTCATTCTTGTTTATTATATGATACGCATGAAAATGTTTCTGGTCGTTTGCGAATCATCAAATATATAAAAAAAAGAGGATAGGTTTTAAAAAGCCTATCCTCTTTTTATTTATAAAGTAAAAAGTATGCTTACTTGATTCTCTTATATCCATATACGGCCAAGTCACCCAATTCTTCTTCGATACGAAGCAACTGATTGTATTTAGCCATACGGTCTGAGCGGCTCAAAGAACCGGTCTTGATTTGTCCGCTGTTAGTAGCTACTGCGATGTCGGCGATCGTAGCGTCTTCTGTTTCACCGGAACGGTGAGAAGTAACAGTTGTATATCCGTGGCGGTGAGCCATTTCGATAGCGTTCAATGTTTCCGTTAGCGAACCGATTTGGTTTACTTTAATCAGGATAGAGTTGGCGCAGCCTTTTTCAATACCCATTGCTAGGAAGTCGACATTCGTTACAAACAAGTCGTCACCTACCAGTTGGCAACGGTTGCCGATACGTTCGGTAAGTTTCTTCCAGCCGTTCCAGTCGTTCTCACTCATACCGTCTTCAATAGAGTCGATAGGATATTTTATTGATCAGTTCTTCCAAGTAGTCGATCTGTTCTTCAGCAGTACGCTTTTTGCCTTTTTGCACCTTCAAACTTGGTGTAATCATAGATGCCGTCATGATAAAATTCGGAAGAAGCACAGTCCATACCAATCATAACGTCTTTGCCCGGTTCGTATCCTGCAGCTTTTATAGCGGCTAGAATTGAATTCAGAGCATCTTCCGTACCTTCCAAGTTGGGGGCGAAACCACCTTCGTCGCCTACGGCAGTGCTAAGACCGCGGTCTTTTAATACTTTCTTCAATGCATGGAATACTTCGGCACCCATTCTCAAACCTTCTCTGAATGAGGGTGCACCTACCGGACGAATCATGAATTCCTGGAATGCGATAGGAGCGTCACTATGTGAACCGCCATTGATGATATTCATCATCGGTACAGGCATTACATAAGTATTTGTTCCGCCGATATAGCGGTATAGAGGAAGGTCGAGATAACTAGCGGCAGCTTTGGCTACGGCAAGAGACACACCGAGGATAGCGTTGGCACCTAAATTAGATTTAGTCTTGGTACCGTCCAATGCCAACATTGCGTAGTCGATTCCTCTCTGGTTGAGTGAAGACATACCGATTAGTTTCGAGCGATGATTTTATTTACATTGTCAACCGCTTTTTGTACTCCTTTTCCACCGTAACGTTGTTTGTCACCGTCACGAAGTTCCAATGCTTCGTGTTCACCTGTGGAAGCACCCGACGGCACGGATGCGCGTCCCATAATGCCGGATTCCAATACTACGTCAACTTCTACTGTGGGGTTACCTCTTGAATCGAGAATTTCTCGAGCTACAATTTTTTCAATTTTCATCGTTTCTATTGTTTTTGAATAAGATTTCTGCAAAAGTACGGACTTGACGGGGAGTGAGAAATCACTATAAATAGGTATTCTTTTTGGCCCTATTCCCTATATGTCGTTAGTCCGATCTTATAATATAACAACGGGACGATGCTTTTTTGTTTGAATGCAGGCGAATGAAATTTGAAGGATTTTAGTCTTCGATAATAACACCCAGCAAAGGAAGTAAATCCATAGCTTGTAAGGACGTGATAATAGCTCCTTTTAGGTCACTGGTATTAAGTGTTATACCGCTGATACGGGAGGTGCGTAGGTCTATTCCCCGGAGGTGGGGCGTGTGAGAAGTCGGCTTCCACCAAATCGCAACTATCAAAAGCGACGGAAGAAAAGCGGCAGTCATTGAAACTCCCGTTTCTGAACAGGCAGTGCGCAAAACGTACCTGGTTCATTTTACTCATTGCCAGATTGATGTATCCGGCATTGCACTCGTGTAGCAGAATATGATTCAAAGTGGTTTCCGAAAAATTAGTTCCCAGCAACTTACAGGAAATAAATTCTACTCGGTACAAAGAGCTTTCTGCAAAAGAGATATTGGATAGGTCGCAGTTCTCGAACCGGACATCTGTCAGTTGGGATGAATGGAATTTGCATTCGCTGAATATCTGATTTTGGAAAGTACAGTTCTTGAAACTTTTATAGGACTTGTTGATTCCTTCTTCTTTTCCTTTGCTAAATAAAAAGATCGGAGACTGTTTCTTCCTTGTCAAGCCATTCTTGTAAAGTGCTTGCACTGGTTTCTTGTTCTTCCATTATTGGAGAAACTACACGGACGGGTTTAGTTGTATTTCTTTTTGTCATGTTGCAAAGGTTCCTTTTTTATAATTGTTTTCCTAAATAACCGCCTGCCACTACAGCTTGTCAGTCCTATTGCTATACTTAATAGGGTGTAGGTAATGAATGTACCGTAAAATTCTCCTTTTAACAGCCCTATGCCGTCACTGGAGAAAGTAGAGAAGGTGGTAAATCCTCCGCATAATCCTGTTGTCAGAAAAAGGCGAACTTCGAAAGGAAGGTGGAACCGTTCGGAAAGAGCGTAAAATAGTCCGATGAGAAAACTACCGAAGATATTGACCGTGAAAGTAGCCCACGGAAAATTGTAGGGAACAATCCGTTCGTGCATAAGTAGCTGTATGCAATAACGCAATGCGCTACCGGTGCCGCCACCAAGAAAAATATAGATAATTTCTTTACTCATTTGATTTTAGATATTTGTATCAGAGTTGGTGTAACTCTTTGGAAAAATAAAATAATTGTGTGCAAATATAGGAAGAATGTGTAATATACGTGTGTAGTCAATCTGTTTTTTATTCGGCATAGCTACTGTGCTTTTTTCTCTTTACTTTCATTATTCGTTTTGTAATTAGTGTTTTATGTGATTGGATATATATTATGGAGAACATTATTGCAGTACATCGGTTGATAAGAAAGTAACAAAATAGTGATTTAAAACATTCAGGTGAAAAGATTGTTTTTTTAATCTCCATATTTTAATAAATATTAGTTGTTACTCCGCAAAGAAAACTAAAACTTTGCGGAGCTTTTTTTATTAGACGGATTCTTTTTTGTACTTTTGCGCATCTTTTTTAAAAACATCATCAATAAAGAGAACGACATGGGAGGTTTTTTTCGGAACAGTCTCACAAGTGAGCCTGCGTGACTGATTTATTCTACGGTACAGATTATAATTCACATTTGGGGACGAAACGGGGTGGACTTGCTACCTATAGTGAAGAGCGAGGTTTCATCCGATCAATCCACAATCTGGAAAGTACTTATTTCCGTACTAAATTTGAAGATGATCTGGATAAGTTCAAAGGAAATGCCGGAATCGGTATTATTAGTGATACAGACGCGCAGCCTATTATTATTAATTCTCACCTCGGACGCTTTGCCATTGTTACTGTCGCAAAAAAATCACCAATATTAAAGAATTGAAGATGAGCTTTCTCTCGCAGAATATGCATTTCGCCGAACTTAGTTCAAGCAACACCAATCAGACGGAACTTATTGCATTACTTATCATACAAGGCAAAACTTTTTTGTCGAGGGTATCGAAAATGTATTCAAGCATATCAAAGGTTCTTGTTCCATGCTTCTGTTGACGGAAGACGGAAGTATTATTGCTGCCCGTGACCAGTGGGGACGTACTCCCGTAGTGATCGGAAAGAAAGAGGGTGCGTATGCTGCAACCAGTGAATCGTCCAGTTTTCCGAATCTGGATTATGAGATTGACCGATATCTGGGTCCGGGCGAAATTGTACGTCTGTACAGCGATCATGTTGTACAACTACGTAAGCCGGGTGAAGGTATGCAGATTTGTTCGTTCTTGTGGGTGTATTATGGTTTCCCGACTTCCTGTTATGAAGGGAAGAATGTTGAGGAAGTACGTTTCACGAGTGGCTTGAAAATGGGACAAATGGATAAATCGGAAGTAGACTGTGCTTGTGGCATTCCTGATTCGGGAGTCGGCATGGCATTAGGATATGCAGAAGGCAAAGGAGTCCCTTATCATCGGGCTATTTCGAAATATACACCGACATGGCCTCGTAGTTTTACACCGAGCAATCAGGAGATGCGTTCTCTTGTAGCGAAGATGAAACTGATTCCGAATCGTGCCATGCTCCAAGGCAAACGTTTGTTGTTTTGTGACGATTCAATCGTTCGTGGAACTCAGTTACGTGATAATGTGAAGATTCTGTATGATTATGGAGCAAAAGAGGTACATATGCGTATTGCTTGTCCTCCGTTGATTTATGCTTGTCCGTTTGTCGGATTCTCAGCGCTTTCCAAGAATGCGTTGGAGTTGATTACCCGCCGTATTATAAAGGAATTGGAAGGTGACGAAGATAAGAATCTGGAGAAATATGCTACCACCGGCTCTCCTGAATATGAGAAGATGGTTAGCATTATTGCCGAACGCTTCGGTCTGACTTCTTTGAAATTTAATACTCTCGAAACATTGATTGAAGCTATCGGATTGCCGAAATGTAAAGTGTGTACACACACTGCTTTGATGGTAGTAGCCACTTTTAAAAGATATTATACGATAAAAAGAGCCGTGAATTGCTTTGTAATTCACGGCTCTTTTTTACCTTTACGGCACTATAAACTATCAAATTGTAAATTGTAATTAATAACTTGTAATTAAATAACATGACTTTAGTAGACAGATTCTTAAAGTACGTAAGCTTCGATACACAATCTGATGAATCGACAGGGATTACCCCCTAGTACTCGAAGCAAATGGTATTTGCTGAATATTTGAAAACAGAGTTGGAATCTTTTAGGCCTGGAGGATATTACTCTGGACGAGCATGGCTATCTTTTTGCCACGCTTCCTGCCAATATAGATAAGGATGTACCCACAATCGGATTTATTGCCCACATGGATACAAGTCCTGATATGAGTGGTAAAGATGTGACTCCGCGTATTGTAGAAAAGTACGATGGTTCGGATATCATGCTTTGTGCCGAAGATAATATAATTCTTTCTCCCGTTCAATTTCCCGAATTGCTTGATCATAAAGGAGAGGACCTGATTGTTACCAACGGAAAAACATTGTTGGGTGCAGATGATAAAGCTGGGATCGCCGAAATAGTATCGGCTGTTGTTTACTTGAAAGAACATCCTGAGATCAAACACGGGAAAGATTCGCATCGGCTTTAATCCGGACGAAGAAATTGGTGAAGGCGCTCATAAATTTGATGTGGAGAAGTTCGGTTGTGAATGGGGATATACAATGGACGGAGGTGAAGTAGGAGAGTTAGAGTTTGAAAACTTTAATGCTGCTGCTGCCAAGATTCTTTTTAAGGGACGCAATGTACATCCGGGGTACGCCAAAAAATAAGATGATTAACTCGATCTATCTTGCCAATCAGTTTATCACTCTGTTGCCTTCTATAGAAAGACCGGAACATACGACAGGCTACGAGGGATTCTATCATTTGATCGGTATTCAGGGCGAAGTGGAGCAATGCACTGTTTCTTATATTAGTCGTGACCATGACCGGGCTAAATTCGAAGAACGTAAGAAAGAGATAGAACGCCTGGTTGCCCGGATGAATACTGAATATGGTGAAGGCACTGTAACTCTTGAATTGCGCGACCAATATTATAATATGCGTGAAAAGATAGAACCGGTAATGCACATTATTGACATCGCTTTTGCTGCTATGGAAGCCGTAGGCGTGAAACCGAATGTGAAGCCAATTCGTGGAGGTACGGACGGTGCGCAGCTTTCTTTCAAAGGTCTGCCATGTCCGAATATCTTTGCCGGTGGTCTGAATTTTCACGGACGTTATGAGTTTGTTCCTATTCAGAATATGGAAAAGGCGATGAACGTTATTGTGAAGATCGCCGAGCCTGGTAGCTTCCAGATGATTTTCAATTACGGATATACCTGATATATAAACTTAATACTTAATACTTAAAAACTGAGATTCATGAAAACCACTCCGTTTACAGAGAAACATATAGCACTAGGTGCTAAAATGCACGAGTTTGCCGGTTATAATATGCCGATAGAATACTCCGGCATCATTGATGAACATCTGACTGTTTGCAATTCAGTCGGTGTGTTTGATGTATCCCACATGGGAGAATTTTGGGTGAAAGGTCCGAATGCATTGGCTTTTCTACAGAAAGTGACTTCCAATAATGTGGCGGCATTAACTCCCGGTAAGATACAATATACCTGCTTCCCTAATGAAGATGGTGGTATTGTAGACGATTTACTGGTTTATCATTATGAACCGGAAAAATATTTGTTGGTGGTTAATGCTGCCAATATGGATAAAGATTGGGATTGGTGTGTGTCTCATAATACAGAAGGGGCGGAGTTGGAAAATTCCTCTGATAATATAGGTCAGCTTGCTGTGCAAGGTCCGAAAGCAATTCTTGCTTTGCAAAAACTGACGGATGTTGATTTATCATCTATTCCATATTATGCTTTTAAAGTTGGAAAGTTTGCAGGCGAGGACAATGTGATAATCTCTAATACAGGTTATACGGGTGCAGGAGGTTTTGAACTCTATTTCTATCCGAGTGCTGCCGATACAATTTGGACAGCTATTTTCGAAGCTGGTGAAGAATTTGGTATTAAACCGGTGGGGTTGGGAGCGCGTGATACACTCCGACTGGAAATGGGCTTCTGTCTCTATGGCAATGATTTGATGATACGACTTCACCTATAGAAGCCGGTTTGGGCTGGATCACGAAATTTGTAGAAGGCAAAAACTTTATCAACCGTCCTATGTTAGAGAAGCAGAAAGCGGAAGGAACAACTCGTAAATTAGTCGGCTTTGAAATGATTGACCGGGGGGATTCCTCGTCACGGTTATGAACTAGTGAACCAGGAAGGAGAGAAGATTGGAGTGGTTACATCCGGTACTATGTCGCCTACCCGTAAAATTGGTATTGGTATGGGGTATGTGAAACCGGAATATAGTAAAATCGGTACTGAAATTTGCATTGATATGCGCGGACGTAAACTGAAAGCAGTAGTGGTGAAACCACCTTTTAGAAAATAAAGATTAAACTCTATTTTATAGGTTAGCCTCGGAAATATGTCAACGTTTTCCGGGGCTAATTGATTTTATGACGGTTACTATGAAACATATCCGTTAATATGTTGTTTATGCCATAGAAATATTATAATTTTGTCATCAAATACGATGAACTAATGTCTCAATTACCTACTCTTATAGCTGATCTCGCACTGATATTGATCTGTGCCGGTATCATGACTCTGTTATTCAAGAAGTTGAAGCAGCCTCTAGTGTTGGGGTATGTCGTTGCCGGATTTTTGGCAAGTCCTCATATGCCGTTTACGCCTTCAGTAATGGATAGTGCCAACATTAAGACATGGGCGGATATTGGTGTTATCTTTTTATTGTTCGCTCTCGGGCTTGAATTTAGTTTTAAAAAGATTGTAAAAGTGGGTGGTTCCGCTATCATAGCTGCTTGTACCATTATCTTTTGTATGATTTTGTTGGGGATAGGAGTCGGTATGAGTTTCGGATGGCACCGAATGGATAGTCTGTTCCTGGGCGGTATGATTGCAATGTCCTCTACTACTATTATTTATAAAGCATTTGATGATCTGGGATTGAGAAAAAAACAGTTCACAGGGCTTGTGTTAAGTATCTTGATTCTGGAAGATATATTGGCTATCGTTTTAATGGTGATGCTTTCCACTATGGCAGTAAGTCATAATTTTGAAGGCACGGAGATGTTGGAAAGTATCGGAAAGTTATTGTTCTTCCTTATTTTATGGTTTGTAGTGGGCATTTATTTAATTCCTGAATTTCTGAAACGTTGCAGGAAACTAATGGGAGAGGAGACTTTACTTATCGTATCCCTGGCATTATGTTTCGGTATGGTGGTAATGGCTGCCAATACGGGATTCTCCGCCGCATTCGGTGCGTTTCATTATGGGGTCTATCTTAGCCGAGACCATCGAAGCGGAATCCATAGATCGATTAGTGAAACCGGTCAAAGATCTTTTTTCGGGGCTATCTTTTTTCGTATCGGTGGGTATGATGGTAGATCCGGCAATGATTGTGAGTATGCCATACCTATCATAGTAATTACTCTGGCAGTAATTTTGGGACAGGCAATTTTCGAACATTTGGAGTAATTCTTTCTGGAAAGCCCTTTGAAAACAGCTATGCAATGTGGCTTTAGTTTGACACAAATCGGTGAGTTTGCATTTATTATAGCCTCGTTGGGAGTATCTTTGCATGTGACGAGTGATTTCCTGTATCCGATAGTGGTGGCAGTTTCCGTTATTACCACTTTTCTAACTCCCTATATGATTCGTCTGGCGGAACCCGCTTCCACTTTTGTTGATGCTCACTTGCCGGAATCCTGGAGAAAGTTCTTGATGCGTTATTCTTCCGGATCGCAAACCGCACTAAATCACGAAAATCTGTGGAAAAAGTTATTGATAGCAATGGTGCGTATTACAGTTGTTTATTCGATAGTCAGCATATCTATCATTGCTCTTTCTTTCCGCTTTGTGGTACCGTTCTTTAAGGAGAACTTACCCCATTTCTGGGCGTCACTGTTGGGAGCGGTCTTTGTGATTCTATGTATTGCTCCTTTTTGCGTGCTATTATGGTGAAGAAAAAATCATTCGGTCGAGTTTGTGACTTTGTGGCATGATAGCCGTACGAATCGTGCTCCCTTTAGTTTCTACTATCGTTATCCGGATTATGATAGCGGCACTGTTCGTTATTTTTGTAATATCGGGATTGTTCAAAGCATCTATCGGCTTAATAATAGGGGTTGCTGTGCTTGTCGTGTTGCTTATGGTATGGTCACGCCGTTTGAAAAACAGTCAATATTAATTGAGCGACGTTTCTTTCAGAATCTTCGTTCAAGAGATGTGCGTGCAGAATATCTGGGAGAAAAAGAAACCGGAATATGCCGGACGTTTGTTGTCTCATGATTTACATCTTGCCGATATGGAAATTCCCGGAGAATCTTCTTGGGCTGGTAAAACATTGCTGGAACTGAATTTGGGAAAGAAGTTCGGTGTACATGTAGCTTCTATTCTTCGTGGAAAGAGAAGGATTAACATTCCCGGAGGCTCCGTCCGTTTGTTCCCAATGGATAAGATACAAGTGATAGGAACGGATGAGCAATTGAGTGTTTTTAATGAGGCTATGCAAAATGGCGCAAAGATCGACTGGGATGTATATGAAAAGAGTGAAATGGCTTTGAGGCAGTTTATCATAGATGCAGATTCTGTCTTTCTAGGTAAGACAATTCGTGAATCGGGTATTCGTGACAAGTATCACTGTATGATAGCGGGCATTGAAAATGAGGACGGTGCGTTGATGGTACCGGATGTAAATGTGCCGCTTGTAGAAGGGGATGTAGTGTGGGTGGTAGGTGAGAAAGAGGATGTGTACCAATTAATCGATCAAAAAAGCGAAAAAAGTACAGGTCGGATAAAAATAGAACACCTATTTTTTGTTTCGTTAAAATATAAAATAATTGTATCATGAAAAGTGATCCTAAAGATTGTCTGTATTGTCAGAACAATGAAACGCTGCATAATCTGATGATTGAGATTGCGCAGTTGAGTGTATCACGTGTATTCCTGTTTAAGGAACAAACCTATCGCGGACGTTGCCTTGTTGCTTATAAAGATCATGTAAACGACTTGTTTGAACTGAGTGATGAAGAACGTAATGCTTTTATGGCAGATGTGACACGAGTTACCCGCGCCATGCAGAAAGCATTTCAACCGGAAAAGATAAATTATGGTGCTTATTCGGATAAATTATCTCATTTACATTTTCATTTGGCTCCGAAATATGTGGATGGTCCTGACTATGGTGGTATATTCCAGATGAATCCGGGAAAGGTTTATTTGACGGATGCTGAGTATCAGGAATTGATTGATGCAGTAAGGGCAAATCTGTAAGTAGTAATTTCAGGCACGGATTATCCTGTTGTTTTGTGTGACCGTTTTTTTATAAAACGAGCATTCTGTAATTCGTGCCTAAAATGACAATATGTAACAAAGGAAACCTTTGCTTAGGCGTTAATTCGGTTAGTCTTCGCTATCGAAATCAAATTCAAAAATCAAAGTCGTCCATAAATTCTGGTGTTGTAAACTCTTCCAGATTTCGTCGATCTTTTTTGGTAGGACGTCCGGTTCCTCGTGCACGATCGATAAATCCGCTGATTTTACTCATCTCCAATAGTTCATATTGGTCGGGAGTTGTTACATTTTCCATCATTTCGGGGACGAGTTTGGCTCCTATACGTTTTTCAATTGCTTGCAGCACTTTGAATGAATATGTGATAGGCGGCTTTTTAACCTGAATTACATCTCCCGGCTTTACCATACGTGCGGCCTTGACGAGTGCTCCATTTATGGTGACACGGCCTTTTTACAAGAAACTTCTTGCTGCTATCGTACGTGTTTTTTGAAGATACGTACAGCCCACATCCATTTGTCTATTCTTGCTTCAGCCATTTTAGTTATTATCTTTATTTTTTATTGAACTGGTTCATAGTGATATCAATTCCGGCAAGACAGAAACTTTTAATAATCTCACCTGCCGTTGCCAGCCTTTCCTCCATTGTCTTCCAGTCTTCATCTGTGAAATGTCCCAGTACATAATCAATCTGCCCGCCACGTGGGAAATCATTACCGATACCAAATCGCAGACGGGCATAATTTTTGTGTTCCTAAGGTTGAGGCAATATGCTTCAATCCATTATGTCCAGCGTCACTCCCTTTTCCTTTTAAACGTAAAGTACCGAAA
>VOFK01001680.1_pt1 | contig 27549 bp, 37 predicted proteins | sample 5384121 | NCBI WGS metagenome assembly VOFK01 (sample SAMN12384730, study PRJNA508395) | human gut metagenome | isolation source: healthy gut J | host: Homo sapiens | reverse complement strand
GGAATCTCCTTTAATAGCCACGGGAAGCAATACGTAATACGAACAACAACGGATTGCAAGCCGTGAAAGTGACATTCGATTCGGGAATCCTTTTTCACAACAGGTAATGCTAATCTGAGTGCTGCTGCTAAATCTGCATTAAGCAAATTCGCCAACAATGTGCTCAACCAGAACCGGGATATGGACGTGTCTATCTACGGATATACCGACAACCAGGGCTGGAAGAACAGTACTGCTGCACAAAGCCAGCAAAAGAACCTGAACTTATCACAAGAACGTGCACAGAGTGTGTCCAGTTACTTGTTGAGTTGCGGTGTTTCCACCAATCAGATCAAGAGTGTACAGGGAATGGGTGAAAGCGATCCCGTTGCAAGCAATGATACAGCCGCTGGTCGTGAACAGAACCGTCGTGTAGAAGTGTACATGTACGCAAGTGAACAAATGATTAAAGATGCACAAGCAGCTTCTAATTAAAAAAATTCTGCGTTATACACGCAATCTGTTGATTCTCTTTTTTACATCGACCTTACTGACGGTCATTATTTATCGGTTCATGCCGGTTTATATTACTCCGTTAATGGTCATTCGAAGTGTTCAACAGATCATTTCAGGAGATAAACCCACGTGGAAGCACACGTGGGTTTCTTTTGATAAGATATCTCCTAGCCTGCCAATGGCAGTGATAGCTTCCGAAGACAACCGTTTTGCCGAACACAACGGATTCGATTTCGTGGAAATCAAAAAAGCGATGAAAGAAAATGAAACAAGAAACGGAAACGTGGAGCAAGCACTATCAGCCAGCAGACAGCAAAGAATGTATTCCTATGGCCGCAATCTTCATGGGTGCGCAAGGCCTGGAAGTCTACTTTACGTTTCTCATAGAACTGTTCTGGCCGAAAGAACGGATCATGGAAGTCTATCTCAACTCTATCGAAATGGGAAATGGCATCTACGGCGCGCAAGCTACCGCAAAGTCAAATTCGGAACAACAGCTGCCCAGTTGACCCGGGGACAATGCGCACTCATCGCCGCTACTCTCCCCAATCCGATACGGTTTAACTCGGCGAAACCTTCGTCATACATATTAAAACGGCAGAAGCAGATATTACGGCTTATGAATCTCGTCCCTAAGTTTCCATCTGAAGAAAAAGCCGTAGAAAAGAAAAAAAAGCAAAAACAAGAAAGAAGTGATAATTGAATCATAAATAAAGGAGCAACCGAGGATCTACTCCCCCCTGCTCCTTTTGCATTATCAATAAGCTTGTTTGTATGCGTTATCCTCATTTATACAAAATCTTTCAACTCTTGTTGTAAACGTTGACGTGTAAAGAATATGCGGCTCTTCACAGTTCCCAAAGGAAGGCCCAATTTCTCTGCAATCTCACGGTATTTGAAACCTGATACGTGCATAGAGAAAGGAATCTTATACTCCCGGGGGAGTGCGTTGACGATACGATGCATTTCTTTCAAGTCATAGGCACCTTCCGTACTCATGAATCCCGAGTCCTGCGGTAAATTCAAGTGATAATAATTATCAGTCTGATCGACGAAAGTCTGGTCACGTACTATTTTACGGTAGTTATTAATAAAGATGTTACGCATGATTGTGTACATCCATCCTTTGAAATTTGTGTCCGGAACATATTTTTCCTCATTATCTAATGCTTTTAATGATGTTTCTTGCAATAAATCATTCGCTTCTTCACGGTTGGCCGTTAATTTATACGCAAAACGAAGCAACTCCTCCTGTACTCCAATTAAATCTTTTCTGAAACTTAAACTTTTCATACTTTAAGGGTTTTATGGTTAATATTTCGTTTTTCTCGATGATGCAAGTTTAAAGGTATTTTGTGTACCAGACAGGGGGAAATTCGTCATTTCTTAGGGGTTAATTCTATCAAATGACAGTTTTCGGGTGCATTTGGATAGATTTCTAGGTGGTAATTAATGATTTTTATTCTGTTCTGTTTGGCAGAAAAAAACAAATAGTCTACTTTTGATTAATATTATTAAATAAAACAAAAGGCTATGACCATACTTATTATTGTAGGTATTATTGTACTACTGGGAATCATCTTTGCTTCCATGTACAACTCATTGGTGAAACTCAGAAACAATCGTGAAAACGCATTTGCCGACATTGACGTGCAACTGAAACAACGTCACGACCTTATCCCTCAACTGGTAGACACTGTGAAAGGATATGCCGCACACGAGAAAGGAAACGCTCGACCGAGTGATTCAGGCACGTAACGGTGCGGTTGGCGCAAGAACGATTGATGATAAGATAGCCGCCGAAAACCAACTATGCTCTGCCCTGTCAGGACTGAAAATCACTCTGGAAGCCTATCCCGACCTGAAAGCAAACCAGAATTTCCTGCAATTACAGGAAGAAATTTCTGACGTAGAGAATAAGTGGCTGCTGTTCGCCGCTATTCAACTCGGCCACTAAAGAATACAATAATGCCGTGCAGACATTCCCTTCAAATATATCGTGCGGGAATGACCGGATTCCAAAGAGAAATCATGTTCGATTTGGGAAAGAACGAACGTGCTAATCTGGAACAGGCACCCAAAATTAGTTTCTAATCCGAACACCACCGTCCCACCCAACTGCAAAAAATAAACACGCGATGCAATACGTCGGAATCCAAACACAGCAGAGCCGGAACAATCTTACGTTCCGGATTCCTATTACTACTTTTTCCTTGTTTGGTAACAGCACTCCTTTATCTGTCCTGTTACCTTACTCGTTCTATTCGGATACGGAAAGAGTATGGAGATTGAAATGATGCCTATGGTCAATCATTTCTTTCTCTCTTCGTCTGCCGTACACTTGGGAGTGGTGGTCATTTGGTTTCTGATTGCCTACTGGGCCAACACAAGCATCATCAATTCTGCCACCTGTTCCAAGCCGCTGAACCGTCAAAGAGAATAAACGAGTTTATAATCTAGTGGAAAACCTCTGTATGTCTCAAGGCATGAGCATGCCGAAAATAAATATCATTTATGATGATTCACTGAATGCATTTGCCAAGCGGTATCAATGACCGCACATACACTATTACTCTTTCAAGAGGCATCATCCAGAAGCTGAATGACGAGGAACTGGAAGCAGTAATCGGGCATGAGCTAAGTCATATCCGCAATCGCGGATGTACGTTTGCTGATAATCTCTATCGTGTTTGTCGGTATCTTCTCCATGCTGACGGAAATCACGTTCTATGCCATTACACACATACGTGTACGTAGCAATAGTAAAGGTAGCGGAGGAATTTTCATCTTCATATTTATCGCTTTACTGATAGCTGCTATCGGTTTCCTTTTTGCCAGCCTGATGCGTTTTGCCATTTCACGCAAACGCGAATATATGGCAGATGCAGGGTCGGCGGAAATGACGAAGAATCCGTTGGCACTGGCCAGTGCCTTGCGCAAAATATCCGCCGATCCGGCAATAGAAGCAGTGCAACGGAAAGACATAGCACAATTATTTATTCAAAATCCTAAAAAGAAAACCAAAGGCTTATATAGCAAATTCAGCGGTTTGTTTGCTACGCACCCTCCCATTGAAAAGCGGATTGAGATATTGGAACAGTTCTAAGTTCTTCTGAAATATAAGATAAAGGTCAGGATTTCTGTTTAATTTTCATTAAAGAAAAGAGAGGAGTTCCTGACTTTTTAGTATATTTGATTGTTATACATATATATATCAACCTAAATGCAACTGATATGAGAACGAAGAAACAAATCTTTATGCTGTTACTAGCCTTGCTAGTGGGCATCCCTACTCTTTCGGCTCAAAGTAAAAAGGGAAAAAGAAAGAACAGAAGAAAGAAGCCGTGAAAGAACTGATTGTTTCAGAGAATTATAAGATAGACGTCAATACCGCCATGCCTATGCGCGGCCGGTCTATTCCATTGACCAGTTTATACTCACTGGAAATCAGAAACGATTCGGTAATCTCCTATTTACCTTATTATGGTCGGGCTTACAGTATCCCTTACGGAGGAGGCAATGGACTCAATTTCAAAGCCCCTCTTAAAAGAGTATAACATGAAACTGGACAAGAAAGGCAATTCAGTAATCACATTCACCGCCCGCAACCCGGAAGATAAGTTTGATTTCAGAGTGAAAGTATATTCAAATGGTTCGACAAGTATTGACGTCAATATGCAAAACCGTCAGTCCATAAGCTTCCAGAGGGGAACTGGACGTGAATGAAGAATAAACCAACTTCCTTCCGTCATTGCTCTTTGTTCTCGTTTGCCTCCACTTCGTCACTACCTTTTAATATAGGCAGGCAGATGTGATATTTCACGGCGAGAATACGGGCAAGAAAAACTGTCGAACCGCCAACCAATTGACATCCGTACGACTCCATGCCTACGACATGACAAAGCCAGTAAGTGATGCCGCCTACAACGCAGGCCATTGCATAAATTTCTTTTCGGAAGATAAGAGGTATTTCATTGATAAATACGTCACGAATCACTCCACCGGCTGCTCCCGTAATGCTACCCATGATAATAGCCACCCAGAAAGGATAACCTAAAGCAATGCTCTTGCCTACACCTACCACGGTAAACAATGCCAAGCCAATGGTATCGAAAATAAAGAAAGTATTATTGAGCCGGATGAGCCAACGTCCGAAACAAATCACCCAAAGCAATGCTACGCCTGTACAAAATTAAATAAATAGGGTCTGTCATCCACCCGGGGTAACATCGAGCAGAACATCACGGATGGTACCGCCACCGATAGCGGTAGCAAGTCCTACCACATAAGCCCGAACCAGTCGAAACGTTTCGCCGAAGCTAGCCGGATACCACTAATAGCAAAGGCAAATGTGCCTATAAAATCAAGAATTTGAACGAATGTGGGCATATATTTGTTATTTTGTATGCAAAGTAACGAATAAATTCCGTAAGAAAATGTACTTTTGCTTCACGAATTAAACCGAATAAGATAGAAACAATATGAAAATAACAATTGTTGCGGGGGCACGCCCCAATTTTATGAAGATAGCTCCCATTACACGCGCTATTGAAGCCGCACGGGCGCTGGGTAAAAGTATCTCTTACCGACTGGTATATACAGGAAGGAAAGACGATACAAGTCTGGATGCTTCTCTCTTTTCGGACCTCGACATGAAAGCTCCTGATGTGTATCTGGGAGTAGAAAGTAGTAATCCAACGAGTTTGACAGCCGGAATCATGGTAGCCTTCGAACAGGAACTGACGGAGAATCCGGCACATGTCGTTCTTGTGGTAGACGACCTGACCGCAACCATGAGCTGCGCTATCGTTGCCAAGAAACAAGGAATCAAAGTTGCCCACCTCGTAGCCGGTACCCGTTCTTTCGATATGAAAATGCCGAAAGAAGTGAACCGCATGATTACAGACGGACTATCCGACTATCTGTTCACAGCCGGCATGGTTGCCAACCGTAACCTGAACCAGACGGGAACAGAAAGCGAAAACGTATATTATGTCGGTAATATCTTGATTGATACGATTCGCTATAACCGGAACCGGTTACTCAAACCGATTTGGTTTTCCGTATTGGGACTGAAAGAAGGAAACTATCTCCTGCTCACTCTCAACCGCCGCGTACTCCTCAACGACAAAGAGAACCTGCGCCAGCTTTTGAATACAATCATTGAAAAATCAGCAGGAACGCCTATCGTTGCACCTTTACATACTTATGTACGCAACGCAATCAAAGAGTTAGCATCGAAGCCCCGAATCTTCATATCATGCCACCGCAGAACTACCTCTTCTTCGGATATCTCATCAACAAAGCAAAAGGAATCATCACAGATTCCGGCAATGTGGCCGAAGAAGCTACTTTCCTGGGCATTCCCTGCATCACGCTGAATACGTATGCCGAACACCCGGAAACTTGGCGAATGGGGACTAACGAATTAGTCGGTGAAGACTCTGCCGAACTTGCCAAGGCAATGGATACACTGATGCACGGTGAATGGAAACGTGGCGAACTTCCCGAACGTTGGGACGGACGTACAGCCGAACGCATTGTACAAATCCTTACCGGCAAATAATATCGCCCTATATACCTTTTATCATTTCCCGGCATACCAATTTTAGTTTCGTGCCGGGAAACTAAAAGTTTCCTTATGAGAAACCATAGTTTCATCAATGGGAAACTTTAGTTTCATCACGGAGAAACTTTAGTTTCAGACGCTTGAAACTTTGGGTTTCATATAGCGAAACCAAAGATTTCTCATGAGGGAACAAAGTGTTTCAAGCCGGGAAACCAAATGTAACAAGCAAGGGAACCCAATGTAACAAGCGGGATACTCATTTATAGAAAGGCGAATCACCCACTAATTCCTTTCATTGTCAAACGATAACAGCTTGCAAAATAACAAAAAACTATGGGTAAAAAAGTTATATATTCTGTTAACATCCGAGTTATTTGTTAACTTTGCAGCCCTACTACGAACGTTATGAAACAACGATATAGCAAAATACTTATACTGTTCTTACTCGTATTGGCAGGTTCAAATGCTTTTGCGCAGCAAATTAAAGGGTGGTTACAGATTCCGTAACCCATGAGCCATTGATGTATATCTCTGTCTACTATCAGGGAAAAAAGAGACATGGGGAACTATCACCAATATCGACGGAGAATATAAAAGCTTGAAACCCGCAGAAACGGGGGGACACTCGTGTTCTCCGCAGTGGGGTATATCAGTAAAACGGTGAAAGTCGGTTCAGGCAACCAGACAATCAACATACAACTGGCCCCGGACAATGTCGTATTGAACGAAGTAGTAGTAAAGCCCAAAAAGGAAAAGATACTCCCGCAAGAATAACCCGGCAGTCGAATTTATGAAGAAAAAGTCATCGAACACAAAAAGGCACAAGTCCTCGAAGTGAACGATTACTACCAGTACGACAAGTACGAGAAGATGAAAATGTCGATCAACGATCTCACACCGGAAAAACTGGAAAAGGGATTTATAAGAAATATTCTTTCCTGAAAGATCAGGTGGAAGTTTCGGAAACTACCAACAAACTGATTCTTCCTATCTCCGTGCAAGAAACAGCTTCGCAAACTATCTTCCGCAAAGACCCTCAGAACAAAAAGACCATTATTAAAGGAAAAAACTCTAACGGTATCGAAGAGTTCTTCAACACCGGAGATATGCTCGGCACCGTATTAAAGGATGTTTTTTGCCGATATTAACATCTACGAGGACGATATCCGTTTGTTGCAACAACGCTTTGTCAGCCCTATCGGCAGTAGTGCCATTTCATTTTATAAATACTACCTAATGGATACATTAATGGTTGACAAACGCGAATGTGTACATCTGACTTTCGTTCCGCAAAACTCACAGGATTTCGGTTTTACCGGACATCTATACGTGCTGAACGATTCTACATATGCCGTTCAGAAATGTACCATGAACCTGCCAAAAAAGACCGGAGTCAACTTCGTCAACCGCATGGATATCGTGCAACAATACGAACAACTCCCCAACGGAAACTGGGTATTGTCGGATGACAACATGACCGTAGACCTTTCATGGAGTTCCAACAAAACGGCAGGAGGACTACAAGTAGAACGTACCACGAAATATACGAATTATCAATTCCCGACCCGATAGAGCCGCGACTCTTCCGATTGAAAGGAGAGGTGATAAAAGAGGCGGATATGCTTTCGAAAAGTGACGAATACTGGGCAAGCGTGCGCCAGGTGCCGCTGACTAAAAAAGAAAGCACTATGGACCTTTTCGTTAATCGTCTCGAACAGATTCCGGGATTCAAATACATCATCTTCGGTGCAAAAGCCCTGATTGAGAACTTTGTGGAAACATCCGGCAAAGGCCGTCCGAACAAGTTCGACATCGGCCCTATCAACACCATGATTTCGAGCAACTACATCGACGGAACCCGTTTCCGGTTGAGTGGTATGACGACCGCAAACCTCAATCCACACTGGTTCCTTAGCGGTTACGGAGCATACGGTCTGAAAGACAAGCGCTGGAAATATAGCGGAACGCTGACTTATTCGTTCAACAAACGTGATTATGTGGTATGGGAATTTCCCAAACATTACATCTCCGCCACTTATAGTTACGATGTAATGTCTCCAATGGACAAGTTTCTGTTTACTGACAAGGATAATATCTTCCTGTCACTGAAAACGACCACCGTAGACCAGATGTCATACATGCGCGACGCGACTATCAATTATGAACTGGAAACGCCTACCGGATTCGGTGTAAAAGCCATGCTCCGTCACCGTAACGACGAGCCGACCGGGAAACTGGAATATCTGCGGAATGACGCTGCGCAGACACGCGTACACGACGTCACAACCTCCGAAGCCAGCATGACATTGCGTTATGCACCGGGAGAGTCGTTCGTCAACTCAAAACAACGCCGTGTCCCCGTATCTTTAGACGCTCCGGTCTTTACGCTGACTCATGCCATGGGATTCAAAGGAGTGCTGGGAGGAGAATATAATTTCAACCGTACGGAAGCAAGCATCTGGAAACGCTTCTGGCTTCCCGCTTCGTGGGGAAAGATAGACTGCAGCGTAAAAGCAGGTGCAGAATGGAATGTCGTCCCTTTCCCGTTATTGATTCTGCCGGAAGCCAACTTGTCATATATCACCCAGCGCGAAACGTTCTGTTTGATTAACAATATGGAATTCCTGAACGACCGCTTCGCTTCCATGTCCATATCCTACGATATGAATGGAAAGTTGTTCAACCGCATTCCTTTACTCAAAAACTTGAAATGGAGAGAAATGTTCCGTGTCCGCGCATTGTGGGGTACGTTGACAGACAAGAACAATCCGTTTAAAAAGCAGCAATCCCGACTTGTTCCGTTTCCCGACGCGCGACGGTAAATTCACCAGTTTCGTAATGGACCCGAAAGTACCTTACGTAGAAGCAAGCGTCGGCATTTACAACATTTTCAAGTTGCTGCACGTTGAATATGTACATCGTTTCACTTACCGTGATAATCCGGGTATCAACAAAAACGGTATTCGTTTCATGGTATTAATGGTATTCTAAACCTATGCAACCTCTAGCAGAACGGTTACGACCAAAGACATTGGATGATTATATCGGTCAGAAACATTTAGTTGGACCGGGGGCTATCCTGCGCAAGATGATTGATGCGGGACGCATTTCTTCGTTTATTCTTTGGGGACCTCCCGGAGTGGGAAAAACGACACTGGCACAGATTATCGCCAACAAACTGGAAACTCCGTTTTATACTTTAAGTGCAGTAACTTCCGGCGTGAAAGATGTCCGCGAAGTGATAGACCGTGCCAAGAGCAACCGATTTTTCTCCCAATCCAGCCCGATTCTGTTTATCGATGAAATTCATCGGTTTAGCAAGTCGCAGCAGGACTCTTTGTTGGGAGCAGTGGAAAACGGTACGGTGACACTCATCGGTGCCACCACGGAGAACCCGTCGTTCGAAGTGATTCGTCCTCTCTTGTCCCGCTGCCAGCTTTATGTGCTGAAATCTCTGGAGAAAGAAGATCTACTGGAACTTCTGGAACGTGCCATTAGTACAGACACGGTGCTGAAAGAACGTAAGATTGAACTGAAAGAAACCACAGCTATGTTGCGCTTCTCCGGTGGAGACGCCCGCAAATTGCTCAATATACTCGAACTTGTTGTAGAGTCGGACACTGACGATACTGTTGTCATCACTGACGACATGGTGACAGAACGACTGCAACAGAATCCGCTTGCTTATGACAAAGACGGGGAAATGCATTATGACATCATTTCCGCTTTCATCAAGTCTATCCGCGGCAGCGATCCCGACGGTGCTATCTACTGGCTCGCCCGTATGGTTGAAGGAGGTGAAGATCCTACTTTCATTGCCCGCAGACTTGTTATTTCTGCTGCCGAAGACATCGGTTTGGCTAATCCGAATGCATTACTTCTTGCCAACGCCTGTTTTGAGACATTGATGAAAATCGGTTGGCCCGAAGGAAGAATTCCTCTGGCCGAAACGACCATTTATCTGGCCACCAGTCCCAAAAGTAATTCTGCTTATAGCGCTATTAATGACGCATTGGAATTAGTCCGTTCTACGGGTAATCTGCCTGTCCCCCTGCACTTGCGCAATGCACCGACAAAGCTCGATGAAGCAATTAGGGTACGGACAGGAATATAAATATGCCCACAGCTACGAAGGCAATTTCGTCAAACAGCAATTCCTGCCGGATGAACTGAAAGACAAACGGATATGGCAACCGCAGAACAATCCTGCCGAACAGAAACATGCCGAACGGATGATACAGCTCTGGGGAGACAAATTCAAGAAGTAGGCTAATGGCAGAAACAAAATAAAACAACAAGAAACGTATAACATATTATTAATACTAAAATAGAAAATGAAAATTGTTATTTTAGACGGCTTTGCCGCCAATCCCGGAGATATATCCTGGGAAGGTTTAAAGGCTCTCGGAGAATGTACGATTTACGACCGTACCGCCCCCGAAGAAGTATTAGAACGTTCAGCCGGTGCAGAAGTAATTCTGACTAACAAGGTAATCATCAATGCAGACCACATGGCTGCCTTGCCCGAACTGAAATATATCGGTGTATTGGCTACCGGATACAACGTTGTCGATACGGCTGCTGCCAAAGAACGCGGTATCATTGTTACCAATATTCCCGCATACAGCACCGCTTCCGTAGCTCAAATGGTATTTGCACATATCCTGAATATCTCCCAACAAGTACAGCGCCATTCGGAAGAAGTCCACAAAGGTCGTTGGACAAACAGCAAGGATTTCTGTTTTTGGGATACTCCTTTAATGGAACTGAGAGACAAGAAAATCGGTTTGGTCGGACTGGGAAATACAGGTTACACAACTGCTCGTGTTGCTATCGGTTTCGGTATGCAGGTTTATGCACTGACTTCCAAGTCACACTTCCAGTTGCCGCCGGAAATCAAGAAAATGGACTTAGACCAACTGTTCAGCGAATGTGATATTGTCAGCCTTCACTGCCCGCTTACCCCAGAAACTCACGAACTGGTGAACGCCCGCCGTCTCGCTATGATGAAGCCGAACGCTATTCTTATCAATACAGGCCGTGGTCCGCCTCATCAACGAACAAGACTTGGCAGACGCACTGAACAGCGGGAAGATTTATGCTGCCGGGTAGACGTGCTTTCTACCGAACCTCCTCGTGCCGACAATCCGTTACTGACTGCAAAGAACTGCTACATCACCCCGCATATCGCATGGGCTACAACCGAAGCTCGCGAACGCCTGATGAATATGGCGATCAGTAACCTCCAAGCATACATTGCCGGAACACCGGAAAACGTTGTGAATAAATAAAACGACGGAGAACGATAAAAATGAACGGTGAACAAGTTGCGCATCTATCGCAGGCTTGTTCACCGTTTATCGTTTTAATCAAAATTATCGTTCCTGATTCATTATCAACGTCCGACCCGTATCGTTTAGTAAGAATGCCCTCCCTCATCCATTTCTTTCTCTGTAATCTTATGACGGTCGATGCTGCGCCATGCATAGAATATATAGGCAAGAACGAACGGAACAAGAATAGAAACATACGCCATTGTTTTAAGCGTAAAATTCGCTGGAACAGCTATTGGCCAGAGTCAATGAACTTTGCAAATCCGTATAAGACGGATAATAAGCAGTATTGTTGTATCCGGCTACCAATAACAGGGATAAAACCGTCAGCACAGTGCCAATGCCCGTAAACCAGATTCCCTTATCAAAAGTCTTTTTAAGAACCGTCTTTTCCGATTCCAAAGAGAACCAATACCACTCCGATAAGGAAAAGGATTAATACAACCGGCATTTCGATAAAGTTAGTAAAGTACTTGAATGGCTGCATATAAACCTCCTGCGTATCAGGATTTACGGCAAAACCGTCGGATACCAATGTACGGATGACGAAAGCCAGAAAGAATAATAAGAATAAAACCGTATTATTCAGTACGGCACGACGGCATTTATCGGTCAATTCTTTATCATCTATATTATTAATGAAATAAAGTGCGCCCAACACACGAGCGAGGAAAAATACAGCCAGCCCCAGAATCACATTCCAGATATTGGTCAATGCATCAAGTCCATGCCACCCATTGCCCCAATGACTGATAACCGGCATAATGGTATCCGTCATATTCGCCTTATTGATATAAAAATCAGAACCGGTGAAAAAGGTAGCAACTGCCCCTGCCAAGCAACAAAGGCCCCACTACCCCGTTAATCACCAAAAACGTCCGGTATGTCTTTTTACCTAACAGATTGCCTGCCTTACTCTGAAATTCATAGCTGACAGCCTGCAACACAAAACTGAAAAGAATAATCATCCAAAGCCAATAAGCTCCGCCGAAACTGGTACTATAAAATAAAGGAAATGAAGCAAAGAAAGCACCTCCGAACGTTACCAATGTAGTAAACGTAAACTCCCATTTGCGACCGGTAGAATTTACCAACATCTTGCGATGTTCTTCCGTCTTGCCCAGACAGAACAATAACGAATTACCTCCTTGCACAAACAATAAGAACACAAGTATGGCTCCCAGCAAGGAAACGATCAGCCACCAATATTGTTGTAGAAATATATACATATATTTTAAGTATTAAGTTTTAAGTATTATGTATGACGCTCTGATATCAGATTCCAGGTATTAAACCTCCGGCCCCTTCTTGATAGCCCTTATCATGATTCCTATTTCCGCAATCAGCATTACGGTAAATAAAAACAGGAAGATAAAGAAAGTAGTCTGAACAGAGCCGACATCCAACTTGGAGATAGCCGCCGATGTAGGAAGCAGATCCCGGATAGCCCACGGCTGACGTCCGCATTCGGCAACCACCCAACCTGCCTGCCCGGCGAAGTAAGCCAGAGGAATGGTCAGCAAAGCCACCCAATGCATCCAGCGCATTTTGCTTAAATCCTTTTTATAGATAAAGAACAGTACAACAATAAAGAACAGAATGAAATATCCACCCAGAATCACCATTACACGGAAGGCATAAAAGTTCAGAGGAACATTCGGAACCAACTGATTCACATCCTTAATATATCCGTATCCGAAATAAGGAATATTCTCCTGCAACACTTTGTATGCCACTTGTGCATCCTCCTCGTTCCCGGCACTCTTCGCAGCACGGTAAGCAGCCAGCGCACCGATAGCCGTTTTACCCCGTTCAATCTTTTCGGCAGCCGAAAGAGCAATCGTACCGTCTTTCTGTTGATAGCCACCTTCGATAATATTCGTAATTCCCGGAACATAAGCATTGGCGTCACGCTCGGCAAGGAAAGAAAGCATACTCGGTATCTCAATACGGAACAGGAAAGGTTCTTTTCCGTCATTATAAGTCTTCTTTTCGGGATTCAGCATGCCGATTCCCACCAAACCCACATTCGTACCACCCTCATACAATCCTTCCACAGCGGCAAGTTTCATCGGCTGCGTCTGCGCAATCTGATAACCGGAGCCGTCGCCTGTCCAAACGGAAAGCAGTGATGCCACCAATCCGAAGATAGCACCAATCTTTATGCTGGCAAGTGCAAACTCACGATTGCGCTTCTTCAACAAATACCAGCAACCAATGCCTACTACAAACACGCCACCCAGCACCCAGCCGGACAACACCGTATGAAAGAATTTATTGACGGCCACAGGCGAAGTAGCCACCGCCCAAAAGTCCACCATTTCATTACGAACCGTATCAGGATTGAACTCCATGCCCACCGGATGTTGCATCCAAGCATTGGCAACAAGAATCCACCAGGCGGAAATTGTAGCTCCCAGACCTGTCAGCCAGGTAGAAGCCAAATGAAAACGCTTGCTCACTTTCTCCCAGCCGAAGAACATCACCGCTATAAACGTAGCTTCCATGAAGAAGGCCAAAATCCCTTCAATAGCCAACGGCGCACCGAAGATATCGCCTACGAACCACGAATAATTACTCCAATTCGTACCAAATTCAAATTCCAAAATCAAACCGGTTGCCACACCAATGGCAAAGTTAATACCGAAAAGTTTCATCCAGAATTTGGCTGTCCGTTTCCAGAATTCATTGCCTGTTTTATAATACAGCGTCTCCATTATTCCCATTACCACCGCCAGTCCGAGCGTAAGGGGAACAAAAATCAGTGGTACATAGCTGTCATCGCAAATTGGGCTCTCGACCAATCGATCAGCGAGGTGTCAATACTTTCAATCATAATCTTATGTAGTTTAAGAGTTAAAAATCAGTAGTTTTCTCCGGAAGGGCACGCTGTATCAGCTCATTTCCCACATACGTTCCCTTGTCGGCATCCGTGGGATGGTCACCGAGAAAGTCGGGGAAGAAGAACAACTTCAGAATAAAGAACATGATGAATAATTTCAAAAGGATAATAATCCACAGAGTACGCCCCAAAGTCATACTTCGAAAGCCTTCCAGGTAGAAGTTCCAGACGGAAAGTAGTGTATTCTTCATATTTCTACGTCAAAATTTGTAATGAGTACAAATATACAATTTTTATAATTAAAACAAACAAATCCCTTGAATTGTTGCAGAATTTGTCGTGTTTTTCTAAAAAAACCTGCCTATCGACAGAAAAAAATCATTTAACGGCGAAATTCCGCAATCCGTCTATCACTTTTGCTGCTATTATAATATGTACGTACCTTCGTTTCCGGTTAATTAATAGAAGAATGAATATGATAAACGTAAGAAGATTGACAGTGATAGCATTTTTGGGTGCAGGTATGCTGCCCGGCATATCTGCCCAAAATTCTTCTCTGCAAGTCGATACACTGAACGAAACAAAGCTTCCCGCTCAATGGGACTTGCAATCGTGTATCGACTATGCCCTTGAGCAGAATATTACGATTCGTAAAAATCGGGTTACTGCGGCAAGCACGCAGATTGATGTGAAGACAGCCAAGGCTGCCTTGTTCCCCAGCCTCTCCTTCTCTACCAGCCAGCAGGTTGTGAACCGGCCGTATCAGGAATCAAGTAGCAGAGTCAGTGGCAGTGAGATTATCAGTACCAACAGTAAAACCAGTTACAATGGAAACTACGGACTAAATGCCTCGTGGACTCTTTATAATGGTAGCAAACGGCTGAAGACAATCCAACAGGAGAAACTGAACAATCAGGTAGCCGAACTGGATGTAGCGACTTCGGAGAACAGTATTCAGGAGTCTATTGCACAAATATATATTCAGATACTTTATGCAGCAGAGTCTGTCAGAGTAAACGAAAACACGCTGCAAGTCTCCATTGCACAGCGCGACCGCGGTCAGGAACTTCTGAATGCCGGAAGCATTGCCAAAAGCGATTTCGCACAATTGGAAGCGCAGGTCAGTACCGACCGTTACCAACTTGTCACAGCGCAAGCCACTCTGCAAGATTACAAATTACAACTGAAACAACTGCTCGAACTCGACGGGGAGAATGAAATGAACATCTATCTCCCCGCTCTGTCCGACGAGAATGTACTGTCTCCGTTGCCCGCCAAAAGAGATGTGTATGTGAGTGCCCTTGCCCTTCGTCCCGAAATCGAAGCGAGCAAACTCAATGTGAACGCTTCCGAATTGGGAATCGACATTGCCAAGTCCGGCTACCTTCCTACCGTCAGCCTCAGCGCGGGAATCGGAACGAATCATACCAGTGGTAGTGATTTCACTTTCAGCGAACAAGTAAAGAATGGCTGGAACAATTCTATCGGATTGTCTGTCAGCGTGCCTATTTTCAATAATCGACAGACAAAGAGTGCCGTACAGAAAGCCAAGTTGCAATATGAAACGAGTATGCTGTCATTGCTCGACGAACAGAAAGCCTTTATACAAAACGATTGAAGGACTTTGGCTCGACGCCAACAGTGCACAGCAACGCTATGCAGCAGCCAACGAGAAACTGAAAAGTACGCAAATCAGCTACAACCTGATTAGCGAGCAATTCAATCTGGGAATGAAAAAATACAGTAGAACTTCTCACTGAAAAGAACAACTTGCTGCAAGCACAGCAAGAACAGAAACTTCAAGCCAAATATATGGCAATACTGAATACACAGTTGTTGAAGTTCTATCAAGGCGACAAACTAGCTTTGTAAGGAATCGAATATCAGCATTATAAATAAGTAAAAGCATAATAAACGAATGAAAACGAAAAAGATTATTCTAATCGCTGTGGCAGTCGTTGTGGTTGTGGGAGCAGGAATCTGGTTCTTTGCAGGTTCACCCGCCAAACACAAGGTTACGTATGCCACCACTACTGTCAGCAAAGGCGATATTTCAAATTCGGTGACTGCTACCGGAACGATCGAACCGGTAACGGAAGTAGAAGTCGGTACACAGGTATCCGGTATCATCGACAAAATCTATGTGGACTATAACTCGGTAGTAACCAAAGGACAGTTGATAGCCGAAATGGACCGCGTCACCCTGCAAAGCGAACTGGCTTCACAGAAAGCAACCTATGACGGTGCGAAAGCCGAATACGAATACCAGGAAAAAGAACTTCCAACGCAGCAAAGGTCTGCACGAGAAATCATTAATCAGTGATACGGACTACGAACAGGCCCTCTATAACTACCAGAAAGCCAAAAGTAACTACGACAGCAGCAAAGCCTCTCTGGCAAAAGCAGAGCGTAACCTGTCCTACGCCACGATTACCTCACCGATTGACGGTGTAGTTATCAGCCGTGATGTGGAAGCCGGACAGACTGTTGCTTCCGGATTCGAAACTCCGACCTTGTTCACCATTGCTGCGGACTTGACAAAGATGCAGGTAGTGGCCGACGTGGACGAAGCTGATATAGGCGGTATCGAAGAAGGTCAACGTGCCAGCTTCACGGTAGACGCTTATCCGAACGACACATTCGAAGGAGTAGTGACACAGATTCGCCTGGGAGATGCGAGCAGTACCAGCAGTACAAGTTCCAGCACCAGCACGGTGGTTACTTATGAGGTGGTAATCTCCGCCCATAATCCGGACCTGAAACTGAAACCACGTCTGACTGCCAATATCACAATCTATATTCTCGACAAGAAAGATGTACTGTCTGTTCCTAACAAGGCTTTGCGCTTTACACCGGAAGAACCTCTGATCGGTAAAAACGATATTGTGAAGGATTGCGAAAGCGAACATAAAGTCTGGACACGCGAAGGCACCACATTCACTGCTCATCCGGTAGAAATAGGAATTACAAACGGAATCTCCACAGAGATCATCAGCGGTGTCGCCGAAGGAACAAGAGTAGTGACAGAAGCTACCATAGGTGGCATGCCGGGCGAAAGCATGGAAGCCCCGACAGGTCAGGAAGGCGGAGAAAGAAGTCCGTTCATGCCGGGCCCTCCGGGAAGCAAAAAGAAAAAATGAATCCATTTTAAGAAATCAGTCTAAGAGGATAGAGCTGATTTCCTAAAATTAAAATAATGTGAGTTCGATATAAGTCTATACTGTTCACAACTCTCCTCCTTCGGGAAGGAGGAGTCCCCGTAGGGGGAGGTGGTAGGTGAATATATAGGTATATGAAATATACTGCCTTACGATTAAAAGCAAATGGCCGCACCTACCACCCCGCCCTTTGGTTTCCCCTCCTTCCCGGAAGGGAAACCATGCGGATGATAACTGTTATATCGAACTCACATTAAAACAGGCTAAAATAAACTTTGCGCAAATCCGAGAAGTATGTAAAACCGATTCTGAAAACCAGCAGGCATTTTGCAAATGAGAAATAAAGAATAAAAGATGAAAAAAGTAATTGAACTTCAAAATATCAAACGTGACTTTCAGGTAGGAGAAGAAACCGTCCATGCGTTACGGGGCGTTTCTTTCACCATCAACGAAGGAGAGTTTGTGACCATTATGGGTACATCCGGCTCGGGAAAGTCGACCCTGCTCAACACATTGGGCTGCCTGGACACTCCTACCAGCGGAGAGTATCTGCTCGACGGAATCTCCGTCCGCACAATGAGCAAACCTCAACGGGCGGTACTCAGAAACCGGAAAATCGGTTTTGTGTTCCAGAGCTACAACCTCCTCCCCAAAACAACGGCAGTAGAAAACGTGGAGTTGCCGCTGATGTACAACTCCGCCGTCAGTGCCTCCGAACGTCGCCGCCGTGCTATCGAGTCTCTACAAGCGGTGGGACTGGGCGACCGTCTCGAACATAAGTCGAACCAAATGTCCGGCGGACAGATGCAACGTGTTGCCATCGCCCGCGCACTGGTGAACAATCCTGCCGTTATCCTTGCCGACGAAGCCACCGGAAATCTCGACACCCGTACCTCTTTTGAGATACTTGTCCTGTTTCAGAAACTTCACGCGGAAGGACGTACAATTATATTCGTAACGCATAATCCCGAAATCGCACAATACAGTAGCCGGAATATACGGTTGCGCGATGGTCATATAACGGAAGATACGGTCAATACGAAGATTCTGTCTGCCGCCGAAGCGCTGGCTGCATTGCCGAAAAAATGAGGAAGACTAATTAAAGTTATAAGCTTTTAAACATGAATGGAACCAATTTATTTAAAATAGCTCTCCGGGCGTTGGCGAACAACAAGCTACGCGCTTTCCTTACCATGCTCGGCATCATTATCGGTGTCGCATCCGTCATCACGATGCTTGCCATTGGACAAGGCTCGAAGAAAAGTATCCAGCAGCAGATATCCGAAATGGGCTCGAACATGATAATGATTCACCCGGGAGCCGATATGCGTGGAGGTGTCCGGCAAGATCCCTCTGCGATGCAGACCTTGAAACTAGCAGACTACGAAGCCTTACGCGATGAGACAAATTTCCTGTCTGCTATTAGTCCCAACGTATCTTCGTCCGGACAGCTCATCGCCGGAAACAATAACTACCCTGCCTCCGTCAACGGAGTAGGAACAGAATATCTCGACATCCGTCAGCTCACTGTCGAAAATGGAGAGATGTTTACCGAAGCCGATATACAAAGGCTCTGCCAAAGTATGCGTTATCGGAAAGACAATCGTAGATAACCTTTTCCCGGACGGTAGTGATCCCGTGGGAAAGATTATCCGTTTCAGCAAAATACCGCTTCGCGTGGTAGGTGTGCTCAAATCGAAAGGTTACAACTCTATGGGACAGGATCAGGACGCCGTCGTGCTTGCGCCTTACACCACAGTGATGAAACGCCTGCTCGCCGTCACTTACCTGCAAGGCGTCTTTGCTTCTGCCCTCACTGAAGATATGACGGACTATGCCACGGAGGAAATCACCGAAATTCTTCGCCGCAATCATAAACTAAAAGCCTCGGACGACGATGACTTCACGATCCGTACTCAACAGGAATTGAGTACAATGCTGAACTCTACCACCGACTTGATGACAACCCTGCTCGCCTGCATCGCCGGCATTTCATTGGTAGTGGGCGGTATCGGTATCATGAATATCATGTACGTATCCGTCACCGAACGTACCCGCGAAATCGGTCTGCGTATGTCCGTCGGAGCACGAGGCGTCGATATTCTGAGCCAATTTCTTATCGAAGCGATCATGATCAGTATCACCGGAGGTATCATCGGAGTCATTATCGGCTGCGGAGCCAGTTGGATAGTGAAAAGCGTGGCCCACTGGCCTATCTATATTCAGCCGTGGAGCGTTTTCCTTTCTTTCGCTGTCTGTACCGTCACCGGAGTCTTCTTCGGATGGTATCCTGCAAAGAAAGCTGCAGATTTAGACCCGATAGAGGCAATCAGATACGAATAAAAAACTATCTTTGTCTTTATGAAACAAACCTTTACATCCGCACGTCGTCCCCTGGAGATACTGATACACATTATCGGCTGGGGGATTATGTTCGGTTTCCCGTTCTTTTTCGTCGAACGTGGGAACGGAAACATCAACTGGATGGCATACGTACGTCATTCTGCCGTACCGCTGTCCTTTATGATCGTGTTCTACGTCAATTATTTCCTGCTGGTTCCCCGCTACCTTTTTCAGAATCAGGCTAAGAGATATGTTGTTTACAACATCATCCTATTATGTGCCATTGGAGTTTTACTTCATCTCTGGCAGAGCCTGACATTCGACCCGTCATTTGCTCCGAAACCCAAACGGGCGGGTATGCCTCCGGGCTGGCTGTTTTTCCTTAGAGATATGCTGAGCCTTGTCTTTACTATCGGGCTAAGTGCCGCTATCCGCATGAGTGCCCGTTGGACACAGAACGAAGCTGCCCGTAAGGAAGCAGAAAAAAGCCGTGCGGAAGCCGAACTGAAAAAATCTGCGCAATCAGCTGAATCCGCACTTCCTGCTGAACACCCTGAACAATATTTATGCACTGATTGCGTTCGACTCGGACAAGGCACAACAGGCGGTACAGGAATTGAGTAAATTACTCCGTTATGTTCTGTACGACAATCAGCAGACGTATGTCCCTCTCTGCAAGGAAGTGGACTTCATCCGCAATTACATTGAACTGATGCGTATCCGATTATCGTCGAACGTAAAAATGACTACTCAATTCGATATCCAGCCGGACAGCCAGACACTTATTGCCCCACTTATCTTCATTTCCTTGATTGAGAACGCTTTCAAACATGGCATCTCCCCCACCGAAACGAGTTTCATCAGCATTCGTATCTCGGAAAGCAACAAAGAGGTAATTTGTGAGATCCGTAACAGTAATCATCCTAAGACAATGGAGGACAAGAGTGGTTCAGGCGTGGGATTGGAACAAGTCAGCCGACGGCTGGAGATACTTTTATCCAGGGATTACACCTGGTCGAAAGGCATTTCGAAGGAGGGAGAAGTGTACGAATCTCGACTGAGTATCAGGATTTGAGAATAAAACGTTAAGTATTAAACAATAGATATAGAGAATTATGATGTTACGTTGTGCAATCGTTGATGATGAGCCTCTGGCTCTCGGTCTGTTGGAGAGTTACGTGAACAAGACCTCCGTTTCTGCAACTAGCCGGGAAATATTCCAGTGCGGTTCAGGCCATGAAAGAGTTGCCGGATGAGGAAGTCGATCTTCTTTTCCTGGATATTCAAATGCCGGAGCTTAACGGACTGGAGTTTTCTAAAATGGTGGATTCTCGTACCCGTATTGTGTTTACCACACGCCTTCGGTCAGTATGCCATTGACGGCTACCGTGTCAATGCGCTCGATTATCTGCTGAAACCTATTTCGTATGTCGATTTCCTGCAAGCTGCCAATAAGGCACTTCAATGGTTCGAACTGGTTCAGAAACCGGAAGAGATAGACAGTATCTTTGTAAAAAGTGACTACAAGCTGGTACAAGTAGACTTGAAGAAAATTATGTATATCGAAGGATTGAAAGACTACATCAAAATTTATACAGAAGACGCTCCCAAACCTATTCTTTCATTGATGAGTATGAAAGCTATGGAAGAACTTCTGCCGTCCAGCCGCTTTATACGTGTACACCGTTCGTTCATTGTACAAAAAGACAAAATACGTGTGATTGACCGTGGCCGTATTGTATTCGACAAGACCTATATCCCTATCAGCGACAGCTACAAGAACAGGTCTTCCAAACTTTCCTCGACGAGGAGGAGCTAATGTTTAGCTGTTTTATCGGTAAAAAAGAGAATTTTGTCGATTATAGTTTGTCAGAATATGATTTATGCGTACATTTGCACCGAACAGAAAAGGGATTGTGAAATTCCAAGAATAGAATAGTTTAGTTAAGTCTAGTTTAGTTTTTGTGTTGAAATGGCTTCCTCGTCGGCGGACGAACAAGGAAGCCATTTTATGTATATATACTAACTATTTATATATCGTTTCGAACTTCTTTTAAATAGTAATCCACCCCTTTTATTCCACTTTTTCTTTGTTATCAGTACTTGATTGATTAATACTATTATCTATATATTTTTTTCAACTTAAACAAAAAGACTAGAGATGTTATTGAAATCATTATGGCTGCTCCACAAACGATATTCCCAATAGGATCACCCAGCTTTTCAATAACATATTTAATTATATAGCTCATAACAGCAGATCCTATAATTATACAGCTGAAAGATTTCTTAGATATTAAAGGTCTCATATGATTTGAATTTTAATTATTAAAATATCTCCATACTAGTTCTAAACCCCTTTACGACGGATTTACAATTATACACATTTAATCCCTTAATTCAAAAAAAAATATTTCCACTACATTAAATATTAATCAATATTATACTAAATGTTCAGTATTTGAATATACTTGGTTTTTTTATTTATTGTCCTTAATTTAGCGGAATACAAATATATTTGCAGAAAATATTCATTATTTTCCCTAACTTTGCAGTGACAAATCTCACCAAAATGGAATTCGACGTAGAAGAACTAAAGAAAGCACTAATAGAGAAGTGCGAGAGTGAAGGTATACTGTATGCAATGGTTGCGATAGACCGACGTACGAAAGAAGTTATTCTTCCCGATACACTACAAGGAGCTTTGAAACATCCGGAATACCTTGTGTGTACTTGTAAGAAGGTGGAAGACAAATATATAGTGGAGGAGATCACGAAAACGTAACTCTCCTCCAGTCTTTTTGTTTTACTCAGCAAGTAGTCCGCTAAGCAAATCGTTGTTCTTGCAGATAAGGATTCATGTTAGTTGTTGTTTTAGTAGCTCTGTTTTGAATCAATGTATCTCTTTACTCGCATCCCCAATATACGATGCAGCCCCTTTATCTATAAACAGTTCTACATTCTGTGCATGATGAGCGATATAAGCCGCAGGACCCGTATCTCCCGAATTACAGATTTCCTCCACCACATCCGCCTTATTCTTTCCGGTAATCAGAAAAATAACATGACGGGCATTCAGAATAGGATATCCGGTCATTGCAATACGCTTCTGCCCATTGCAGGGATGAATACTGACTACATAACTGGAAGTGGAAGTCAAGAGATTCTCCTGTCCTGGAAAAATAGAGGAAGTATGCCCGTCGTCTCCCGCTCCAAGCAGCACAATGTCAAACTCAGGCCAGCCCAATCTGTATGGCAGTTGCTGTTTCACCAATTCGGAGTAACGAACCGCCTCTTTCACCGGCTTAGCTTCGCCACGGATGCGGAATACGTTTTCATAAGGAATGGGGGGCTATCCCAAGAAGGAGATTACGCATCATTCCATAATTACTGTCAGAGTCTTCGGGAGGCACACAACGTTCGTCCACCCAATATAGTTTCATACGGTTCCAAGGAGTGATATCCAGATATTCATTCGCCCATAAATCGAACATCAAAGCGGGGGTATTACCTCCACTGACTGCGATGTTGAATATTCTGTCCGGCTCCTCATTCATGAGTTCCACCAGACGAAGTATCAACGCGCGTGAGGTTTCAATCGACGAGGGAAAAACTGCTAATTTCATAATTCACAATATTGATCTGTGTTCGTCAAATTCTTACAAGGATTCGTCCAGTCGGCCCCATGCTCGTGCATCATTGCTTCACTTTCGAGAGGTCCCCACGTGCCTGCCGGATAGCCGTACAAAGGTGCGTCAGGGTTTTCTTTCCAATAGCGGAGAACTGGGTCAAAGAATTTCCATGAGGCTTCTACTGCATCGCTGCGAGTAAATAAGGTCGGGTCGCCCTGAATACAGTCGTCTATCAGGCGTGCGTAAGCGTCGCCACTCGGCACTCCGCCTAACTGTGCATAACTGAAATCCATTGTCACCTGACGGACTTCGAAACCTGCACCGGGCACTTTCATTCCAATCTTAAGCACTATTCCTTCGTTGGGTTGCAAACGAAGAATCAATTTATTAGCTCGCGGACAGTTACCGCCGGAGCAGCGAAACATCTGATGCGGTGTTTCACGGAAGTGAACGACGATCTCCGTCACCTTCGTCGGCATCTGCTTACCGGTACGAATGTAGAACGGTACTCCGCTCCAACGCCAGTTACTGATACCCAGCTTCATGGCAATATAAGTTTCCGTACGTGATTCGGAAGCTACTCCCTTTTCTTCACGATAACCTTTCTTGTTACCGGAAGCCGTATATTGTCCACGAACGATGTGCTCGTTCAAATCTTCTTCAGTAAGCGGCGTGAGAGACTCGTAGACTTTCACCACTTCATTCCGGTAACTGTCCGCATTAAAGACAGCAGGTGGTTCCATAGCTGTAAGAGCTACAAGCTTGGATAAGATGATTCTGTACCATGTCGCGCAAGGCACCCGCCGTTTCGTAGAACCCGCCACGTTGCTCGATACCGAGGTTCTCGACGGCTGTAATTTCTACGTAGTCGATATAGTTACGATTCCAGAGAGGTTCGAAGATGCCGTTGGCAAAACGGAACGCAAGCACGTTTTGTGCAGTTTCCTTGCCAAGAAAATGGTCGATACGGTAAATCTGGTGTTCGTTGAAGACAGAAGCATAGATACGGTTCAACTCACGTGCCGATTCGAGATCGTAACCGAAAGGTTTCTCGACGATAATACGCGAATGAGGAGTATTTAGTCCGGCAGCCTTCAGATGCAAAGGAACTACACCGTAAAGCGAAGGCGGAGTGGCAAGGTAAAACAACAAATTATCCGGATCTACCTCGTTAGTTAATTCCACCAGACGTTGGCGGAGTAAGGGGTAACCTTCTTCCTTTGCAGGGTCCAGCGGCAAGTAATACAGGTGAGAGACAAAAGAAGACATAAGAATAGTATCCTGTTCGTCTGCCTTGACGAATTGTTGCAGTTCTTCCAATATATAAGAACGATAGTTCTCGTCGGAGTATATCGTACGCCCGATGCCGAGTATAGAGAAATCTCCTGTAAGCCGCTTGTCGCGGTATAAGGAGTAGAGTGCAGGCATCAGTTTACGCTTGGTCAGGTCACCCGACGCACCGAAAATAATCATTGCAAATTTATCCATTGTCGCTTTTTTATTTCTACTTATCAAACAATCTTGTTACTTGAAAATACCTATTTATTATACATTATATGTTCCAGATTTCGTATCGCCTCCGTGTCCTGTCCAGTTTTCATGGAAGAACTGTCCGCGCAACTCATCTTTACGTTCGAATGTATGCGCGCCGAAGTAGTCGCGCTGCGCTTGCACAAGGTTAGCGGGCAAATCGGCAGAAGTGAGTGAATAGAAATAATTCAAAGCAGAAGAAAAAGCCGGAACGGGCAGTTCTTCTTTCATCGCTTCTGCAACGAGACTCTTCCAACCGGAAAGCAACGTCTTGATTTCTTCCCGGAAATAAGGAGCCAGCAACAAGTGCTTAGGTTTATCGGGTGCTTCGAAAGCGGCAGCAATATCGTTGAGGAATACACTACGAATGATACATCCGCCACGCCACATACGAGCAATGGAGGCCAGATCAAGATGCCAGTCGAAAGCATCGGAAGCACGTTGCAACACGGCGAATCCCTGTGCATAGAGACTAGTTTAGAAGCATAAAGGGCAGAAAAGATATTCTTTACAAGTTCCGCCTTATTATATATAGGTTGTGTATGTTGACACTGGAATTGTTTGGAAGCCAGACGACGCAGGTCTTTTTTGTGCGGAAAGGCTGCGTTCGAATACTGCCGTAGCAATCAGTCCCAACGGCATGCCCAGTTCCATAGCATTAATAACCGACCATTTACCGGTTCCTTTCTGTCCGGCAGCATCGAGAATCTTATCAATAAGATATCCCCCGGATTTATCCTTATGACGGAGAATGTTGGCAGTGATTTCAATCAGATAGCTGCGCAGCTTTCCTTCATTCCAACGGGCGAACACGTCCGCCATTTCTTCATTATTCAAATCGATCAGATTCTTCATCACCCAGTAAGCTCAGCGATCAGCTGCATATCACCGTATTCGATACCGTTGTGAATCATCTTCACAAAATGTCCCGATCCGGCTGGTCCTACCCATTGGCAACACGGTGTACCATCCGGTGCTTTTGCTGCAATACTCTGAAGAATCGGCTTCACTTCCGACCATGCTTTTTCCGAACCACCGGGCATGATAGACGCACCGTTCAACGCCCCTTCTTCCCTCCGGACACACCACTACCGACGAAAAGAAAACCTTTCGATTCGGCCAGTTTGACACGCCGGTTGGTATCTCTTCATAATTGGAGTTACCACCGTCGATAAGAATATCTCCGGGCGAAAGCAACGGAAAAAGTTGTTCCATCAATTCGTCTACCGGACTTCCGGCACGAACCATCATCATTATTTTTTACGAGGGGTAGCTATCGAATCAACGAATGCTTTTATATCTGTAAATCCTTCAATATTTTTTTACCTTTTGCACGACCATTCATAAAGCGGTCTACTACTCCTTCTTCCACTCCGGGAACAGTACGGTTGTAAACTGATACATACCAGCCTTTTTACTCTCCATATTTAATGCTAAATTCTCGCCCATTACAGCCAAGCCGATTAGCCCGATATCTGTTTTTTATTCTGATTTGTCATAACTTGTATATTTTGATATAATGTTTATCATAGTAACACTTGAAAAGAACATTTGTTCGCAATATTTAGATTAAAACATTATTTTTGTGGTCTACAAATAAAAACAAGGATGAAGAAGATTAAAATCGGCTTATTGCCGCGTAGCATTATTGCTATCATACTGGGTATTGCTATCGGTACAGTTTTCCCGGCACGATTGGTACGAATATTCGTTACGTTCAACGGAATTTTCAGTGAATTTCTTAACTTTTCCATTCCACTGATTATCGTCGGACTGGTCACTGTGGCTATTGCCGACATCGGTAAAGGCGCGGGAAAGATGTTGCTTGTCACCGCACTCATTGCATACGGTGCTACGTTGTTTTCAGGTTTTCTCTCCTATTTCACAGGAGTCACAGTATTCCCATCACTCATCGAACCGGGCGTGCCGCTCGAAGAAGTAAGCGAAGCACAAGGAATTCTTCCCTACTTCTCCGTCTCCATTCCTCCGCTGATGAATGTAATGACCGCGTTAATTTTCGCTTTTACGCTGGGGTTGGGGCTCGCCTCCCTGAACAGCGATGCGCTAAAAAACGTGGCAAGGGACTTCAGGAGATCATCGTCCGCATGATTAGTGCTGTCATTCTGCCGTTGCTTCCGCTTTATATCTTCGGTATTTTTTCTAAACATGACGCACTCCGGACAAGTATACGCTATCTTAATGGTATTTATCAAAATTATCGGAGTAATTTTCATTCTTCATATCTTCCTGCTGGTTTTCCAATATTCCATTGCAGCATTATTCGTGCGCAAAAATCCGTTTAAACTGCTCGGAAAGATGATGCCGGCATATTTCACGGCTTTAGGCACACAATCTTCAGCAGCCACTATCCCCGTCACACTGGAGCAGACGAAGAAGAACGGAGTATCCTCAGACATTGCCGGCTTCGTTATTCCACTATGCGCCACGATTCACCTGTCGGGCAGTACTCTGAAAATCGTAGCCTGTGCACTGGCATTGATGATGATGCAGGGAATACCGTTCGACTTTCCCCTATTTGCCGGGTTTATCTTTATGCTGGGGATTACAATGGTAGCTGCACCGGGTGTTCCTGGAGGAGCAATCATGGCGGCACTAGGTATCTTGCAGTCCATGCTCGGCTTCGATG
>VOFK01002764.1_pt1 | contig 27554 bp, 50 predicted proteins | sample 5384121 | NCBI WGS metagenome assembly VOFK01 (sample SAMN12384730, study PRJNA508395) | human gut metagenome | isolation source: healthy gut J | host: Homo sapiens | reverse complement strand
CTTGTTTTAATTTCAGAGAGCGGGAAGCCGAAAGTGAAAGTTCACAGCCCCGATGCCTCTTTCAAAGCCATATAATAGTGATTTTCTCCAGTTGCCTGAAATAGTCATCCTGATCCCACAGAAGTTTCTAATTTTGAAAGATTTATGATAATCAAGATGGCTCCCTTTGACCTACCTCCAGTCTTGGCATGAAAGGTTCATTGCAATCTAAAGCCTGCAACATAATCCCCTTTATTTAATGTTTCTTGTCAGCTTCATATTATTCTATATTTGTTATATCAGTGGTCCATATAAAAAAGTTGCAATATTCCCCCTTACCATAAAAAAGGAGCCTCTGTAAAAGCTCCTGTTACCAGAAGGGAAACAGAATATCCTTCGTGTTAACAGTTACCTGTGGAACCATTGCATTCTTACTTGTTGCACCAACAGGAACTTCAATCTCACTGCCTTCTAACAGCTTTAACATTCCCTGCTGTACTGACTCACCACTTACATCTCTGCTTCTGGTCTCTTTCTTCTTGGCAATCTTGTCTATCTCATCAATAAATATAATTCCATGTTCAGCTTTCTCTACATCATTGTCTGCTGCCAGTAAAAGCTTAGAAACAACTGACTCTATATCATCACCTATATATCCTGCCTCTGTAAGAGAAGTAGCATCAGTAATAGCAAGTGGCACCTGAAGGAGTCTTGCAAGTGTCTTAACAAGATATGTCTTACCACTTCCTGTAGGTCCAATCATAAGCATATTTGATTTCTCAATCTCAACGTCACCCAGAATCTTAGCATCTGCTGAAACTCTTTTTATAATGATTATATACAGCCACCGACATTACCTTCTTAGCATAGTCTGACCTATAACATACTCATCTAACTTTCTCTTAATCTCATGTGGTGCAGGCAGCTTAGAAACGTCAAGAGCTGGTAACTCCTTCTTATTCTCTTTCTTTTTCTTAAGCTTCTGCTTTTTCTGGAACCGGGTCTGAATCCATAGCGCCAAAATTACCAAACATGCCCATTCCAGAGCATGTTTGACATCTTCATCATATCTTCATTAATTCCGCTGCTGTTAATTGAATCGAATGTTCTTTGCATACAATCCTGACAGATGTATATATTGTTAGGCATAACAATCATCTTACCAGCTCTTGATTCTGGTCTTCTGCACACAAAACATATCTTCTCATAATCATCGGAATTCCCATTGTTATTCTTATTAATATCCTTATCTTCTGTCATATTCTCATTGGTATTATCCATAAATATATACTTGAATATATCCTTAAGATGCCTTCTTAGAACCAAGCGTTACCTCCGTGCTCTTAAGAACATACTCGCTTCCTTCCATATGATAATAATCTATAGTTACTTTTTCACCTGCCTCATAATAATACTGAAGCATGTTAGTAAGTCCTGACATAGTAGTAACTGTCTGGTCATCAAATCCGACAATTATGTCATATGTCTCTAATCCTGCCTTGTCTGCTGCTGAATCATCGGCTACAGTTCTTATAAGAATACCTACAGGATATCCATAATATGATGCATAATTACTTGTAATATCTACTGCTGCAATTCCAAGGTATGCTGCCTTATCTGATGAAACCTTGTTTCTTGTCTGCTTAGTCATTAATGAATCGATAATATCCTTAACATTAGAGAGACAGGAATTGAATAAGCCATACCTTCTACACCATCACTGCTTGTTTTTGCAAAGTTAATAGCGATAACCTTTCCTTCTGAATTAAGAAGCGCCCACCACTGTTACCAGAGTTAATCGCTGCATCTGTCATAAGAAGTCCTGTAAATGTTACATTGTTGACTGTAATTGAACGGTCCTTTGCACTAATTATGCCAGTTGTAACTGACTGTCCTTCACCTAATGCATTACCAATGGCAACAACCTGCTGTCCAACTTTAATATCTGATGAATCTTCAAGTTCTGCAATTGCAATATTAGACGCTGTATCAGATGAAATATCACTTAATGATACTGCAGCTACTGCAATATCCTGATCTGACTTAGAACCCTTAACTGAACAGCTTGCGCTTGTGCCATCAGAGAATACACATTTAAGATTATCAATATTATCAACAACATGGGCATTAGTTACAATAAGTAATTCAGTATCACTCTTACCTACAATAATACCTGTACCACTTGATGTTGCTTCATAGCTCTGTCCATATCCAAAATAACTTGAACTTTTAACTGTTGTTGTACCATTGAGCTGAACCATTGCAGGAAGGGCTGCTGTAGCAACTGCCTCTACATCCATCTTCGATGATGATGAAAGCTCAGTATCTTCTGTAATTGCAGAATCTGTCTTAGCAACATTAGAAATGTTATTGCTTACTGTTGATATATTAACACCTGTCGCATTAGACTTATTACTGCCAACAATCTTACCACCTGCATAATTAACACCAACCATAACCGAACCGGCTATTGCGCCAAAAAGTACCGCAGAAAGAACAAAAGCATGCTGCTTTCTTTGCAAATCCGCCTTTGTGTTTCTTGTGCTTCTTAGCATCATAAGGTGCACTTGAAAATGCTGTGTTATTATTGGCTGTACTGTTATTATTAGTATTGTTATATGGTATATCACTGCCACTGTAACGGTACTGTGAATCATTCTCATTATTGTCATTATACATAATCATTCTCTCCTTTTACCATTGTATTATCACAGTGAAGATTCCATACATAACAAATGAACACATCTCACTGTCAATACATGTAATATAACAACGAAATGTGTTCATATTGTGTTTTAGTTGTTAATTAAATTTGAACTGATTATAAACCAACAATTTCAGAAACTGCATCAGTAAGTTCTTCTAACTTCTTATCAGCATCTTCAAGACCTGTACCCTTAACGCCCATATAGAACTTAATCTTAGGCTCTGTTCCTGAAGGTCTTGCACAGCACCATGCATGGTCATTAAGTTCAAAATAAAGTACGTTAGATTCAGGAAGTCCTGTAGGCTTCTTCTCGCCTGTAGCAATAACTGTGCACTCATCCTTCTTGTAATCCCTGAACTCAACAACATCCCATGCCCCGAACTTCTTAGGTGGATTTATTTCTTAAATCATCCATCATCTTAGCAATCTGGACAGCACCTTCTGCACCCTTCATAGTTACAGCCTTCTGTCCTTCCTTGAAGTAGCCGTACTTATCAAAGATATTAATCATCTGATCCCATAAAGTAATGCCTTTAGACTTATAGTAAAGCTGCTGCTTCACATAATGCCATAACAGCAACGATGGCATCCTTGATCTCTTGCATGAGTTCCAACCAAGCAGCCGTAACTCTTCTTCAAAAACCGAATTCATATTCATATGTACTCTGCTGTTCAAAGAACTTAATCTGCTCACCGATGAACTTAAAGCCTGTAAGAACTTCAATAAGCTTTTAAGTTATATTCCTTAGCGATAAGATCAGCTAAGTTAGTAGATACGATAGTCTTTACAAATGCACCATTCTCATGAAGAAGTCCCTTCTCCTTTCTCTGTGAAAGAAGGTATTCTGCAATAAGCATAGCAGACATATTACCTGTAAATGACTGGTATTCACCTGATTTAGTATCCTTAGAATATACACCAAGTCTGTCAGCATCCGGATCTGTTGCAAGAACGATATCTGCATCAACTTCCTTAGCAAGCTTTAATGCTAATGTGAATGCCTTAGGATCTTCAGGATTAGGGTACTGAGTGTTGTAAAGTTAGGATCTGGTTTTTCCTGTTCTGGAACAACATATACATGCTTAAAGCCTAACTCTCTTAAAATTCTTCTTACTGGAATATTACCTGTACCATGGAATGGAGAGTATACAATCTTAATATCATCAGCAACCTGCTTAATGATATCTCCGTTAAGGCTCTGCTTCTTTAATGCTGCAATAAATGCATCATCCATATCATATCCAATAATGTTATACAGGCCTCTTACTCTAGCCTCTTCTTCATCAATAGTCTTAACATCATTAAAATCAGTAACAGCCTTAACTTCATTGATAATCTGTGTATCCTTAGGTGCTGTTATCTGGCATCCGTCATCCCAGTATACCTTATATCCATTTGTATTCTGGAGGATTGTGGCTTGCCGTAACCATAATACCTGCTGTACAGTGAAGTTCTCTTACTGCAAATGAAAGTTCTGGTGTTGGTCTTAATGAAGGGAATATGTATACCTTAATGCCATTAGCCGCAAGACAAAGAGCTGCTTCCTGCTGCAAATTCTCTTGACATTCTTCTATTATCATGAGAAAATAGCAACACCCTTATCCTGTGTTCCTTCCTTGATAATAAAATTAGCTAACCCTTGTGTTGCCTTTCTTACAATGTATACATTCATTCTGTTAGTACCATTGCCTATGACACCTCTAAGTCCGCCTGTTCCAAACTCAAGATCCTTATAGAATCTGTCCTCAATCTCCTTCTCATCTCCTGCAATTGATTTGAGTTCTGCACGTGTCTTCATCAAAATATTCATTCTCACACCATGCTTTGTAAGTTTCCATATAGCCCATACCCTTTTTACCTCTTTTCTTGATTTATATTAGTCCTGTAAAGCTTTTCTCTAAAAGCTCTCAGAAACTGCTTTCAATGCTTCTTCTTCGTCCGGACCTTCTGCTATGAGAGTTATCTCATCTCCACAGCCAACGCCTGATGCAAGAATAGATATAACACTCTTTTGCATTAACAACCTTATTCTTAAATGTGAATGTAATGTGTGAATCAAATTTAACAGCTGTATCACACATTGCTCCTGCAGGACGAAGATGTATTCCTAATGGACTCCCAACTAGTATCTTCTCACTTACCATATGAATCACCTCTCAATTTCTAGTCGTCACTGATGTTGTTTCCTGAGTCGACTGAGTAGTTTCTGTTTCCTGGGTATTATCCTTAAACAACACATTAACGGATGCTGCTTTCTTTAATGTAACTCCATCCGGAAGTTTAACCGACAATGTAATGCTTTGTATTCCTGACGTAGTATATGTAGACAAAATCTGCAGTCATCGTTATGGCAGATGCGTCTAATGCAGCAATTGCAGTCTCTGAACCCTCGACACATCTATTGAAAATGTTCTATCCTCAAAGCTGTAGCTCATTCCGGTTTCAAGTCCACTAACCTTAATATCTGATGTATTAAGTGTTATTGTCTTATTACCTGTACTCTCGATTCTTACTTGTAACCTCAATCCTTGCATTATCAAGAATTGTAAGCGATTTATCTATGTAATCCGAAAGACCAAACTTATACACTTTATTTTCAGTCAAACCATCTACATTAATATTACTTGCCGGAATAACAATCTTATCAAGACTGTTAAGCATATTGGTATCACCATATACAACAACACTATCACGATTAAGCGTCACTCCTGAAACTCTGTATCCGTCTGCCGGTTTTCCTGACGTCTTAACTTCTATACTTACAGTCTTAGTCCTTACAACCTGTGCAGTATAGCCCACACTTGTCTGTGTAAGTTCAACAGAAGAATCATTAATTTCATTATTATCAGAATCATACAAATGAATATCTGCTGTTCCCGTCACATCTGCAGTCGCTCCTGTCACATCAAAAGATATCCCTGCATGGTCTATATTATCGATAACAGACGAAGGTCCTGTAACCTTAACAGATGTTGGATTAAGCACTCTTCTTACCACTGCATAGCCATCTGCCGCTGAACCGGTAATCTCTGAAACAACATTTACAGTCTTAGTATCTCTGTTTTCTATGCTTAATCTTACAGCAGATGTTTTAGGTGTAGCTTCAACATTATTAAGAACCTGTCCATCTTTAACAACTGATACATGAATATCAACATAATCAGCAAATGCGCTTTATCTTGCTAAGATCCGCAGTTGCAACAATATCACTTGCTTTTGATATTAGTAACAATACTCTTCGGTCCACTTACATATACTGATATCTTGCCACCCTCTACAATTTCATAACTGTAATTCTTATCAGTCAGACTCTCTGTATTAATAAGCTGTACCGATACATTACTGAATGTATAACTCGTGGTTGGATCATATATATTAACTATAACCGTCCACAAAACAACCGCAAATATAGCCGACAGAATCTTAAGGCTCAGGTTCTTAAACATCTTTTCCTTCATGCTTTAGCCTTCCTCTCCATATCTTGAACGACTTCACATCAATAGTTCTCCTGCGAAGATATTCCAGCTTGTTTCTAAGAGAATCCGCATCAATATCATGAATAAGTTCTCCACCAACAGCCACCGAAACCTTACCGGTTTCTTCAGATACTATAATAGTCATACTGTCTGTCACTTCACTGATACCAACACCTGCTCTGTGCCTTGTGCCAAGAGCCTTATTAAGATTGTTATTATCTGAAAGAGGCAGATAACATGTTGCAGCAACAACCCTGTCTCCCCTTATAATAACAGCTCCATCGTGAAGCGGCGTATTATGCTCAAATATATTGATAAGCAGCTGGCTTGTAACCTAAGGCCATCAACCGTAATTCCTGTTTTCTCATATTCTTCAAGAACCATATCCTGTTCAATAACTATAAGTGCTCCTGTATAAGCACAGCCCCCATATCAAAGCATGCCCTTACTATCTCTTCTGCAGTCTTACTGCTAAACCTTTCACCCTTTTCTCTTCCGTCATTAAACCTGAAAAGTCCAAACAGAATCTTCTTTCGTCCAAGCTGCTCTAATGCTCTTCTTAACTCCGGCTGGAATATAATAACAAGTGCAATAATACCAACACTGATTGTCTTTCCTGCAATCCACAGAATAGTCTTAAGATTCAGAATATACGCAATCAGTGCGAATATAACAACAATAATAATTCCCTTAAGCAATACCCATGCCTTGGTATTCTTAATCCATACCATGACATTATATATAACAAAAGCAATAATCACAATCTCAATAATATCGGTCCATGTTATACGCGGAATATATAATTTAACAAGATAATCCCTTATGAAATTATTCACTGTATTATCGCCTCCGTTCTTCTTATAATCTTCTAAATAAAACTAGCAAAATATATTCTGATGATTACTTATCATCATCATAGAATAAAATATCATCATCTTCTTCGTTAGATACTGCATATCCATTATCTTTAGCTGTATCGCCGGTTCTCATCTGTCTGATATCATCTGTCTTCTTAGTCTTTTTAGCATTAATATGCTTAATTCTTACATCAGCATTTGCAACATTAATCTTTGGTACAGCCTTTTTACATAATAATAATATTCATCATCCTCATACTGTACATACTCTGTTCTCTTATAATCAAGTGCAAAAGAAAACAATATTGCAGATATATGCAGCTGCAACCCCCAGTATAGTTCCTATAATTATAAGAACAATATTAAAATCTGATTTCAAAGCTATCTGTCCTACAACCAGAATAAGGAACTGTGTTATACTTCCCACAATAATAGCTATTTTCCATGAATGATCGATTTTCTGTCTTCGGATAATATATATACAACAATAATAGTAACTGCAGCTGCTATAATAAGCACCAGCATCTGTCTGTTCTTTAAAAGGCTTTCTATAAGATAAGATATCTGTTTCATACTTTTCTGACAAAGAATCATCAGAAATAGCAGCCTCATAATCACTTGCAGTTCTTATTATGTAGTACATAATAACACCAAAACTCACTGGTATAACTGCCGCAACTGACGAACACAGACCAATCGCTACCGGAAGCACAAATGGTATCTTCATCCAGCAGAACATAGCAGTAATAATAAGTATATAAGCTGTTTTAGGTGCAAATCTGAAATACAGAAGATACATCAGAAGCATTACACACAATACCAGTAATGCAAATTCCGAGCAATTACATACAACTGTATAAGAATAAACGCTGAAAGAACTATCAGTGTAAAACCACCCGGAAGAAATGCACATATAACAGAAAGTAACAGTGCAAACACCGGATTCTTCAACTTATCCATGTAACCAATACTTGTATTAATCATAATAAAACATATCAATGCAATAATAAACTTTGATGCTGGTGCCACATATGTATTATATCTGTTGTAAAATTTCTTAAAAACTTTCCTTTAATTCCAATAAAAATGCCATCTATGCCTCCAAATAATTATTTCTTCTTCTGCCCTGTATAGAATCTTTCCAGCTTATTAAGCCTTGAAAAATACCTTTTAATACCTTTTCTGGTATTCTCATATCTGAAATAATATACAAACCCGGCAATTACACAGAATACGATAAGCATAAGCACATAATACAATGCAAACTTCTTGGCAAGTCCTATATAATCCAGGGTTATTGATATCCCTTATCATTCCTTCTGCGTTACACAAAAATACATCGCCAGAAGAATCACTCCTGCAAATGTAGTGGCAATCACTGTCTTTAATACTCCAAAAAGCGATGTAATCACCCTTAAAATACTTGGCAGTTTTCAACATGCTTTTTTCCTTCATTCTTCTCATATATTGCCATCTTGGTCATCATTTTGATTTTATTCTCATTAAGCAATTCATTCACCTCATTAAACAAGTTTAACCTGCATATGTTTAAATATATAACATATTTTTTTTACTTAATTGTATATTACAATTTGAGAGTGTCCGCCACCTGTAGCAACTACAATCCTTACCATTCTTCCATCAACTGTAAATGTTCTGTCTGTTGAAGCCGAAAGATAATTATTCCATATCATCTGTGAATTACCAGGAATGAGATTCTCGATTACATTATTAATCCTGCCGTCAAATTCACTGTTACGTTTCTTAATATATATAATAGTCACATTACTCTGTGTTATAATCTCACCATAATATGTCCCATTCTGCTGACATACATAAACATTAGAAACTGTCTGTTCAAATCCATTATTAATAATCGTATCTTCAATTTCTCCTGAGCCAGAACTTCCAGAATCATTATTATCTTCTGAAGATGAGTTTTCTGTTGTACTACTGCCAAGGCTGTACACCTCCAGACTGCACCCCACCAGATTGTACACCATCCCCACTGTTTCCGGTTCCTTGAGAACTCTCTGATTTATTTTCTCCTGCAGGGCAGATTCTCTAGTCTGGAATCTCCTTCACTGGCACTGCCTGAACCTGTGTTGCTTCCTGACGAAATACTCCCCTGCCGTATGAGTGTACACACTGAATCCATTATCTGAACCTGCAGCTACATTTCTTATTCCTTCGATTACAATCGCATCAGAAACACTTCCAACTGTAGCCGTAAGCGTAGCTGTACCACTCCCTATAACAGTTATTACTCCGTCTTTATCTACAGTAAATACATCTGTATTACTGCTTGTCCATACAATTGACTTATCGTCATCATCAGGTGTGACAATTGCTGTGACCTTCAGGCTTGTCCCAACCGGTACAGCCTTATTCTCAAACAATATCTCAACATCTGTCTGCTCCTTAATATTCTGTTGTTGAGATGATGCTTCATTCTTAAGATCTGTCCTTGTTACACTTACACTGGCTTTACTGTCCGCTTCCTGCTTCTTTCTGTTCTTATCTGTACTTACTGAAATTATGATTCCAGCCAGTATCAAAACAATAACCGCTGCAATAAGAACTACTGATTTTTTAGTACTGATATTCTTCATATTCCCATTAATCCTCAATATATATTATATTCCCTGCTTCCGCAGATTATATCTGTTTTTCTCTTTTTTATATAATATAACACAATCACTCTGTTATAAAAAGAAAAAAGAGTGAAAGACATAAAAACTTCCACTCTTAATCATTCTAGAATTCGATGCGTATCTGTGTCCCCTTGTCAACTTCACTTTCTAAATATATTCTTGCATCATGAAGTTCTACAATATGCTTTACAATAGCAAGGCCAAGCCCTGTTCCACCAGTTTCCTTTGAACGGCTCTTATCAACTCTGTAAAATCTTTCAAATACCCTGTCCTGCTGATCCTTAGGAATTCCTATTCCATCATCAGTCACTTCTAACCTTGGCTTGCCATCTACCATTCCTGCAAACACTTCTACATGTCCACCTTCTTTATTATATCTTATTGCATTCTGTACAAGATTATCAATAAGCTCCCTTATCATATCCTTATTGCCACGAATCATGCATGTTGAACCTCTATACGAAAAACGTATTCCCTGTTTCTGTGCATTAACCTGCAGGAGACTCTGCACAATCCTTAACAAACTCATACAAATCAAAAATTCTCATACTGCCTTGGCATTTCGCTGTGGTCTAATTCTGAAAGCCTTATAATATCATTAATCAATGATAATAATCTTTCTGAATTACGCTTAATCTCATGTGCAAAATGTATTCCCTGTTCATGGCTTACCATCTCATTCTCAATAAGCTCTGCATATCCTGATATTGCGGTAAGAGGAGTCTTTAGTTCATGTGATACATTTGCAGTAAAATCCTGTCTGCTTCTTGCAGCAGCAAGAATATTCTCATGCTGTGTCCTGATTTTCTCTGCAAAGGGGCTATTTCTTTATATACAGGCTTCTCCTGTACGGAATCCATATTCTTAGCCATTCTTTCAATAGGCTCAATAAGTGTCCTTGTAAGTAATTGTGAAAGAACGATACACACTACTATAATTACTGCAAGTATTCCTGTTACAGCCGGAAATACATTGCCAAACACACTTAATAAACTGCTTGCATCACAGGATACTCTTATAACAGTCCCATCCTTCTGTTTTAGAGCATAATAAAAGGTATTCATATCCATCGTGTCAGAATTTCTTACACACTGACCATGTCCGGTATGAAATGCATCCTGTATCTCAGGTCTGTCTTTATGATTAGGCATTACATTAATATCATTATCATTATCAAAAAGCACCACCCCATCTGAATCTATCCATGTAACCCTGAGATTATTAATTGGAAGCTTTACATCAGCATATTGCGACGACTTTTCAAAAAACTCCGGTTTCCATGAGTACTTCAGCATTAGTTCTCAGTCCGGCCTGGACCTGTTTCTTAAACAGTCCATAATATATAAAAGTTATTCCGATAGCTGTAGCAAGAACCGCTATAACTGCTATTCCAATAAGCCTTAAATTAATCTTCTGCTTCATATATCCACCCTGTTCTGTCTGTCAATTATATCAGGCTACTCAATAACATATCCTACATTACGCACGGTTCTTATACGCGAGCCTGCATCACCTAACTTCTGTCTTAAAGTCTTAATATGCATATCCACAGTTCTTGACTCACCTTCAAACTCTGTTCCCCCATACCTTAAGTACAATAGAATCTCTTGAAAGCACTATATTCTTGTTAGCCATAAGATATCTTAACAATTCATATTCTTTAAATGTAAGTTCAACTTGCTTTCCTGAGACCGTAACAGCATGCCTTTCATGATTAAGTTCAATCTCTCCAACATCCAGCACGCCTGCCTCGTCTGTTTCTGTTCTTCTAAGAAGTGCTTTTAACTCTTGTAATAAGCTCCATTACAGAGAATGGCTTCTTAATATAATCGTCAGCACCATCCTCAAGGCCCTTTATCATATCAAGCTCTGTAGACTTTGCTGTTACCATAATAACAGGCAGTCTCTTAGTTGCAGAATTCAGTCTTAACTTCTTAATGATGTCATAACCACTTTCATCAGGAAGCATAACATCAAGCAACACAAGGTCCGGAAGAATCTCATCAAGCTTCTTAAAAACTCTTTGGAACTTCCAAATGCACCTACCATATGTCCACTGTTCTTAAGTGCAATTGTCTCTATTTCCCTTATGCTTTCATCATCCTCAACTATGTATATAAGAGCCATATTCTCATCTCCTGTTCTAGTCAGCTTTCTTTTTAATTCCGGAAGCTGATACTGTTTATAATACTGTCTGCATTCTTTGCAAACTGAGGATTATCCTCATTAGTAAGATGCTCCAGATATCCATGTGTTTCAAAACCCATTATCTCTTACTTCAATCATACATACAGCAATATTAGAGCAATGGTCTGATACTCTCTCAAAATTCGTCATAATATCTTCGAGTATAAGTCCTGTCTCAATTGTACATCTGCCTTTTTCTTAATCTGTTGATATGACGCTGCTTAATCTCTAAGTTCAGTCCATCAATAACCTGTTCTAACGGCTCAATATGCTTTTGCTGCCTCAATATCCTGATTTTCAAAAACCTGTACTGTGTTACTAACTATATCATGTACCGCTTTTTTTGCAAATGTTTCAAGTTCTTTTCTTGCATTCTGTGAAAAAGATGACTCCTTGCTGTTCATCTCTTTTTTGCAGATTTTTGCAATATTAATCGCATGGTCAGATATTCTTTCAAAATCACTCATGCAGTGAAGAAGTATTGAAAATGTATGATTATCATGTCTTGATAAATCGCAGTTACCAACCTTTACAAGATATGAACCCAGCTTATCCTCGTACTTATCGACATCTTCTTCCATTGCCACAACCTCATCATATGCAGTATCTGAATAATTATTAATAATGTCAAGCGCTTTTATCTAGCGCTTTCTGTGACAAATGTGCCATCTTCACAGCCGTATTCCTGCATAACTCCATCGCAACTGCCAGGAGTCTCTAAGAATCTTTCATCCAGTGCTGCAAGATTTGCTGCCACACCTGTCTGAATAACTTCCTCATGTTTTCCATCCGGAATAGAAAGAGTTGCAAGCTTCACAAGCAGATTAGAAAATGGGAAAAGTATAATTACACATCCGATATTAAAGAGACTGTGAATCACTGCTATTCCTGCTGCATTTGCCGGTGTTGATAAAAATTCAAAATGAACAAACATATTCAGGCTGTAAAAATATAACCATAAATATAACTGTACCAATCATGTTGAAATAAAAGGTGTATCATTGATGCCCTCTTGGCATTCTTCTTTGCACCTACAGAAGATATAAGTGCTGTTACACATGTACCTATATTCTGTCCCATAATAATAGGAATTGCTGTTGCATAGTTAACCGCACCTGTTACACATAATGCCTGCAGTATACCAACCGATGCAGATGATGACTGTATAACTGCTGTAAGCACTGTACCTGCAAGAAGTCCGAATAACATAACCCGGATTAGAAAACAGTGTAAGCATACCCGTAAAACTTCTCATTGTCAGCCAGCGGTGCAACTGCGCCACTCATAGTTTCCATACCGAACATAAGAATTGCAAATCCAAGAAGAATATTACCTATATCCTTTTTCTTAGAATTATTCTTACAGGTCATAGTCATAATTATACCAATAACAGCAAGCACCGGTGAGAAGGATGATGGCTTTAAAAGATTAATCCATCCTGCTCCGCTTATACCTGTAAGCGATAACATCCATGAAGTCACTGTCGTACCAATATTGGCACCATACAATAATACCTACAGCCTGTGAAAGCTGCATAATACCCGAATTAACAAAAAGCCTACAACCATTACCGTAGTTTGCAGATGATGACTGTATAACTGCTGTTACAGCCATACCAAGCAATACTGCCATAATTCTTTTAGAAGTCAGCTTTTCAAGTATCTGTTCTAATTTACCTCCTGACAGCTTTGCTAAGGAATCTCCCATGACATTCATTCCATATAAGAACAAAGCCAGTCCGCCTGCCATCGTAAGTACACCAAAAATATTCATTTTTTACATAAGCTCCTTTTTTTGAACGACTTTTTCACACATCATGTGTATTTCTAAATGAGCATTGTAAAATGTATTATGTAATTATGTAAAATTTATGTAAAATTTGCAACTATGTCTTTTATACGGTCTATATTAACAGGTTTTGCAAGATGAGCATTCATCCCACAATCAAATGCAGCTTTTACATCATTAGAAAAAGCATTTGCTGTCATAGCTACTATTGGAATATCCTTTGCATCAGGGTGCTTCATTTGTCTTATTGCTCTTGTAGCCTCATATCCATCCATGTCAGGCATCTGTACATCCATAAATATAAGATCATACTGCCCCTTCTTTGAATGTCCGAACAAATCAACAGCTGCCATTCCGTTTTTTTTGCACAATCACAGGCTGCCCCCTCTTCCTTTAGAAGTTCTTTAAGCATATCTAAGTTAATACCATTATCTTCTGCTATTAGAAAATTCTTACCCACAAGTACATGATCCGGTTCATTCTCATGCTTTGGTATGTTATATCTGTTCCAGAGGTCTTTATTCGTATTAATATCCGCAATTCTGAATTCCATAGTTACCTCGTAAGTTGTTCCCACTCCCTGTGTGCTTAGTACCTTTATAGTTCCACCCATGAGATCAATAAGATTCTTGGTTATTGCCATTCCAAGTCCTGTTCCCCCTGGACTGCATCTGTAAGGCTTGTCTCTTCTCTTGTAAACGGTTTTAAATATGTCTTTTAAATATTCTTCACTCATTCCTATTCCATTATCAGATATGATGAATTTGTATTTTACAATCTGTGGATTGGTAACTTTTATTTCTTTTTATTTCAAATGTTATGTTACCGCCTTCTTCTGTATATTTAACAGCATTAGACAATATATTAATAAGTATCTGGCTGAGTCTTAATTTATCTGCGGTAATGCAGCAATATTCAACACCATCTGATTTCACAACAAATGTCTGGTTCTTCTTCTTTGCCTGCGGTCTGATTATATTGTCTGTCTCATTTATGATGTCAGCAAGATTCACGTCACAAAGATTAAGAGTAGTTTTCCCTGACTCAATTTTACTCATATCAAGGACATCATTAATAAGACTCAGCAGATGCTGGCTTGAAACAACTATCTTTTTCTGCATAGTTTCTGACTTTATCCGGATTCTTATAATGTCTTAACATAAGCTGTGAAAATCCTACAATTGCATTCATAGGAGTTCTTATATCATGACTCATATTAGACAGGAACTGACTTTTTGCACGATTTGCTGCCTCTGCTGTATGAAGCGCATCTTCCATATGATTTCTTATCTGCTGCTCGTAAGTTCTGTCTGACAGAATTATTACAAGAACATCATCTCCGTCTTTATCCATATGATAACATCCCTGGTTAAAAAGTCTGTATTCACTTGAATCTGCTGGCTTTATCCAGTATTCATTAACAGCAGATTCTCCTTTTCCCAGCTTCACAATATCATTCCATTCAGGAACTTCTCCCCTCTTTTCCAATTCTCCAAAATCTTTAAGGATACCATCATATTCACTGCTCCTTATTCCCAGAACTCTCTCGATATTTCTGCTTACATACAGTTTCTCCAGTCTCCCCACAGCATAATATACACATCATCCAGATTTTTTTAGCCATAATCGAAAATAATATATATCCCCGTCTTACAATCTCATGATCCTTCTCACTTACATATCTTTTTGTAATATGTATATAGTACTACACATGCAACCATAAGAAGCAGTATACCTATCTGTACTGCCATTATAACAGTTCTATGCAAAACCGCAAGAGAGCTTGAATTGGCGACGCTTATAGGAACCATTGATATAAGCCCCCAGTTATCAAATCCAATTGGAACATAAACAAGACAATACTGGTTTTCATCAAGCCTGAATACCATTTCTTCTGCATCTGAATTCTTTACACTTTTCATAAAACCATCCAGTGACTTACCGGAAATATCCGCATTTTTCAGATGATAAAATATATTACCACCTATATCCATGCTGCCTTCAGACTTTTAATACGATATCACCATTAGCATATATTACATAACTGCTTGTGTCCTTTGAAAACGCTTTTTACACCCAGTTCTTTATTAATAGCTTCTGTATTGTATGAAACCGCTATGGAACTGTATTTAAAACCGCTAATATATGCCGGCTGGACAGGAATAGCAAAAAAACATTACCTCATCACTTCCCGGAAGTGAACCATCCACTACAACATTTTTCCCTGTCTATCACAAGACTTTTCCATGTATTTCCGAGTTCAAGATACCCCTTTTTACCTGACGATGACAAGTAATTACAGGCATCATCTATAAAATAAAATTCTGTGTAATGCCATTCATTCTTCCATTCTGTAAGAAACTTGCTGATGCTGTCTATATTTTCACCAGCCTCATCTATATAATCACCTGTCATTCCAAGCAGGTTCCACTGCTGCCCGGTTATCTGCATGAATTTTTCACTGACCTGTGTATACACTTCATTAAGATTCTTCAAACTTGTCTCATACAGTTCTCTTTTGACCGTAATGGAATAATTAAGCATTATTACGCCTACACACGCAAATACAATTATTGCCACGCCTACTGCTGCAAAGAAATATTTTCTATACTCATTCTTCTTCAATTGCCCCATTTCCTTTCTCAAGATAATCAGTTCTTCTGTATATAAGCTTCTGGTGCAGCCAGTCTGCCTCCATCAGAAAAAATACTTTATCCATTGTTGTTCTACATTTGTTGTATGAGCTATATATCCATCATATTTTTCGCCTTCCCTGATGTCTGCCTCAGCCTTATACATATGAACTCCGCCATGCTTTGACATATCATAATTATATGCACGTTCCAACAAAGTATGACCAGAAACGTCAACATAACAGAAAGAATATATTTTTTTCGTCTTCTACTGACTTTCCATCTGTAAAGAATATCCTCAAGATGCATATTGCCCTTATCATCTCTTGATATCTTCATTGTAAATCCGCTTGATGCCGGCAGCGTATCCCATGATATCGGGTCGTCATCCCGCCCACAGCCTTCCACAAGGCACCGCACAACATCTTTAATCTCAGCACCTGTTGCATCCTTCGTATAAAACTTCACTCCTCCACCCATTAGAAGTGCCTGTAATTGTGCTGCTGTATAACTTCCCTTATAGATGTCTCCGGCATTCATGGCAGCAGGTGCAATCAGCATATCCACATTACATATTTCCCGAAGCGTATTAACCCTCACTGAAAATGCCTCACTTCCTGTATCTGATACCCGCCACTGATACTCCCTGTCAAATGTGGTGATAACCGGGGATTTTTCTTTTACCGCATTGTAATTATTGTTAAACACTTTCACTGCCTGCTTTGCATCCATCTCCTGCCAGCATTTTCTGTACTGCTGCGCAGCTTGCCCGGCACACACTGTCATTTCCTTATATATGTATACATATGATTACTTTCAATATAAGGAATCAGGTTAGAAAAATATGTCCTGCACATCTACATTTACATCTTTATTATACACAACAACCGACTGTATCCTGTCTGCCATTGCATTCATTACATCACTGCCAAACATATATCTTACTATATCCAGTGCCAGCTCTTCTTTTTTTTTCCCTGCTCCTTTAAGTTTTCCATTCATAGCTATTGAATATCCGGGTGTACTGAAATACCAGTTATCATTATCTGTCTCCCCAAAATATGGCAAAAGAATGAGATTATTCATTCCCTCATCCTGATACTCTGCAATATTAGTGCTCTGTCGTATCATTGCAATCTTCCCGACACAAAAATCCTGAATATACTTGAATATCCTCTTTTTTGTGTCATCTGCCTGTGCATCAGTATCTTTCAAAATCTGTCCAAGTCTCGAGAACAACTTCACACCCAGCTCATCCGGTATGTAATCTATATTTCCATCCATTGCTTTCATAACGCCATGGTACGCCCTTCTGTACTTTTGTAACAAAGGAATCGACCACGCCTGTAACATATATGAAGCTGTATAATCATATTTATAATCTGTTGCAAACCCTCTTATCCCATATTCACTGAATTTATCACATGCTTCAACAAACGTTACATAATCATGAGGCAGTTCTATTCCATATTCCTCAAAAAGTGCTGTATTGGCAAGTATACCCTCCACGCTTGCTGCACCAAAAGAAGCCAGTTTACTGAACCATCTTCATTGGTAAATCCATCAAGATATACCCTATAAAACATGTTTGTAATATCTGTCCATGAAAAAATCATACAGATAATCCTTAGGATTAATATCATAATCATCATCAAACAAAGACGTCTGTGTCCACGATGATGCATCTATTATTATATCCGCAAAGGTCATCATTAAGCGCTGCATCATTAAGATACTGTGCTCCTCCCCTGCTTATGACAAAATCAAATTCAACATCCGGAAAATGTTCCACTCCTTTCAACATTTTTCTACTACACTTGCAAGCCAGTAATCCTGGTCAAGCTGTACAACTATTCTCTGTTTTTCTTCTCCACTGTTTCTTAATGGCATACTACATGACAACAGCATACTTACAATCAATACCGTTACCAGTAAAACACACATATTATCCGTTTCATTCTATCCTCCAAAAAAAGACTTTTACCCTTATGTTTTATATAGATAATACAACGTATGCATGTCGAATTATGTCGAATAGGAGGAGAAATCAATAAAAACCTGCATGGAATGCGCTATTTGCAGCCATACAGGTCTTTTTTTATATTTACAGTATATACATGTATTTCATATTCTTTTAACACATATCAGGCTTGTTCCATAGGTTAAGCTTCGTTCCGAGTCCCATTTTTACAGCATTTTCATAACATACCTTACCCCAGGCAACATCTTCTACAGGCATTCCTCCAACAGAATATACAATTATCTGATCATCACTGTCTCTTCCTGATGCATTGCCAAGCAATATATCTCCCATATCAGTAATATCACTTTTACTTATAATTCTATCATGGCACATATCTGTAAACTTTGCACCTATTATGTTAATTGAACCAAATGTAGGATATGGATATTCCTCTGCCCATGCCTCGTAAACCTTTATATTATCAACTACCATCTTACATTTTTCTTTGAGAAAATCTGTCTCCATATCAAATGCACTTGGAGCAACAATAAGCGCCTCCTGGCTTTATCCATTCACCTTTGACATATGCATATTTTGACGGATCTGTTCCTGCTGTGGCTGCAAATGATATAACATCACTGTCTCTTACCAGAGTTTCTATATCATCTACCACTGTTACAGTTGTAAGCTGTGGATATGTAGCTTTGACATATTCAAGGAAACTGTCTAATGATTTCTTTCCTCTACCTTTTACCTTAAGTGTATCAAGCTCTGGGCATGTTGCCATAAATGCATCAAGGCTTGTTTTTCCCATTACACCAAGGACCATATATTGCTCCCCGTCTTAGCACCCTTTGGTGCAAGATGTCTTAACCCTACACCAGAGAATTGCACCAGTCCTGTAAGCGCTCAAAAAGATTACCGCTCATCAGACACACCGGTGCACCGGTTGTCTTGTCATTAAGCATAACCATAAGTATTGACCTTGGCAGACCCTATTTCCTTATTAGCTGTATTAGAACCATACCATTTCATACCAGCCATATCAAATGGTCCTCCTATATATGCCGGCATTGCCATAAATCTTCTATCTTCTCCTACATTCTTTGGCATATTCGGAAAAGGAGATTCATTCGGGAATGTTACCATACAGCCATGAGAATTATGGTTTTCACCTCCCATTACGAAATCACCCTTTGTAAGACATTTAAGAACGTCTTCCATTGTGTCTATGCATTTAGACATATTCTTTACGCCAGCCTTTATCATTTCCTGTTCATTAAGATATAAAAAATCAACTTCTGGATACATAATAATTCCTCCTCTATAATCCACAGCCTATAACTGCTTCCATCATTATCTCCACGAACTGTGTCGGTCTGTTAAGTGCAGGTGTTCCAACCACTGTACATAATGGCCTGATATCATGAAATATCTCTGAATATGCCCCTTGATATATCTGCACACATTTTCATATCTACAGCAAACACATCTACTTTAATAACATCTCCAACACCTGCACCAGCCTGTTCAATAAGCTTTACCTGCTTCTCAAGTACATATCTGGTCTGCTCATAGGCATTTTTCCCCATACACTGTACCATCTGGCTGTACCGACGTTGTTCCACCAACATATATATGGTCACCAACCTTTACCATTCTGCTGTATCCTACTTTTTCTTCTAATGGAGCTCCTGATGAATAATTTACTCTCTTCTCTGCCATTTAGTTTACCTCTCCTTCTGCACCTACAAGTGCCTTTTTCTTCATTTTCCTTCTTTACAAGTTCATTGAACTTGACAGAAGCATCATTTATCACTTCTCAACCGGTACCGGCTGGAATGGGCTTGCTTTCATAACTCCACATACCCAGATTATTGAATAAACTACAAGTCCAGTAAATAAAACTCCACACAACTCAAATATCTTAATTCTGGTTTCTCCTGTTGATATATTCCATATCATGTATACATTTCCAAGAATACCTATTATCTGAGGTATTCCGCCTAATGTAAGCCACTTCTTTCTTGGATATTCAGGATTTCTCTTTCTGAGTATAAGCACTGTTACATGTACAAGGCAGTATGTTAATAACCAGAAGCATGAACCTGACAATAACAGAAAACTTACACCCTCTGTTGCTCCAAGTCCTGAAGCAATTATTCCTGCAACGAATACAAATAACACTACAAGTCCGACCCATGCTGCGCCTCTCTTGTTTGTCTTAGCAAATACTGATGGCATCATGCCTTCCCTCGCCCATACCCTGTACAATTCTTGAAACAGAGGCATATACTGTATTAATTGTCGAAGCTGCTGCAAGTATGGTTATAATTCCCATCCATATACGTCCTGCATTACCTAAAAGATTAGTAGCGTATGTCATATGAGGAGTACCTGCTGGGTCATTGGCAAGAATATCAAGACTTACATAGTTAGTCATTCCTATACCAAGAATGCTCTGTACAAAAACAGTAAAACCAGACCTATTGTCATAGAAAGAAGTACATCTCTTCTTGGATTCTTCAAATCCTTTGCCACCGGAATAATAAACTCAACACCTATAAACAGCCAGAATGCAAGTGCGGCATATGAGCAAAGTCCCTTAAATCCGCCTATCTGTTCAAATGTTGGTGCATTTGCTGCATAATCAACAACATTTGAGCTTATTCTAATTTACATACACCTATTAATCCAATAAGAACCATCGAACCGATAAGCAGGAATACTACTATGTTCTGTACCTTTGAAAATATATCTACACCAAAAAGATTAATCACGAGAAACAATGCCATTATTATGATTGATATTATCCTGTTATCTACATGTGGCAGAAACAGACCTTTTAAAACAAGTCCGCAAAGTGTAATCTCTGCTGTCATGCTTAATATTTCTGTAATTACATATGCTGACAGATTTCCAATTAATGATGGAAGTGGTCCTATACCAGCCAGAAGATACTGTCCTGTACCTCCCTGAACTCTTGGCATAAGTCCATTCAGTTCTGCAAATGATATGCCAATAAACCAGTTCAGCACCATTACTGCAAATAGCGGAATGATAAACCATCGGCCTATCGAACCCATTCCTGTTCCTAAAGAAACAAGACAGCTTGTGGCAACAATAAGTCCTACGCATATTGCCAACGCCACTTCCTAATCCTAACTTTTTCTTCATAAAACCAGCTCCCTTCCTTTTTTGCATGATTAATTATTAACAAAATAAACAATAAAGGCGCCGCACACCAGATGTACGACGCCTTTGTCTTTGATTTATTAAGTTTATGATATGGATACTACAGTGTTTTCATGAAATTGTATTGTAAAAAAAAGAACTGTAATGTATTATTTCTTAATAAATAACCAGAATATTACTATAATCCAAGACATACAGGAGGGCTTATGTGTACAGCAGCTACTTATAAAACTAAAGATTTCTATATGGGAAGAACACTAGATTATGAATTTTCTTATGGTGATGAGGTAACTGTCACACCTAGAAATTATCCTATTAATTTCAGATTTATGGGCGTCAGGAATAACCACTATGCGATGATTGGAATGGCTCATGTGGCTGACGATTATCCTTTATATTATGAAGCATTTAACGAAAAAGGGCTTGGCATGGCCGGTCTTAACTTCGTTGGCAATGCGGCTTACAACGAACCGGACCTAAGAGGCCTTAACGGAGAGAGTAATATTGAAAATGTTGCCGTTTTCGAATTCATTCCGTGGATATTATCGCAGTGTGCGACAGTTGATGAAGCTAAAGAAAGACTTAAATTTATTAATCTTACCAACACTCAGTTTAATGAAATGTTTCCATGTGCTAATCTTCACTGGATTATTGCTGACAAGGAAAGCTGCATAACTGTTGAATCCATGTCAGACGGACTTCATATATATGATAACCCTGTAGGGGTGCTTACTAATAATCCGCCATTTAACATACAGATGTTTAATCTTAACAATTATATGGGTCTGTCTGCAAGACAGCCTGAAAGCAATTTCTCGGACAAGCTTGAATTCAACAGATACAGCCGTGGTATGGGTGCTATCGGACTTCCAGGGGATCTGTCATCACAGTCAAGATTTGTAAAGGTGGCTTTTACTAAGATGAATTCTGTTTCAGGTGACGATGAGAAATCAAGTGTAAGCCAGTTCTTTCATATATTGGGCAGCGTAGACCAGCAGCGTGGCTGCTGCCAGCTAGACAATGACAAATATGAGATAACAATATATACCTGCTGCTGCAATACAACTAAAGGCATATATTATTACACATCATATGACAACCATCAGATATGTGCTGTTGATATGCATAAGGAGAACCTTGACGGTGATAAGCTGGTTCGATATCCACTTATTACTGATGGCGGGATAAGGGCTGTTAATTAATATATACCTGCCAAAACGAGCTGGACGTTTAATTACCATCCAGCTCGTTTTTAACACATTTTTCTATGTCGTACGCAATCTCAGTGCATATATCTTTTCCTATCCCTGCTGCTGTTCCAACAGCAGCCAGCTCCTTAATTCCTGGATTTCTTCCATTGCCGTCTACTGTAGTAGTATGTTCCCCATAATATGTCGTACTATAAGTCAGGTCATATGCCGGGCTTAGTCTCCAGCCATCATTATTTTCATCATATATAAATGTAAAATTCTTTGAATGATCATCTCTGTTATGTGCAAAAACATTAAAACACATTCGTCGGTACATATTCTCTATATCATGCTTATTGTCCCTTGTTAATATTTTTGTTAATTTCATAAGTTGGTGATAATCCATATTGGGCTGCCTGAAATCCAGTTCAAGAAGTGCTGCTGCTGTAAGCATATGGATTCTGTGTTCTCCAAATGAATCATTCTTACGATCAAATCTTTTAGTTCCAAAATATCCATCACATATATCAGATGGAAAAAGTCTGGTCTCTTCCATATCAATTCCACACTGCTTTTGCACACTGTGAATATCGGTATTCCATCAGCCCCGCATTCTTTCCATCAACATGAGCAGGAAACTTGATAATCAATCCTCGCCATCTATCTTAGTCATAATTTTAGGTCTTGCTCCACCACTTGTTCCACCAAGCCTGTATAATTCATCAAGCTTGTCAGAATATTCAGTATTAAGAATTTTCTGACACTGTTCAGATAATTCATCAAGACTGCTGAGTTTTTCCCTGCTTTGGCATATCCAATTCCGGTCTGTATGTTAATGCTCCCATTCCTGATTCTCCAACAATTGCAAGCCTGTCAAGCATACTCACATTGTCTATATTACATCCCTTTTCTTTTAACATCCTGTCAAGCAGCAGCTGTCCCCATGCATCAGGCAGACTGTCTGCAAATACTCCCCATAAACCATTAAAATATTCTTTAACAGGGACACATACTTTCTTTTCAAGGGGGCAATGAAAACGGACTTATTGAAAACCGTTCTCCAGCCATTCATCTGCATATTCAAATGCAGCCTTTCTTTCGTTCGTCATAGCAAGAGTTCCAACAAGCCTGTCATGATAAAAACATTTATAACTCTATCTTCTCTCATTAATTACCTCCTCAATACTGTTATAAGGAATCTCCGTAAAAATGTTTCTTAAATCATCAGCGATATTAAGTGCTACAGCTATCTTAGTCAGCGATAACAGTGAAATCTGTCCTGTTGTTTCAAATCTTTTATCGAGCCAAGACTGACATTGCTAATCTTAGAAAGCTTCTCCTGTGAAATGGAGCGTCTTTTTTTTTCTTATTAGTCTTACCCTGTCAGCTATTTTTTATCCAGTTCTTCACATGTCTCCCAGACATATTCATTCATATATTGATCTCTCCTTATGTGCAAACATATATATAATATATTAGCCGGTTTTCTGATATATATGCATTTATAGCTAATATTTTATCTATAATTATTATAGCACATAACTTAATATATTCAATCCTCTCCCTTGCCAACTTCCCAGAATATGTTATTATATGATAGATTATTATAAGTGTTTAAAGCACAGAAAGAGGAATATATGTTAGTTTATGACGCTAATGCCAATTCTGGCAGCAATGCCGGTTTTGAGTGTACCTATACAACTTTTAAATCTGACAATTCTACAGCTTCACCAGAGAACCCAATCCTTGTTCTGGATAATTCTGAGAAAAAGTGGGATGAGACATCTTATGGTTTATTCACTAACCCTTATAAAAAGACTGCATTTGATTTCCAGATTAACGGTGAATCTTTTTACGAGCAATATCTTAAAGATTGATTCAAGATTTACAAGCCTTATCAAATGGCTTGGTGAGAACAGAGTTAAAAAGTAAAGCTTACAGGTGCTAACTCATCTGAAGGATATAATGTATACAAGATTCAGGAAGTTGCATTTGGCAATGGTAACAAGTTATCCGCTGAAGACGGTTTTCTTCAGTTTATGATTGAAAGATTATTAGAGAGCAGTGCCGTTGCAGAAGACAATAGTGAAGAGCCTGATGAATCTGCTGATGATATGAAGCTTACAAGCCTTACAAGCATATCAGATTTTTCTTAACTGTGCAGGAAGCACGCTTCCTGAGAATATCCGTTTATGGGCAAGACGCAATCTTGTTGTTGCCCGTTCAAGCGAGGTAACTCCTGAGGAGAAAAGACATGCACAGAGAGCACTTTCTATCATGCTTAATATTAAGTGGAAGAGCAATTACTTCGAATCAATTGACCCTGTGGAAGCAAGAAGAATTCTTGACGAAGAGCTTTTTGGTATGGAAAGTGTTAAACAAAGAATAATTGAGACAGTTATTCAGATTAACAGAACACACACTCTTCCTGCATATGGTATCCTTCTTGTTGGTCCTGCCGGAACAGGTAAATCACAGATTGCCTACCTTGTTGCCAAGATTCTTAAAATGCCTTGGACAACACTTGATATGAGTTCGATAAGTGACCCGGAACAGCTTACGGGAAGTTCAAGAATATACTCAAATGCAAAGCCTGGTATTATCATGGAAGCATTCAACATGGCTGGTGAATCTAACCTTGTATTCATTATCAACGAGCTTGATAAGGCAACTTCAAGTAATGGTAACGCCAACCCTGCGGATGTACTCCTTACACTCCTTGATAATCTTGGATTCACTGATAATTACATGGAGTGTCTCATCCCAACTTCAGGCGTATATCCTATCGCCACAGCTAATGATAAGGATAAGATAAGTGCACCGCTTCTTTCAAGATTTGCAGTAATTGATATTCCTGATTACACAAGAGAAGAGAAAAAGACAATTTTCCTTAAATATTCACTCCCAAAGGTTCTTAAAAGAATCGGACTTCACGAGGATGAGTGCCTGGTGTTTGATGACGGACTTGACGCTGTTCTTGATTACTGCAAGGATACTACAGGTATCAGAGACCTTGAACAGGCAGCAGAACATTTAGCAGCACATGCTCTTTATATGATCGAGGTTGAGCATGCCACAAGCGTTTCATACACAGCAGACATGGTAAATGAACTCTTTTAATTAAATTATTCAAACCCGATAACAAATACATGATATACAATAAGGAGCTGATATCACTACGATAACAGCTCCTTAAATAATCTTTTACATATGTAATTGTAATTATCAGTCATTTCTTAACTTAAACTGTGCAACCATCTCACTAAGAGTTGTAGCCTGTGCTGTAAGCTCTTCACTTGTAGCTGATGTCTCCTGTGATGTTGCTGAATTAGCCTGTACAACTTCTGCAATTCTTGCAATTGCAACATCCGCCTGCTCCATACCTGCAGCCTGACTTGTAGATACATCTCTCATCTTCTTGGCACCTCTCTGCGATAGACTGAACACCATCAACAACTTCCTTAAGTGAATCAGATGCCTTAGTAGCAATCTTATTCCCCTCTCAACCTCGTAGATAGAAGCTTCTATAAGATTTCTTGAATCTACCGCTGACTTAGCACTCTGCTCTGCAAGTGTACGAATCTGGTCAGCAACTACTGCAAAATCCTCTGCCTGCATCACCTGCTCTTGCAGCCTCAATGGAAGCATTAAGTGAAAGAAGGTTAGTCTGGCTTGCAATACTTTCAATCTCTGAAATGATATTGCCAATCTTCTCAGAAGCCTCACTGATACGAGCCATTGCCCCCATAAGAGCTTCCATGCTTTCTCTGCTGTTTTCTGCTGTATCAGCATATCTCTCTGCTTCTTTTATATGAATTTTCCAGCTGTTCTGCTGTCTTCTGTATACCTTCATTAAGATCATTAATGGTTGCCTGCATCTCTTCGACTGTTGCAGCCTGATCTGTTGCACCTTCTGCAAGCGACTGTGCAGCATCTGAAAGATTAGCAGAACCTTCTGCCACCTGTTTAGAAGCATCTTCAACACCCTTTAATGTTGAATTCATCTGACGGTTCATGTTACGAATTCCAAGTAACAATGCATTGAATGCACCTGTATACTGATCTTCATGTTCGGTTGCGATAGCGAAATTACCATCTGCCATCTCTCCCATAAGTTTTCCGGCATCACTGATAATATTATGTAATCTTTCTGCCATAGCATGTGCACTATCTATGAGATCGGATATCTCATCTTTAGTCTCAACTTCAGGGAATGGTGAATCCAGATCTCCCTGTGCAAATGTCTCGAATCTGGCCATCATTCCATCTAACGGCTCTTCTATACTCTTTGCAATCGCATGTTCTGCTTTAGAAGCAACAACAACTACCGCAGCTATAATTCCAATTGCAGCAACAATCGCTATTATAAGAAATATTTCAAGCTTTAATTTTTCTGCATCACCTTTAGCAACATTAGTGTCCATAAGTTCATTAAGTGCATTATCAAGTGCCTCATACTTTTAGTGCCGTCTCATTCAGCATCATCGACTGAGCCTTCAGTGACTGATTAGAATCTGTCGTAGCTCCCAGCTTTATAACTTTCTCATCAATTTCCTTATATTCAGCCCACGCCTTATCAATCTTATCCATACATTCCTTGCCAGCCTTACTAGACATTATAGGTCTTATCTGTTCAAGCTTGGCTTCAAATGCTTCGGACATGCTCATCATGCTGCTTTTTCATTGAGCTGATAAGACTTACTGAATCATATCCTACAACTCCCTTGAAGCTCCTCTTATCTCTGCTGCCTCGAGACATAGCTGTAGCAATATCTCCCCCTGAGGGAATTGCGTAACGCTTCAGCACCTGCGGTAATCCATGAACATATAAATCATCATTGCACTTATAACAACTGCAACTACGGAGAACGCTATGATTATCAGTCTAAATACATAATTCAAACGCCCTTTGCTATTCATATTA